>Ga0065721_10001178_pt1 | contig 29906 bp, 28 predicted proteins | sample Mesricmetagenome_FD_59108 | JGI IMG/M metagenome (GOLD analysis project Ga0065721, IMG submission 59108) | Mesophilic microbial community from rice straw/compost enrichment Sample: eDNA_1 v2 (version 2) | ecosystem: Engineered > Solid waste > Grass > Composting > Bioreactor | place: USA: Davis...
CGCTGCGCCGCATCCTCGACAACGCGATCGTCTCCGACGGCGTGGCCGACATCTTCGAACTCGCCGGACTCCAGAAGCCCAACATCGGCCTGCTCTCGAAGGAGTTTTTGGAAGAGGTCCGCGCCATTGCCGCAGAAGAACCTCGCGGTGGAGTTGCTGGAAAAACTCCTGCGCGACGAGATCAAGGCCCACACGCGAACCAACGTCGTCCTCCAGAAAAAATTCGGCGACCGCCTGATGGAGGCGCTGCGCAAATATCACAACCGCGCCATCGAAACCGCGCAGGTGATCGAGGAGCTGCTCAAGATGGCGGGAGATTTCAAAGATGCCCTCAGCCGCAACGAGGAACTCGGACTCACGCCCGATGAAGTTGCCTTCTACGACGCCCTCGCGGCGCGGCCCGAGGTGCTCATCACGATGGGCGACGCGACGCTGAAGCAGCTCGCCACCGAACTCACCGAGCAATTGCGCAAGAGCACGACGGTGGACTGGCAGGTGCGCGACAGCGTGCGGGCCAAAATGCGCATCCTCATCAAACGCCTCCTCAAGAAATATAAATACCCGCCCGAGGGACAGGAAGAGGCGGTGGTGCTTGTTCTCCAGCAGGCCGAGACACTAGCCGATGAGTGGAGCAAGGATTGATCATGAGTGAGATCTTCGTCCTCACGCCTCATCAGGAACTCGTCCCGCTATCCGCAGAACCTTACTCGACGGAAGACCTCCTGCAGACGCTGCTCGCGAATTACCCGAATCTGCTCGCCGGTGAGCAGATCCGCCCGGACGCACCGCGTCGCTGGATGCTGGTTAAGCGAGAAGCGGCCGTTCCTCGGGAAGAAAACGGTTCCGGTCACTGGTCGCTCGACCACCTGTTTCTCGACCAAGACGGCGTGCCTACGTTGGTAGAGGTGAAACGCAGCACCGACACGCGCATCCGCCGTGAGGTCGTTGGGCAGATGTTGGACTATGCCGCCAACGGCGTGAAGTATTGGCCAATCGAAGCCCTGCAGGCGGCGTTTGAAGCGACGTGCGCCAGCGCCGGAGTCGAACCTTCCCAGCGAATACAGGAACTGCTCGGCTCGACGGCGGACGAGGAGGAGTTCTGGAAGAAGGTGAAAACCAATCTCCAAGCCGGTCGCATCCGCATGCTATTTGTGGCCGACGAGATTCCCGGACGAGTCTCCGACGAGTGGTAGAATTTCTCAATGAGCAGATCGGATCCCGCCGAAGTCCTGGCCGTTGAGATCAAGCAGTTCGTCGGAGGCGGATTAAAAACGCTCGTGCCGCGCGTGATTGGCCAGACCATTGAGGCCGAGGATCGGAAGCGCGCATCAACCCCCAGGCAGAAACGGAAATGGGATGAGCAGCAGTTCTTCGCCGCACTGGTAGAACGCGGAAATCGTGATGCGGCTCACGCAGCCAAAACGCTGCTGGATTGGGCGAAAGCCAAAGCAACCTACGTGTGGTGGGGAGAAGGCCAGGTGGACGGATCTTTCATTCCTGTCTTTGTGGTGCACGGATCGAAGATCTTTCCGTTTGCGGTGTATACCAGCCGGCCGGGAGGCACTCCTTACCTGCTTCTTTATTTCGAGAAATATGCGAAGCGCCCGCCGTTCGATTCGGGGGATCGGCGCATGGAGTTGCTACGTCGCTTCAACGCCATTCCCGGCGTGCAGCTGGATCCTGAGGTTATCAATCGCTGGGCGAGCATACCGCTCGCCGCGTTGGCGAATCGCGATGCCGCTGCGGCATTCACAGCGACGATCGAGTGGCTGGTTGCGGAGGCTCAACGAGCTTCAATTGCGGAGTAGCACGCGTTGCCCGTCATCTTCGAGGTCAGCAGAGGGAGGCTTGGCGCGGCCTTCGACAAAGCCGCCTCGAACGGGCGTCTATCCATTGCGCCTACCAGTCGGAGGCGCCGCACATCTTTGGCCCATGCTCGCAGTTCGCGCGCGCCCACCAGAGCAAAACGCTACTTCGCTTTGGCGGGGACTTGTAGGACCGGCTTTTTCTCTGGAAGCGATCGTGGTTTGAGTTTCGATACCGCCGATCGATGGACACGCTAACCTGATCGTAGGCTGCGCATGAAAAGCAGAATTCCGAGAAGCCGTGGCGTGCGGCATCCGGCGCGGAACGCGGTGCTTTTCGGACTCTGCACTGTGGCTGCCGTCGTTCTCGTTCTTCTTGGGATTTCGGACATGCGCGCAACCGGGCGATCAGGGTCGCCGCTCCTCATGCTCGGACTTTTCCCCGCGCTGATCTGTCCGATCGTCTTTGTTCATTACTTGACCAAGATTGGCGTGGTTCGCGACATGCGGCGCGGCCGGAGCGCCATCGCTCGCTGGACCGTGCCCAGCGATCAATTCAAGCGTTTCTGCGAACAGGACCGACGCATTTCCGCCAGCAGCGTCATGACGAATTTCTACCTACCGCCCCAGACGGTGCCCGAAGAGGGCGTGGAAGTCATCTTTTCCGATCGTGGGGTGCTGATTGAGGGCGGCTATTTTCCGCTGTCCGTCTACGGCGGGAGACGCGTTCGGAGCGTGCGCTACGTTGCGTCCGACCCTCCGTCACTCGAGTTCTCCATAACGCTGACTACCCAAGTCCGGACATCGAGCGCGACGACCCAATCTCGTCGATCGGCAGTGACGCTCCGTGTGCCGGTCGCAACCGATGCCGTAGAGCAGGCCGGCGCGGTCGTGCGCCGGTATCAGGCCATCATCGATCCGCGCTGAGGCACCGATTTAAGGGGCAAAGGTGATATTTGTTAGTTCGGACGAGCAACACCACGGGTCGTCAACCGAGGCAGCGAGGAATCACAAACGACAGCCCGGGGGCCGCAAGGGGGCAGGCCGAGTTGTGATCTCGTAATCATTCGGTCGAGCACCTCATGGGACGCGTGGGCAGACGGCGATGCCTGGGTTCAACGGGGCCGCTGCGATTCGGCGGGCAGCGCGGTTGCGATTCTCTCCTCGCTTGTCGGTGTGGGGGCGTGCGGGCTAGTGCTTTCGAGATGAAACGTCTCCTCTCTTTCCTCCTGGTCTTCCTCGGTCTCGGCGTCGGCACCGCGTTTGCGCACGAAGCCCCTTACCGGCACATCGTGCTGTTCAAGTTCAAGGACAGCGCGAGCGCCGCCGACGTGAAGAAGATCGAAGACGCCTTCGTCGCGCTGAAGGACAAGATCCCGCAGGTCCACGCGTTTGAGTGGGGCACCGACGTCAGCGTCGAGGGATTGGCCAACGGGTTCACGCACTGCTTCCTCGTCACGTTCAAATCCAAGTCCGACCTCGAGATCTACCTCCCTCACCCCGAGCACAAGGCGTTCGTCTCTCTGTTGGGGCCGGTCTTGGACAAGGTCCTCGTCTTCGACTACGTCGCCAAATAAGAGCGGCGGCGGAAGGAAGCGCGGCGGGCTTTTGACCAAGCCGCTTCGAGTGAGCATTCCTCCGTTGCGGCTATCGGTCGGAGGGCGCCGCAGATATCGGCGCACGCTTGCATTGGGCGTGCGCCAGCGGAGTTCACGCTATTTCGCTTTGGCGGGGACTTGCAGGACCGCCTTGAACGCGGGCTTGGGCTGGAGGGCGCGGTCCCAGAGCAGGGTGTAGTTGGTGCGGTTAGGGATCGGGTAGTCGTTCTTCCATGACATGGTGTCGTGGATGCCCCAGAGGGTGACGCGGTCGATTTTGCCGCGCTTGCGGTAGAAGATCTCGAAGAGTTCGGCGTAGCGGTTGGCCAGGGCGGTTTGCTGCTCGGCGGGCAGGCCGTCCCGATACGGGTCGAGAAAGGTCTTGAACTCCTCGAGCTGGAACTGCGGGTGCATCATGCCCTGGCCGATGATCTGGCCTTCCTTGGTGAGCGGGAGGACGTCGACGTCGAGCTCGGTGATCATGACCTTCACGCCCAGCGCGGCGTAGGCGTCGATGGCGGCCTCGATGTATTCGTTTTTTGGATAATTGAGGCCCCAGTGGCCCTGGATGCCCACGCCGTCGATGCGGATGCCGGCTGCCTGCAGCATCTTCACCATGCGGACGATGCCGTCGCGCTTGGCCGGGCGCCAGGCGTTGAAGTCGTTGTAGTAGAGTTCGGCGTCGGGCGCGTATTGGGAGGCGTATTTGAACGCCAGCCGCACGAGTTCGTCGCCGTCGCCGATGCTCTTGACCCAGGTGGTGGGGCGGTAGGAACCATCGTCGTCGATCACTTCATTGACGACATCCCAGGCGTGAATGCGGCCTTTGTAGCGGCCAGCCACTTTCTCGATGTGGCGGCGCAGGACTTCCTTCTGGGTCTCGGGGGTGTTGGGCTGACCGTTGGCGTCATGGAAAAACCACGCCGGCGTCTGGTTGTGCCAGATCAACGTGTGGCCGATGATGAACATGCCGTGTTTCTCGCCGAACTCCACGAAGGCGTCGGCCGCGGCGAAGTCGAAGACGCCCGGCTGGGGATTCACCTCCTCGGCTTTGAGCACGTTCTCGGCGGTGATGGCGTTGAACTGGCGGATCGCGATCTGCTGCAGCTCGGGCGACTCGCCGGCGACGATGGCTGTGTTGACGGCGGTGCCCAGGCGGAAGGCGTCCTTGTAGGCGGCTTGGAGGGTCTGCGGGCTCTGGGCGGAGGCCAGAGGCAGGAGCGCCAAGCAAGCGAGCAAAGTGGCCACGCGCGGCGTCATCAATGGAGTCGGGGTAAAGGGGTTGTCGGTCATGGGTAGTGAGAGATGAGGGATGGACGGGGGGCGGGTCAAAGGCGCGGCTGCGAGATTTGTTTGCCCGCTTAATACGCGGAAGGGACGAAAAGGAGCAGAGGGCTGCAGCGCACCGAGGCCGATGACGGCCGAAGTGCGCGTGCGGATTATATGAGGTGGAACTGCTTCTCTGACGCTCAGCGCGCGCGCGGATCGGGCAGGGGAGCCGAAGGGGGCATGGGGGATTCTTGAGTAAGTGATTCCGTGTCGACGCGGCGGTTAAGCGTCGCGAACGAACGCTGCTTTGACACGCGCCTTGGCGCTCAACAGTTTTCGCCCGTGGTCACGGTCCCCGATTGCATTCAACCAGGGCATCTATACGCCCGTCCGAAGTGGCTTTATTTGCGAAGCTGCATCGCTCGACCGTGCAGCGATGGTTTTTCAGCAATCACATGGGCAAGGCCGTGCTGCCGCCGTCCGGCTCGGCCGAAGATCGCACGCTCGGCTTTCTCGACCTCGTGCAGGCGATGGCCGTGCGTGACATTCGGCGCGTTCATAAGGTCCCGCTGCCGAAAATTCGCGAAGCGGTTCAACGCGCCGAAGCCGACTACCAACTCACTCACATTTTTGCGCGGCCACACTGCTCCGTGCTCTTCGATGGCGACATTTTTATCTACCCGAGGGGTGAAGCGGCTCCTGTCCAGGTCTCCGGAAAGCGGCCGCACCAAGTCGCTCTCCGTCCCATCGTAGAAGCTTTTCAGCGAGACCTGAGCTTCGATGAGAACGGGCTAGCCCGCCTTTACACCGCTTACCGTTTTGCCGATCAGGCAGTGATCATGGATCCCGCCGTTCGGTTTGGAGAGCCGTTCGTCGAGTCGTGCGGCTATTCAGCGAGGACGCTTCATGAGGCCGTGTTGAGCGAAGGCGGAGTAGTGGAGGCCGCCAAAGCGTTTGGCGTGCCGGAAGAAGCCGTCGACGTGGCGTTCCGCTACTACGAATCGTTGAATTTGGCCGCGTGAACGCCGGGCCGCCGAAGTTTCTCTTCGACGAGTGCCTCGGTCGCCCGCTCACCGAAGCGTTGAGAAAGTTGGTCGGATTTCACCGCCACCCGATCGGCATCCTTCACATCTTCGATCGATTCCCACCCGGCACGCATGATGAGGTTTGGGTGCCGGTAATCGCGAACGAAGATTGGATCGTCGTTTCGGTCGATCGCGGCAAATCCCCCGGTCCGAAGCTTCCGGTGATCTGTGCGCAACTCGGCGTTCGGCACATCCTGCTCGCTCCGAGCGCTGCGCAGCTTCCGCAATTTGAGAAGGCGCGGGCTTTGCTTCGGGTTTGGCGCGACGCCATCAATCTCGCCCAAGCGCCCGCCGGCACCCGTGCATTGCTCAAGTTGCAGCAGTCTGGGCCGACACTCGACCCTCGTCCGCCAACTCCCGCGCAGCCTGTGCCAGGGCTGACGGTCGAGTGGTAGCCGCGATCAAGGCGATGATTAGCCACCCAAAGCTGACGTGTCTCCGACGTGTTCTTCACTGGAGAACGGGTGGTTGGAGAAGAGTTGAACCAGTTCCTTGCGTCAGGCTTCCGGGTTTTCCACGACGTGCCATTCGAAGGCTTTAACATCGACCATGTTTTGGTCGGGCCTCCGGGGATATATGCAGTCGAAACGAAAACGCGACGTAAACCTAGCGACCTCAAGGGCACGGCCAAGGCGAACGTCGTGTTCGATGGATCGGCTCTCCATTTTCCGAAATATCGCGATACCCGTTCGCTTGAACAGGCTCGGCGAAACGCGCGAACACTCGCAGAGTGGCTCACCAGCGCCACCGGAGAACGCCTGGAGGTGCATGCGGTGCTCACGCTTCCGGGCTGGTTTGTGGACCGGAGGGCGAAGAGCGATGTGAATGTTCTCAATCCCGACGAAATTAAGCGCTCGTTCCCTAGCCGACCGCGTCAGCCCCTCTCGCCGGAGCAGATCCAGCGGATCGCGCATCAACTCACCGAGCGCTGCCGGATCACGAAAGGCGCGTGACCCGAATCGTTGCTCCTTCTGTGCGTCTTTGCGGTCAATGCGTCTCTGACCTGCGCACGGCTTCCATTTCGTTGCTCTGTGCCCTCGTGTCTTCGTGGTAAATCAAGGCCGTCATTCGCGTCGTTCGCGTGGTTCGCGGGCTAATCTGAGCTCCGTGCTCTCCGCACGTGGAGCTTGATTGACGAAGCGACGAACAAGAAGCCCCTGCTGGTCCCAGCAGGGGCTTCGTTGGATCACTCCCCGCGGGTCACGGGGGCGACGCTGGCGGGGAGGAGGCCGTGGGCGTGGCGGTGGGTTTCGCGGACGGCTTGGGCGTTCGGCGCTTCGGACAGGCAGTAGACCCGGCCGCTCGCTTCATCGACCCAGTAGTTCAGGAAGCGCACGGCGAATCGGTCCTGCACCGCCAAATCTTTCTCGTGCGCTTCGGCGACGGCCTCTGCGGTGACTTTGCCGGCGCCGAGTTCGTGGACGTCGAGGTAGAGCGTCGTTTTGTGGCCCGCGTCGCGCGGCGCAGGAATTCCGCTCGCCACTGCGGCGACTTGCGTCGGCAGGAGGCCGTGCGCGTGCCGATGCGTTTCCCGCACCGCTTCGGCATTCGGCGCTTCCGACAGGCAGTAAACGCGTCCGCGCGCTTCATCGACCCAGTATTCGATGAAGCGAACGTCGTGATCGGCTTGCACCGCGAGATCGGCTTCGTGCGCCTTGGCGACGTCAGCGGCGGTGACTTTGCCCGGACCGAATTCGTGCATGTCGATGAACGTTGTCGGAGCGCTGGCTTGGGTCGGATGCATGTTGCAGCCGGACAGCAGCGCCGCGAGAGCGCCGGATAAGCCAACAATCAGAAGCAGCGGTTTCATGGGTTTCATTCGGCTTCAGGGCTGCGTGGGATCGGGGCGGATGATCACCGTGTCGGCGACCTCGGTGATCGAATCGGCGGGCATGCCGACACGACGCGCATGCTCGCGAATCGCGGCCGGATCGGTGGCCTGATACACGCAGACGGTTCCGACGCGCTCGCCTTCGTGGCGCGTCACATACGAACGAATCCAGCGGACCCGGTCCGGCATCTCTTCGTTGCCGATGCGCGTCGAGACTTGCGCGGCGGCGTTCAATTCTTCGGGGGAGCCCCAAGCGTTGGGGCGCGTGATTACGTAGGTTTTCATCGTGGGAGGTGTGGTTTTCTATTTTGGTTTGACCGCCCCTCCGTGGTGGAGGAGCGACGGGAAGAGCCTACCGCAACGCCCTGCGCGAAGTCCTTTCCGCCCCCTTACCATTTTCTTATCTGGCCAACCGAATCGCCGCGCGCTGCGCTACTGCCCCATGACCTTCCGGTTCGGCCGCTTCGTTTTGGATGAAGCCACGCGTGAACTTCGCTGCGCCGGCCGGGCGTTGGAACTGCAACCGCGAACGTTCGATCTGCTCGTGTATCTCGTGCGCCATCGCGACCGCGTCGTCACGAAAGACGAACTGCTCTCGGCGCTGTGGCCCGGCGTGATCGTCACCGATTCGTCGATCATGCGCGCGGTCAGCCTCATTCGCTCCGCGTTGCGAGCGGGTGGTCAACCCAACGCGATCCAAACACTCTCTCGCCGCGGCTATCGTTTTATTGGCGACATCGATGGTGAAACCGACGCGCCGGCGACCGATCTTCGCATCGCGCGCGCTCGCGCGGCTGCGGCGGGCGGGCAATGGGAAAAGGCGTTGCAGCTTTTCCAGGAAGCAGAGCCGGCGAAAACCTTGAGCGGCGCCGATCTCGAACGATGGGCGCATGCCGCGCTTTGCACCGGTCAGCCCGGCGCCGCGATCGCTCCGCTGGAACAAGCTGTCGCTGCTCACCTCGAAAGCGCTGATCGTGTCGGCGCAGCGCGTGCAGCGATCACGCTCGCCAATGTGTTTATTGAAGGTCGCTCGCTGGCCGTCGGAAAAGGGTGGCATCGGCGCGCCGGTTCGTTTCTGCGCGGCAAGAAGCGCGAGACGCGTGAGCACGGGCTGCACCTTTGGCTGGAAGCCCGCATTGCTCTTTTCGAAGGCGAGCTTGGTCGCGCTCTCGACTATGCGCGACGGGCGGAGGCGCTTGGCCGTCGCATTGGCGATTCCGATGTGGAAGCGCTGGGGCTGGTTTATCGCGGGCACGTGGAGCTTGCGACGGGCGACATTCGCACGGGTTTGGTTCACCTGGATGAAGCGGGCGCGGCGACGCTGGCCGGCCGCGTCAGCCCATGGGTGACGGGATTTGTTTTCTGCAGCATCATCTGGGCGTATTTGGATCGTGGAGACTTGCATCGGTCTGCGCAGTGGACCGACCAGTTCACCCGGTGGGTGAAGCGCAACCAGGGTTTCGGCGCGCCCGGGCTCTGTCGGCTTCATCGCGGCGAGGTTCTCTGCAATCAGGGAAATCTCGCGGCGGCCGAAGCCGAGATTCGGGGCGCGCGCGAGTTGCTGGCCGTGAGCGCGGCGTATGCAGAAGGCGATGCCTTTCGTGTGCTGGGCGAAATTCGTTTGCTCCGCGGTGACCTCGCAGGCGCGGAGGAAGCGTTTCGCCAGGCGCACGAGCTCGGTTGGAATCCGCTTCCTGGCTGGGCGCTCGTGCAGGAGCAAAAAAGGGCAACTTGCCGCGGCGCTGCGCTCACTCGAGCGCGGGCTGCGAGCGCCGAGTTGGGCGGATGGACAGCGCCGCGGAATCCTATTGGCGCATTTCGCGCGGATCACGGCGCGGGCCGGCTCGGTGAGCCAAGCGGTCAAGGCGGTCGGCGAGCTCGAGCGAAAACCCGCGCTGCGCGAGCCGTCGAGTTGCGAAGCGTTGTTGCGGCAGGCGCAGGCGGAGATCGCCTGCGCGCGGGGCCGTCACGCCGATGCGGTTGCGCGACTGCGGGACGCGCTCGCGCTCTGGGCGAATGCCGGTTCGCGTATCAATGCCGCGCATACGCGTCTTCGTCTCGCCGAGATTCTGGCGACCGGTGGCGAGCAGGATGAGGCCGAGCTGGAATTGTCGGCCGCCCGGAAAGCGTTTCTCGAAATGAAAGCGCCGGCGGTGGTCGCGCGCTGCGACGCCGTTCGAGAGCGCGTGGGGGGTGTTTCCTCTCAACGGTGGCTGGGCCTTCATTCGAGTCGTTAGAGCCCATTAAAAAATGTAGCCGTTTACCTGTAGCGGCGGGCGGCTCTGCCTGCCGAGTTCGACTCTCATCATCCGGCACGCACGGAGGCGCGCCGCTACATGCGACGGCTGCGACTTTAATGGGGCGCTGTAGGTTGGTATCCGGTCGGAACCGCTCCGGCTGTTGGTGGTCAGCGCAAGACGGTCGCTAGCAAGCGTAGCTATCGGGGAGGCCGCGAAACGTGAATATCTCGAGCAAGAGACCTATGGCGAGTGTCACATCCAAAGATGGCGTTAACATCGCTTTCGAAACAGCGGGCCGCGGGCCGGCGCTCATCTTAGTCGGTGGAGCACTGTCGGACCGCAACGGCGGCAAAGCGCTCGCGGCTCAGCTGTCCGACCACTTCACGGTTTATACGGTGGATCGACGCGGGCGAGGTGACAGCACGGATGCGACGGCTTACGCGGTGGAGCGCGAGATTGATGATCTGGCGACGGTCATCGAGCAGGCGGGTGGGTCGGCGTATCTTTACGGGGTTTCGTCGGGGGCGGCGCTGGCATTGCAGACGGCGGCGAAGCTGGGCGCCGCGAAGGTGACCAAGCTGGCGCTTTACGAGCCGCCTTACGGGTCGGACGACGCGCAGCAGAAACGCGCTTATGCCGAACAGAAGCGGCGAACCAACGAACTCATCCGGACGGGCCGACCGGGCGAGGCGGCGGCATATTTTTTAGGCGCGATTGGCATGCCGCGCGAGGCGATCGAGCAGATGAAAGCGTCGCCGCAATGGGAGCTCATCAAGCGCATCGATTTCACCCTGGCCTATGACTACGAGGTGCTGGGCGACGGCACCGTGCCGCAAGCGATCGCGAAGAGTATCGCCGTGCCGACGCTCGTGATGGATGGCGAGAAAAGCATGGAGTTCATGCGCCCGACGGCGGATCGGGTGGCGCGGCTCATTCCCGGCGCGGAGCGAAAGACCTTGGAAGGGCAAACTCACCAAGCGGCGCCCGAAGTGACGGCGCCGGTGCTCATCGAGTTCTTCGAGCGGAGCCGAAAGTAGCGCTCGTGAACTGGGCGTCGCTAGCGACGTCCTCCGCCGCCGCGCGGCGGAGTTGCCCTCTCTCCGCATCCCCAAGAATGCGCCCCCGGCGTGAACGCGATGCGATGCGGATGGCGCCGAACGCGAGCGCTGCATCGCGGTTGAAAACCCGCCGTTCTATTGCCGCCGCCTGGTTTCGCCTTCGCGGGCTCCCGGTGGCACGAGCCGGATCTCGCGGGGGTTGATGAAAATCAGGCGGTCGCGGAACAGGCGGCCGATCGCCTGCTTGAATGCTTTTTTGCTGATGCCCAGCGTCGCGCGGATTTCTTCCGGCGGGCTGTTGTCGTGCAACGGCAACGCTCCGCCGGCGGCTTTCAAGGCTTCGAGAATGTTGTCCGCGATCGGACCGATCCGCTGGAAAACCCGCGCGATCCAGCGCGCAATCGATTTTGCCGTCGGCGCGCACTTCGCGCACGTAGCCATCGAGCGGCTGGCCGATCGTCAACGGACCGGCGAGATCGGTGCGATACAGCAACCCGCGGTGCGCGTGCTCGACGATCACGTTGTAGCCGAGGGGAGTTTCGCCCGCGACGATCAGCTTCACGGCTTGGCCTTCCGCATAGGGCGGAGGCGTCAGATTCAGATGCCGGTTGATTCGGCCGCTCGCTACGATGCGCTGCGTTTTGGGATCGAGCGAAACATGCACCAGAATCCATTCGCCCGGTTTCACCGGTCCGCCGAGTTCGCGAATCGGCAACAAAAGGTCCTTCTCCAAACCCCAGTCCAGGAACGCGCCCAGTCCGGAGTTCACGCTTACCACTCGCAACAGTCCAAACTCACCTACTTGGGCGAAAGGTGTTTCGGTCGTGGCCACGAGTCTGTCCTCAGAATCTCGATACACAAACACCTCCACCGTCTGTCCCGCGCGCAGGCCTTGCCGGGCATACTTTCCGGGCAACAGGATTTCTCCGAGCGGGCCGCCATCGAGATAAAGTCCCGGCGTCGCCGCGCGGACGATGGGGAGCGTGTTGCGTCTTCCGATCAGAGCCATGCGTTGCGCAACGTGACGCGATGCCGGCGCTCCGGCGAGTCACTTCAGCGCGCCGTCGAGGTGATCTCCAATCGCGAGTCTCCGTTGTCGGCCTTCACCAACCGCCAGTCGGTCTCGGTGATTTTTTCGAGAAACGATTCGTCGTGGCTCACGAGCAACATCGCGCACGGGCAGTCCGCCAGCGCTTCCTCGAGGCAGACGATGCCGGGGAGATCCATGTGGTTCGTCGGCTCGTCCATCACGATGAGATGCGGGCCGCGCACGATGCCGATCGCAAGGAGCAGCTTGCGCACCTCACCCGGGCTCGGCAGCGCACTTTCCAGCAACCGCGCGGGCCGCGAGCCGAGTCGGCTGATCGTCGTCATCACGCGACCCCGTTCGTCATTCGGCAGACGTTTGACCGTTTCCAGCAACGCGCGCGATTCGTCCGCGGTGATCTCCTGCGGAATCGTCACGAGCTTCTCCGCCGGCAATTGCAGTCGTGCGAGCACATGCCGGACGAGCGTGCTCTTGCCCAATCCGTTCGCGCCCTTCAACGCGATGCGGCTCGTGCCGCCGATCTCCAGATCGGGAAAGTGCAACGCGCGCCCGCCGCCCAGCGGGATCTCGCCCGCGGGTAAACGCAGCAGAAAATCTCGCGGCATGAATGAGGCGCCTTCGACCCAGATGCCGGTTTCGTAGCGCTTCTTCACGGGGATGTCGGCGCGCTGCGCGTTCACCTTGCCCGCGCGCTGGTTCATTTGCGCGACCATTTTCCCGGCGTAAGCATCCTTGCCGGACATCTTGGCGAGATTGCGCATGGCGCGGCCATCGTGGTCGTGGGCGGGAATTTTTTTCTGCTTCGAGCCACGCGAGGCGGCGGCCTTCTGCTCCGCGATCACGCGGCGGCGCTGCGCTTCCGCTTGGAGCCGGTTCGCGGTGCGCCGCAGCGCCTCGCTGGCGTTGCGCGCGGAATTCTCCTCGATGTCCTGTTGCTCCAGCGCCTCCGTGACGCCGCCCGGCCGCATCACCGCATCCGGCGGATCGAGGAGGAGACATTGCGTGCACAGATCGTCGAGCAGCGTGCGATCGTGGCTCACCAGCAAACCGATGCCGCCAAACTCCCGCAGCGCCTGCCACAACAACCGCCGTGCCTCGGCGTCGATGTGATTGCTCGGCTCATCGAGCGCGAGCACTGAAGGCTCGCGCCACAACGCGACGGCGATCTGTGCGCGTTTGCGTTCGCCATGACTCAGCGTCGACCAGCGTTCCGGCCACTCCTCGCTCACGCGAAGACGCGCCTTGAGCACGCTGGCGTCGGGCGCCCAGATGAAGTCTTCGAAAAACTCCGGCGGATCATCGGTGCGTTGAGCGACATAGAGCGCCAGTCCCTGGCGTTGCACGGTCCCGCTCTGTGGCGCGAGTTCGCCGGTCGCGACTTTCAACAACGTGGTTTTGCCCGCGCCGTTGGGCCCGACGATGCCGGTCCAGCCGGACGGAAATTGCACGGTCAGCTCGGTGAACAAGGGCGCGGTCATCCCCGGATGCGCGAACTCGACCGACTGTAACGTCAACTGGGCGGATGCCATGGGCTCAACGTGAAGCCCCACGGTGCTCTCGCAACATCCGCGTGCGTGCGTCACACGCGTCGCAGCGTTCGCTCCGCGGGAATCCCCTCGTGTTAGCTGTGAAACTGGCCAGGCGTGCCGCCAGCAATGAAGTCGGGGGAAGCGGGGTGTCGGTTATGGGCAGTCAGATGAAACGATGTCGGGCGGCGGATCGAAGGCCGGCCGCGAAAATACTTCCATCTGGCGAGGGAGATGCCGGAGCTGCGAAGAGGTGCCCACGGAATACACGGATGACGCGGAAGGATTTGATGGTCCGCTAAGCACGTGAAAGAGACGAAAGGAGCAGAGGGCCGCGCAGCGCACCGAGGCCGATGGAAGCCGAGGTGCGTGCGCGGATTATCGGATGTGGAACTGCTTCTCTCTGATGCTCAGCGCGCGAGCGCGGAGCGGGCGGACGTGGCACCCGCGGAGGCGAGCGCGGCGGGTGTGGCGTGATTCATCAGCGCCGCCTGCACGTGTGGGACCAGGCGGCGGGTGAATTCGACGGAATCGGGCGCAGAGAGATGGGACCACTCGGGGCAGTCGAACGCGGCGAGGTCGGCGTGTTCGGCGAAGTGGATCGCGGGGACGTTGTTCTCGCGGAGGAGGCGGTCCCAGGTCGCGATGCGCGGAGCGAGTTGTTCTTCGCGTTCGAGGAGCGGGCCGGTGACGGGGAGGCGGAGGAAGACGACCTTGCCGCCGCGGGACTGGATGCGGGCGACGTGCCGCGCGGTTTCGGTGAAACGCGCTTCCAGCGCCTGCCCCATCATTTGTTGGAACTGCTCGAGCGGGATGTAGGACGGCGGCGGCGGGACGCTGAAGAGCGGAAGCCAGCCGTTCGCGACGCGTTGCTGCAGCGGACTGCCGACGATCGCGGCTTCGTCGAACATGCGCGCGCGACGGTTGCGATCGATGGTGTAGAAGTAAGGCGGCATGGCGGGCGCGATCTGGGCGTTGGCGCGATCGGGGATCGGAAGGCGCTCGAGGAGTTTCGCGAGCGTGAGGTCTTCCTGTTTCAGGAACGCAACGTGGCTTTCGAGGATCACGCCGAGGCGGTGGCTCCAGCGCTGCGAATGATTCCACGTGCGGTAGCGTTGGAGCGCTTTTTCGGAGGCTTCGACGGGCGGACCGGCGGGCGCGAGATACATCGCGGGAACGATGTCGAGGAGCACGGTGCCGCGGAAGGATTCGTCGGACGCGAGGTCGGCGAGAATCGGGAACGGCGAACTGCCGACGATCGAGAGCTGCACGGGGCGTTGTCCGAGCTGCTTTTCGACGAGATCGAGATCGACGTCGAAGAGCATGCGCGACGTGCCGAGGAGGACGAGCGAGTCGGGTTGCACCGACGAACGCGCCTCGGCCCAGAGGTCGGGCGTGTCGTTGAGCGTCGGTCGATAGCCGAGCGCGCGGGCGTTGATTTCCCAGAGCACGGTCGCGGCGGTGGTGATCAACGCGACGGCGAGCAGCATCCGACGCCACGGGACGTTGGGAATGGCGCGGGTGAATTCGAGATCAGAATTGGAAGTAGATGAATGCATTGCCGTTTCCTTGGGTGAGAATGATGCCGAAGAGCATGACCGACCACGTGCTCGCGAGGAGCCAGCGAGGCGTGCGGGACACGACCGCTTCCATGGTGGTGTTGCGGAGGAGCGCGTGCGCGAGGAGCAGGCCGGCGGTGACGAGCGCGACTTGGAGGATTTCGCGCGTGGGGAGGATGGCGTCGCCGGTGGGAAGCATGCCGCTCATCGCCATGACGAGGCGCGTGGCGGTCGGGAAATCCGCGGCGCGGAAGAAGACCCACGCCAAGCAGACGGCGGCGTAGGTGCCGAGGCCGAGGAGGAGTTGAATGCCGAGCGTCTGGGTCCAGGCGGCGTCCTTGAAGACGGCGCGCAGGATGCGTTCGAGCACGAGACAGAGACCGTGGATAATGCCCCAGACGACGAAGGTCCACGCGGCGCCGTGCCAGAGACCGCCGATGAACATCACGATCATGAGGTTCATCGCGGCGCGAATCACACCGGCGCGATTGCCGCCGAGCGGAATGTAGAGGTAGTCGCGGAGAAACGTGGACAACGAGATGTGCCAGCGGCGCCAGAAATCGGAGAAGCCGATCGCGGCGTAGGGGAAGCGGAAGTTGTCCTTGAGATGGAAGCCGAGGCAGAGCGCGGCGCCGATCGCGCAGGTGGAGTAGCCGGCGAAGTCGAAGAAGATCTGGCCGGAGAAGGCGAGGACGCCGGTCCAGGCGTCGAGGCCGGCGAGCGGGCCGCCGTAGGCGAAGACCTTTTCGGCGGCGGCGGCGAGCATGGTGTCGGCGAGGACGGTTTTCTCGAAAATGCCGAGCGTCATCAGGAGGAGTCCCCAGATGAAACGGCTGGCGTTCCACGCCGGCGGTTGGGCGGCCTGCGGAAGGAAGTCGGCGGCGCGGACGATCGGGCCGGCGACNAGCTGCGGGAAGAACGAAACGGCGAGCGTGAAGTCGCGCAGCGAGCGCGTNGGCTGCATGCCGCGGTAGACGTCGAGCGTGTAGGAGAGCGAGTGGAACGTGTAGAACGAGATGCCNATCGGGAGGAAGAGATCGAGGTGTGGCGGCTGGTAGTTCACGCCGATCTGGGCGAGCAGCCACTTCGTGTTCTCGAGGAGGAAGTTTCCGTATTTGAAGAACCCGAGCATGCTCANGTTGCTCGCGAGGCTGGCGATGAGCCAGGCGCGACGCGTGCGGTGTGTGCTTGAAGCGTGGATACGTGCGCCGAGATAGTAATCGAGCGCGGTGGTGGCGAAGAGCAGCGCGGCGAAGGGAGGATTCCACGTGCCGTAGAAAACGTAGGAAGCGACAAGGAGGAGGTTCTTGCGCGTTTCCCACGAGCGGAGTGTCCAGTAGGCGCCGACGACGACGCAGAAGAACACGACGAAGGTGAGGGAATTGAAGAGCATGGGTGTGTGCGGGAAAGCCGGCGAGATTACCGGAAATCGCACGATCACGCTCTTGGCCGGGCGGCCCGGAAAGGGTGGGCCGATCGGCTATGGGGAAGGGCCGGAGGCGAGGAGGAAGATCCAAGCTCCAAGAATCCAAGATCCAGAGAAGGGCCAAGGATCAAAGATGAGGGCGGGCGGGGCGTTCTCGTTCTCGGTGATTGGGGCGAGAACGAGAAAGAGAACGAGAAAGAGAACGATTTTTTTCGGAGCGTTAAGTCCCTCCCACAGTTTCGAGTGGCGCGGGTATGCACCGGGCCGAGCTTACAGCCGTGGCGGAGCTACAAGGGGACGGCACGCAAGGGCGGGGGTGGGCTCTTGGTGGCAGCCCGACTGCCCGCTCAGGCACTCCGGCGGCGGGCGATGGCGGCGCCGAGCACGGCGAGGCCGAAAAGAGCGGCGGCGGTGGCGGGCTCGGGGATGGCCGTCGTAATGATCGTGATGTCATTCAACGAGTCGTAAGTCGCAAAGCCTGTCCCCGAGAACCAGCTTTGGTTGATAAGGTCGGTTTGATCGCCGAACAGGGTAATCGTGCCTCCGGAGAAGGTGAAAGAACTGCCGGCGTTCAGCGCGCTGATACTGGTGGCGAACAAGCTCCCTCCGGTCATGACGGCGGTGCCGATGCCGTCGAACGCTCCGGTGCCATCGCCGCCAAGGTAGAGAGTGCCGCCGAGATTCAGGACTCCGGAGTCGATCGTGAGCATACCGTCATCTTCACGTCCGAGATACAGGTTTGTGCTGCCGGTGATGTTCAGCGTGCCGCCGTCGACGGTGATCCGGTTGTTGGTGGAACTGTTCGCGCCCGCTCCCACCCAGAAGTTGGAGTAACTGGCGAAGGTCACCGATCCGGACGTGACGCTGAGATGCGAGTTTCGGGAAATGCGGATATTCGCCTCGTTGGCGGTCGTGCGCGTGAACGTGGCCGTTCCGCCGTTGATGTTGAGGACGTCACCGACCATGGTGCCCGAACCAGCGCCGGCCTTGCCGAGCCAGACGCCCCGGAGATCCTCGCCCACCGCCGTGCTGGCCGCGGAATTCACCGTCAGCGTGCCGCCGGTGAGATTGTAAGCGGAGCCCGAGGTAGCGATGTTGCTGTCCGACAAGTGCCAACTGCGCTGCAGATTCGCGGTAACGGTGCCCCCGCTTTGATTGAACGTGCCGGGACCATTGGTGCCACTTTGCGCGTCGCCACCGACCAGGAAATACTCGCCGTTTACCGTCAGGCTACCGCCCGTGACGTTGAACGCTCCGCTGCCGCCTTGGAGGAATCGGCCATTTACGGTCAGATTCCCCGTGCCGCTGATGGTGGTGGTCCCTGTGCCACGGCGGTCCAGATTGCCCGAGTTGACCGTCGCATTCGCGGTGCTGGTGTCGATGGTGACGTCGACTGCGTGATCGGGCACGATGGCCGGGCTCCAGTTTCCGGCGGAGTTGTAGGCGTTGCTCGACGCGCCCGTCCAAGTGGATTGAGCATGGCCCAAAAGCGGAAACAGGGCGACCGAGAGCAACGTGGCGAATTTTGGGAACGATTTCTGAAGGAAGGGATTTTTCATGGCCGGAATTCGTTGTGTTGGGGAGGAAGGGGGACGAAAACTGAAAAGTGAAGGAAAGGAGTATCGGACCGGAGCAGCGCGTTCTGAAATTGATCGCGAAGCTGCCGCGGCTCATTTCACCCGGGCAAGCTTTGGGCTGCGGCGGACGAGGTGGACGTTGGTTTTTTAGAGCACAGTCGCGGCGGTGGTCATCAACGCGACCTCCAGCAACATCCGACGCCGTCGAGCGTGGAGGACAGCGAAATGGAAGGTGTAGAACGAGATGCCGATCGGCTATGGAAGCGGGAAGAAAGCTCCAAGCTCCAAGATCCAGAGAAGGGCCAAGGATCAAAAATCAGGGCGGGCGGGACTGGTGACCAAGGATGAAGGGCTATGCGCTAGGCGAGGCGGGGGAGAGGACGGCGGGCTCGGGCCAGCATTTTCGCGGCGGGGCTAGAGGAGGTCGCGGATTTCTTCGTTGGCGGCGCGGAGGCGCTGGGAGAGGTTGCGGATCACGATGCGTTGCAGCGTGTGGGCGAGCGCGGGGTGCGTGGTTTCGAGTTCGGCGAGGCGCTCGCGCGTGAGGCAGAGGGCTTCGACCTCTTCTTCGACGACGACGTCGGCGCTGCGTCGCTCGCCGGTGTAGAAGCCCATTTCTCCAAGGATCGAGCCGGGGCCGTAGGTGCGCAGCCGGAGGGCGACGGGGGCGCCTTCCTGTTCGGGTGGGAGCATGACGTGCACGCGTCCGCGTTCGATGAAGAAGAGCGTGTCGCTGGCTTCGTCGTAGCGCATGAGCAGTTCGCCGGGGACGAAGCGGCGGCGTTCGCAGGCTTGCTTGAGCGCGCCGCTTTCGTCGGGGGGCAGGCCCAGCAGGGCGTCGAGGGTTTCGGAGGTGGTTTCGGCGCCGCCGAGAATTTGTTCCTCGCCCCATTCCAGACCGCGATCGAGGTCGGCGAAGCGACGCACGTGCGGCGCGGCGAAATCGAAGCCGCCGCGCGCGAGCCGTTCCTCGAGTTCGGGTGAGAGGCCGGTGAGGACGAGCTTGGAGGAGAGGTCGCGGCAGAGCGCTTCGACGCGGCGCAGCACGACGATGGCGGAGCCGTCGACGCCCTGCACGCGGCGGAAGTCGAGCAGCACGATCTTGGTTTGCGCGAGGCTGGCGCGGATTTCCTCGAGGAGGCGCGAGGCGGTGCCGAAGAACAGGACGCCGTCGAGGACGAAGCCGCGCAGGGCGGCGCCTTCGGTGCGGAGGCGTTCCAACTGGGCGGCGCTGCGTTCGACGTTGGAGCGATAGGTTTGGGCGGTGAAAGCGTGGCGAACGTTGCGGCTGCGGCTCATCGCGACGGTGAAGCTTGCGCAGGAGATGAAAGTGCCGAGGACGACGCCCGGAACGATGCCGAGAATCATGACGACACCGAGAATGAAGAGGACGATCGCGTAATCGAACATGCCCATGGTGCGCCGCGATTCGAGCGCCCACGCGCCGAGCAGCGAGGCGCCGAGGTAGAGAATCAGTCCGGCGAGGACGGGACGGGGCAGGAAGCCGACGACGCCGGGCCAGGCGAACAGGGCGGCGGCGATGAGCGCGGCGGCGACGCCGCTCGCCCAGGCGGAGGTCGCGCCGGCGCTGAGGTTCAGCGACGTGCGGTTGAAGGAATTGCTCGCGATCATGCCGCCGAGCGGGGCGGCGATGAGATTGCCGAGGCCGATGGCGCGCAGTTCGCGGTCGGCGTCGCCATCGCGGCCGGTGGCGACCTCGAGGCTGGTCGTGTTCATCAGGGCGGTCACAACGACGACGGCGGTCATCGCGCCGATCTCGCCGATGCGTCCCGCGAAGAGGTCCCAGCGCACGAGATTGAAATCGAGCGCGGCGATGCGGTCCCAGCCCATGGTGTCGGGGACGGGCAGGAGGAGTCCGGCGGCGCGGGCGGCGTCGAGGCCGTGGCCGGCGAAGGCGCCGACGAGGTGGAAGACGATGATAGCGCCGACGATCACGCCGGGGACGACGAGGTAATGCCGGACCCAGCGGGTGCCGGCGAACAAGGCGGCGGCGACGAGGAGCGTGGTGGCGATCGCGGCGGGGTTGGTTTGGCCGAGGCGACCGAGGGCGGCGAGGCTCAGCGGTTCGCCGGTGACGCTGCGGAAGGCGCCGGCGACGAGCAGGTAGCCGGAGCCGGCGAGGAATCAGGCGATGACGGGATAGGGGATGTAGCGCACGCAGCGGCCGCCGGCGCTTTTGCCGACGAGCCAGATCAACGCGCCGCAGCCGATGGCGGAGAAGGCGACGAAGGCGATGACGGTTGGCAGCAGTTCCGCGGAGGCGGCGCCGGTTTGGCCGGCGATGACGTGGACGAGGCCGGCGAGGGCGACGGCGAGGACGGCGGACGGGTTGGCGTCGGGACCGCCGACGCTGAACGGGAAGGCGCCGCGGGTGGGCAGCACGAGCAGCATGACGATCGTGCTGATCATCGCGGCCCGCACGCCGTATCCCAAATGGGGAGACAGGGCGCCGCCGAAGACGAGTTGGCCGAAGGCGCCGGCGAAGGCGACGGCGACGGATCGCGCAGAGCACGCCGGCGGCGACGTTGGGCATGAGCGCGCCGTTGGCGCGATCGAGGGCGCGGAGGCGCGGATCAGGTGACGTCCGCTCGGGCATGAGCAGCAGGCCCCAACGGGGCACGACGCGGCGAAGCAGGGAAAACATCGGCGGGACGCAGCGGCGTGGCGGTGGTTTTGAGCCGTGGACTGCTGCGGCGGGGAGCTTCGCTATTCAGAGCAAGAGGGAGCAATTCGCCGGTGCGGGACGAGGCCCGGATCGCGTCATCGGCGAATCCACGAAGGCGGGGGAGCGTGGAGGGCGGGGGTGGGTTCAACGCGGGAAAGCGACGCAGGGCGGGGCGTGGGGGGCGGACGCCGCGGAGAGGCGTTCCTATTGGAAGAGGGAAACGGTCGATGGCTTCGGCCATGATGCGATAGCCGTCGGCGGACGGGTGCAGGTGGTCGCCGCCGTCGACGGCGGCGGCGAGGCGCGCGGGGTTTTCGGGGTCGCGGGTGATGGCGTCGAAATCGATCACGCCGTCGAAGGCGCCGCTGTTTCGGATCCAGTCGTTGACGGCCTGGCGGTCGGCTTCGCTTTCGGGGGTGTCGTAGCTGGTGAAACCGGCGAAGGCCATGATTGTGGCGCCGATGACCTTGATGCCGTGGGCGTGGGCGCGGGTGATCATTTGTTGGTAGGCGGCGATGAGGTCGGCGGCGGTGGCGTGGGGTTGGCCGTTGGCGCGGGCGTCGACGGCGGTGCCGAGGTCGTTGACGCCTTCGAAGATGATGAGCCAGCGGACGCCGGGGATGGCGATGACGTCGCGGTCGAAGCGGCCGAGGGCGCTGGTGCCGAGGCCGTCGCGGAGGACGCGTCCGCCGCCGGCGCCTTGGTTGAGGACGGAGATATGAGCGGTGGCGGGATTGGCGTGGAGACGGCGGGCGAGGAGATTGGGCCAGCGGTTGTTTTGGTCGGTGGTGGAGCCGCGGCCGTCGGTGATGGAGTCGCCGATGACGACGATGGCGGCGGCGTCGGGGGCGGCGAGGACCTCGAGTTCACTGAGGAGATACCAGCGTTCGACGCGGGTGGAGTCGGGGAGTTCGGGGGCGGTGGTGAGATTGCCCTCGGCGATGAAAGAGCCGGTGCGCGAGCCGGGATGGCCGGTGAGGTTTTGGGGAACGGCTTCGACGTGGACGCTGACGGCGAGGTTGTCGAATGGGGTGACGGTGAACGCGATCTCGTCGGAGATCATTTTCGTGCCCGGGAGGAGGGTGACGGACGGCGAGCCGTTGAAGGTGAGCGGGGCGTTCGTTTGCGAGACGATGGCGGAGCCGCCGGCGGAACGGGCGACGTGGACGGCGGTGAGGCGGACGGGGGCTTCGCCGTAGGCGTTGGAGAACGCGAGGCGGAGGCGGTTGCCGGCGAGGGAGGGCTGGATGATTTGGCGGAGCGTGCGGCCGGCGAGGCCGGGGGCGGGCGGGAGGTTGTGGGGTTCGACGAGTTGTTGGGCGGAGACCCAGGAGGCGACCCATTTGCGGTCGGGGGTGTCGGCCGCGAAGGCGAGGGTGGTGGTGAAGAGCGCGAGGGCGGCGAGGAGGAGGCGGGGGCGGGGCATGGGGAGAAAGTGAAGGCGAAACGCTTGCGCGTTCTGCGACGCCCCGAGACTACGCGTCGAGGAGGGTGCGGACGCTGCGGAGGATTTCGCTGAGGGCGAAAGGCTTGGAGAGAGTCGACTGGCGGGCGGAGGAAAGCCAGGAGAGGGTGGGAGGGTCGTCGTAGTTGCCGATGCTGAGGATGCGGAGATCGGCGTTGGTTTTGGCGACGCGGCGGACGAGGTCTTCGCCGCCGTTTTCGAGCGGGGTGATGACGAGTTGGACGGGTCGGGTGTGATCGCGGGCGCGTTTGGCGCCTTCGGGGGCGGAGGCGGCGGCGAGGACGTTGTAGCCGTCGGCCGCGAGGATGCCGCCGACCATCTTGCGGACGACCTCGTCTTCCTCGATGAGGAGGAGGGTTTCGTGACCGCGCGTGGCGGGGAGCGGGGTAATGGGGATGGGGGAGTTGAGCGATTCCTCGGGTTCGGTGGTGGCGGGGAGGAGGATTTCGAAGGTGGAGCCGGCGAGGAGGGCGCTGCGGACGTTGATGAAGCCGTTGCTTTGCTGGACGATGCCGTAGACGAGGGCGAGGCCGAGGCCGGTGCCTTTGCCTTCGGGCTTGGTGGTGAAGAACGGTTCGAAGAGGTGTTTCTGGGTTTCGGCATCCATGCCGGTGCCGTTGTCGGAGACGGAGAGCGAGACGTAGTGGCCGGGCGGGATGTCGGTGTTGCGGCGGTTGAGGCCGGGGCGCACTTCGCGGTCGATCGTGCTGATGGTGATGCAGCCGCGATCGCGGAGGGCGTCGCGGGCGTTGATGACGAGGTTGAGGAGGACCTGTTGGAACTGGGTGGGGTCGGCGCGGACGCGGGATAGGTTTTTGGCGAGGTCGAGTTCGAGGCGGCCGGCTTTGCCGACGAGGCGGCGGAGGATCTCGGCGTTGTCGCGGACGATGCGGTTGAGATTAATGACGCGGGCGTCCATCGGCTGGCGGCGGCCGAAGGCGAGGAGCTGGCGGGTGAGGGTGGCGGCGCGGAGGCCGGATTTGTGGATTTCCTGGACCTCGCGGAGGGCTTGGGGGCGGTCGGAGAGCTGCGCGGCGAGCATCTCGCAGTAGCCGTTGATGACGGAGAGGAGGTTGTTGAAATCGTGGGCGACGCCGCCCGCGAGGCGGCCGACGGCGTCGAGGCGTTGCGAGTGGACGAGGGCTTCCTGGAGGCGGCGTTTTTCGGTGGTGTCGCGGTAGGTGGCGACGACGTGGGCGGGGCGGCCGCGGGGGTCGAGGACGGGGCTGAGGGTCCAGGCGGCGTAGATGGCGCTGCCGTCCTTGCGGGTGAGGTAGCCTTCGCCGGTGAGGGGGCGGGAGGTGCGGCCGCTGTCGAGCCACTTGGTGGTTTTTTCGACGTCGGCGGGATCGGCGTGGAGGGCGCCGTGGGGGGTGCCGGTGAGTTCGCGCGCGGTGCGGCCGGTCATCGCGCAGAAGCTGGCGTTGGCGAAAAGAATGCGCAGGCCGCGCGGGGTGGGTTTCGCGTCGGCGATGAAGACGCCGTCGGCTTGGGCGCGGAAGGCCTCGGCGAGGAGGCTGCGGGAGATGCCGCGGGGTTTTCGTTGAGCGGCGCGGGGCTTCACGGGGCGAGTCGCTCGATGATCCAGGTGCCGTCGGTTTCGCGGCGGTAGCGGAGGCGATCGTGGAGGCGGCTGCGGCGGCCCTGCCAGAATTCGACGGTTTCGGGGATGACGCGATAGCCGCCCCAGTGTGGCGGGAGGGGGACGGGCTGGCCGGCGTAGTTTTTTTTCCACTACCTTGAAGGCGTCTTCGAGCGACTTGCGGTCGGAGATGATGGAGCTTTGGCGGGAGACCCAGGCGGAGAGCTGGCTGAGGAGCGGGCGGCTGTGGAAGTAGGTTTCGGATTCCTCGCGCGAGACCTTGGTGACGGTGCCTTCGACGGTGACCTGGCGTTCGAGGGCGAGCCACGGGAAGAGGAGGGTGGCGCGGGGGTTGGCGTCGAGGTCGCGGCCCTTGCGGCTTTCGTAGTTGGTGTAGAAGACGAAGCCGCGGCCGTCGACGCCCTTGAGGAGGACGGTGCGCGCGGTGGGGCGTCCGTCGCGGGAGGCGGTGGCGAGCGTCATGGCGTTGGGCTCGATGACCTTCGCGGCCTCGGCTTCCTGAAACCACTTTTCGAACTGGCGGAAAGGATCGCGGGCGAGGTCTTTCTCGGCGAGTCCGGCGAGAGAGTAGTCTTTGCGCAGATCGGCGAGCGACATGGGGCTTGGGAGTGGCGATGATGAAACGCGGGCGAGGCGTGTCAAAAGTCATCTCGTCAGCGCGAGAATCCAATCGCGGGCGGAGGGGAATTCGCGGAGGAGCGCGGAGCGGTCGCCGAGGGTGAAGTCGGCGTCGGACCAGGCGGGGGTGACAACGCAGGTGATGAGTGACCAGCCGTGGCGGGCGGGGACGGACGCGGCGGACACACCCCGCCCTTCGGGCATCGCTCTCAAGAGGGGACTTGGGCTGCGGGGAGTTGGGGGTGTGTCGAGGGGTTGTGGCGTGGCGGCGGGGAGGAGGCGGGCGCCTTGCCAGACGCCGGGTGGGATGGTGACGGTGAAGGACGCGTCGGGGGAGGACGCTTCCACACCCCGCCCTTCGGGCACCCCTCTCGAGAGGGGACTTCGGCAGGGAGGAGGCACATCGACAGCGGGGGAGTGGAGTGTGGTGCGGACGGGGGCGGGGTGGCCGGGGAGGAGTTGGATGTGTTCGACGGGATCGCCGGCCTGGTGGAGCCAGAGTTCTTCGGTGGTGAGTTGGTGGAGGGCGGAGAAATCGGAGGAGGTGAGAAGGAAGAGGATGGCGGAGGCGGCGGGGCGCGAGCCGTCGGCGGGGGCGGGAGCGGTCCAGATGCGGCGGAAAAAGCCGCCCTCGTGGGGAAGCGGGTCGAGGCGCAGGCGCTCGACAAGGCGGGCGGCTTCGTCGTTCATGCGGTGTAGTCGAACACGCATGACACCCTCTGCCTACATCGATCTTCACGCCGCGGACATGGTCGGCACGTTGCAGCAACTGGTTGGAATCTCGACGGTGAATCCGCCGGGGGAGAATTACGCGGAGATCACGGAGGTGTTGCGCGACGAGCTGGAGGCGGCGGGGTTGCAGGCGAAGCGTTACACGATTCCGGAAAAGCTGCTGAGGAAGCTGCTGCCGAAGGAGCAGTGGACGTATCCACGTTTCAATGTCGTCGGAAAGTGGCGCGTGCGCGGGGCGAAGAAGACGGTGCACTTCAACGCGCACTACGACGTGGTGCCCGTATCCGGACGGTGGAGACACGGGGCGGCGTTCAGCGGGGCGCTGGAGGGCGGGTGGGTTTACGGGCGGGGGACGTCGGACATGAAGGGATCGCACGCGAGTTTGCTGCTGGCGTTGAAGGCGCTGCGGGCGACGGGGACGGCGCCGAAGGTGAACGTGGAGGTGTCGTTCACGGCGGATGAGGAGACGGATTCGGAGTTGGGCGCGGGGTGGCTGGTGCGGCATGCGCCGATCTCGCCGGATTATGCGATCGTGATGGAAGGCGGGGAAGGGGCGCGCGTGTGTTGCGGGCACAATGGCGTGGTATGGCTCGAGGTGGTGGTGCATGGGCGCGCGGCGCATGGGTCGCGGCCGGATCTGGGCATCAATGCGCTCGAGAAGATGGCGGCGCTCGTGATCGCGTTGGAGGATTACAAGAAGGTGCTGGCGAAGCGGACGTGGAAGACGCCGGAAGGCGTGACGATGCGGCCGACGATCAATGTGGGCGGCGTGTTTGCGTCGGGGCCGGGCGGAAAGATCAACACGGTGCCGGCGGAGGCGAGTTTCTCGATCGATCGGCGCGTGCTGGCGATCGAGGACCATGAGGCGGCGGAGAGGGAGTTGAGAGAGTTTCTCGCGGCGGCGGCGCGGAGGATTCCGCAGTGCCGGATCACGGTGCGGAAGGTGTCGGAGAATTTTTCGTGTTATACGGAGCCGGAGCATCCGTTTTTCGCGGCGATGGCGGAGTGCGTGACGCGCGTGCGGAAGACGAAGACGCTGTTCAACGTGTCGACGGGGTTCAACGACATGCACTTTTTCTCGCATCATNTGAAGATTCCGACGCTCGGTTATGGGCCGGGCGGGGAGAATTATCATGCGGTCGATGAACGGGCGCGCGTGCGGGATTTGGTGAACTGCGCGAAGATTTATGCGGAGTTGTTGATGGGGTTCGNGGGGTGAGGGGATTTTGGATTTTCGAATTTTGGGCGACCACGGATGAACACGGATAAACACGGATTCAGATGAGGGCGTGGTGGGGAGAGAACCACGAATGGACACTAATGGACACGAATTGGGGAGATAACCGCAGGGAGCGTGGAGAACGCGGAGAAGAAGCGGGGGAATGGGGGCCGCAAAGAGGCGCAGAAGGCGCAAAGAGGTAGCCCACGGAATACACGGAAGACACGGAAAAGGGGGGCTGCGGGAGAAGGGGAATTAACCGCAGAGAACGCAGAGAAAGAGGGGGTGGGAGTCGGGGCGTAAAGCCTCTCCCACAGCTTTAGTTCAGGCCTTGGCGGACCATGTTGACGGCGATGGCGGCGAGGAGGAGGGAGATGATTTTCGAGATGGCGCGCATGCCGGTGCCGCCGATGCGGCGGGAGATGCGTTCGCTTTGGGCGAAGGCGAGGACGACGAGGAAAAGGTTCACGGCGAGGGCGACGAGGGTGATCACGACGCCGACGGTTTGAGCGAGGAGGATGAGCGTCGTGATCGAGGCGGGGCCGGCGATGAGTGGCATGCCGAGCGGGACGACGCCGAAGTCGTCGGCGAGCTCGCGGGGTTGCTCGGTGGCGGAATGAATGATGTCGCGGGCGGCGAGGATGAAGAGGATGAGTCCGCCGGCGATTTGGAAGTCGGAGGCGGTGATGCCGAGGGCGTTGAAGATGGTCTGGCCGAGGAGGAGAAAAAGGAGGGCGACACCGCCGCCGGTCCAGGTGGCTTGCGCGGCGATCTTGCGGCGGCGCTCGGCGGGGACGCCGGCGCTCATCGCGAGGAAGATGGCGGCGAGGCCGATGGGATCGATCGCGACGAAGAGCGGGATGAAGGCTTGGAGGAATTGGCCCGCGAGGTCGGACATGAGGGGAGGATGCGGCGAAGGAGGGAAAAGGGAAAGTGAAAGGGAGAGGGAAAGTGCGAGAGAACGAGAAAGAGAATGAGAACGAGAACGATGGGGGAGGTGTGCAGATGTTTGCGCGGGCAAGAAATGCGCGGGGATTTCGAGGGAGCCTGGGAGTGAGGTATTAGAAGAATGTTTGAAGGAAGCGGGGATGGCACCTCGGGTTGAGCGGGCGGGTCGGACGGAGTATCGTAGCTTTGTTGGTTATCCCGAAAGGAGGTTGTTGTGAGTGCGATCAAACTACACCTGGAACAAGCGGAGCGTGACGCGGTGGTCCGTTTCGCCGAGGAGATCGGAGCGTCGGTCGAGGACGTGGCGTATGCGGCGTTGAATCGGCTGATGATGCGGGCGGAAGATCCCGAGTTGCAGCGCGACATCGTCGAGACGCGCGACTGGCGAAGGGACAACCTGCCGCTGTGGGCGGATTCGGCGTGTTCGGTGCATGCCTACGAGGGCAAGCCGGATGCGGAGCCGGAGCGGTGTCGGAAGTTTATCTAACCGCGAAGGGCGCGAAGAGACGCGAAGGGATGGAGGCGGTGCGCCCGGGTGAGGGCGTGGGGAGGCGTTCTTGCGCGGTGAGGGCACCGCGCCTCCATGAGAGGAGTTAGGCGAGGGCGGCGTGGAGGATTTCGGCGGGGTGGAGGGCGCGGCGGGCGGTGGCGTCCTTGATCTGGTGGCGGCAACTCGTGCCGGGGGCGGCGATGAGTGTATCCGCTCCAGCAGCACGCACGGCGGGGAAGAGGACGAGTTCGCCGATCTGTTGGGAAATTTCGAAATGCTCGGCTTCGTAGCCGAAGGAGCCGGCCATGCCGCAGCAGCCGGAAGGGATTATTTCCACTTTATAGTTGGCGGGGAGCTGGAGGGCTTTGACGGCGGGCGTGAGCGAGGAGAGCGCTTTTTGGTGGCAGTGGCCGTGGAGCTTGATCGTGCGTGAGGCGGTGGTGAAGGAAGCGGAGGTGATGTGGCCGCGATCGGCTTCGCGGGCGATGAATTCTTCGAAGAGGAAAAACTCGCCTGGAGAGGGCGCGGGCGGCGGGGCGGAGGGCGGCGGGAACGAGGTCGGGAAATTCGTCGCGGAAGCCGAGGATCGCGGAGGGTTCGATGCCGATGAGCGGGGCGTCGTCGGTGACGACGGGGGAGAGGAGTTCGATGTTACGCGTGGCGAGGCGGCGGGCGTCGCGGAGGAAGCCCTTGGAAAATTGGGCGCGGCCGCTGTCGACGTGGTCAGGAATGATGACTTCGTAGCCGAGGCGTTCGAGGAGTTGGAGGGCGGCGATGCCGATGGGGGCGTCGTGGAAGTTCGTGAATTCGTCGGCGAAGAGGTGGACGCGGCGGGTCGAGGGAACGGGGCGTGAGCGGCGGCGCGAATACCAGCTACGCAGCGTGGCGGGAGGAAGCGTGGGGAGGCTGCGATCGCGGGCGAAGCCCACGAGGCGTTTGAAGGGGCGGCTGGTGAGCGGGGAGGTGACGAAGAAGTTGTGGAGCGAGGGGGCGAAGGTGCCGAGGGCGGTGAGGCGGGAGAAGTTGGCGATGAGGCGGGAGCGGAGGGTGGCGCCGCGGGCGTCGTGAAAGTGCTGCTGCCATTCGGCCTTGAGGCGGGCCATGTCGACGTTGGCGGGGCATTCGGATTTGCAGCCCTTGCAGGAAATGCAGAGGTCCATCACCTCGGCGATTTCGTCGCGGTTCCACGGGTTGGACGGATCGTGCGGGTAGGTGAGAAGGTGGCGGAGCATGTTGGCGCGGGCGCGTGTCGTGTCTTTTTCGTTACGCGTGGCCATGTAGCTCGGGCACATGGTGCCGCCCATGAGGTGGGATTTGCGGCAGTCGCCGGAGCCGCTGCAGCGGTCGGCGGCGCGGACGACGCCCTCGGTGGCGGTGAAGTCGAAGTAGGTCGGGTAGTCGGGCGAAGGCGTGTCGGGACTGTTGCGCAGCGACGTGTCCATCGGCGGCGCGTCGATGATCTTGCCCGGGTTGAGAATGTTGCGGGGGTCGAAGGCGAGCTTCACGCGGCGGAGGAGTTCGTAGCAGGCGTCGCCGACCATGAAGCGGACGAATTCGCCGCGGAGACGGCCGTCGCCGTGCTCGCCGCTGAGGGAGCCGCGGTATTTTTTGACGAGGGCGGCGATGTCGGTGGCGACGTCGCGGAACATCTTCAGGCCCTCGCGGGTTTTGAGGTTGAACAGCGGGCGGGTGTGGAGCTCGCCGGTGCCGGCGTGGCCGTAGTAGACGCAGTCGATGCCGTATTTATTCCGCATGATGGCGTCGAACTCCTCGATGTAGGCGGGGAGATCGGCGGGGGCGACGGCGGTGTCCTCGACGTTTTCGCGCGGTTTGGCGTCGCCGGTGACGTTGTTCATGATGCCTTGGCCGGCGCGGCGGAGGTCCCAAACGCGTTCCACGTCGGCGTCCCAGAGAGTTGGATACGCGTAGCCGAGGCCGGCGGCGCGCATGTCGGCGGCGATGGCGTCGAGGGTGGCGGCGGTTTCGGCGCGGGATTCGCGGCGGACTTCAATGACCATGATGCCGCCGGGGTCGCCTTGGACGAAGAAGCGGTTGCGGGCCTGCTCGAGGTTGAGCTTGGTGCATTCGAGCAGGTGGCGGTCGATGAGCTCGGCGGCGCTCGG
>Ga0065721_10006105_pt1 | contig 29904 bp, 25 predicted proteins | sample Mesricmetagenome_FD_59108 | JGI IMG/M metagenome (GOLD analysis project Ga0065721, IMG submission 59108) | Mesophilic microbial community from rice straw/compost enrichment Sample: eDNA_1 v2 (version 2) | ecosystem: Engineered > Solid waste > Grass > Composting > Bioreactor | place: USA: Davis...
GGGAACCTAGAACTCGCTCTCCGCAAGCTCGTACGTCAAGGGTCTATCCCCGCGGGTGCGGGGGAACCCGGCTTTTGCCTGCCAGTCACGCCACTTGCGGGGGTCTATCCCCGCGGGTGCGGGGGAACCCGCTTTGTGCGCTTGCAATGGCAGATTTGCGTGGGTCTATCCCCGCGGGTGCGGGGGAACCAAGTTCCACAGCCTGCTTCTGGTAGTGGTAGAGGGTCTATCCCCGCGGGTGCGGGGGAACCTTTCCTTCTTACTACGAGGAGTTTATTTATAAGGGTCTATCCCCGCGGGTGCGGGGGAACCTCTAGGAGGTAAGCATCTGATATTCAACAATGTCAAAGAGCAAAAGTCAATCGGCGCCGGCCGTGCCGCGCAGGGGGCGGCGGACGAGGAGCATGGCGTCGTGGGCGACGATCTCCCTGGGCGGCTCACCGAGCGTGGAGAGGCCGAGGCCGCCATGGGCGGCATTGTCGGCCCAGGTCATGATGATGCTGCCCCCGCGCAGATGGCCGTACCAGTCGTCGAGAACCTCCCAGATGCGGCCGCGCACGCGAGCACTCATACGGGGATGGGCATAGACCCCAGGCGCTAGCTCGAGCATGACCGATCCCAGAAATCCCCGATAGCGCGCTTCCACGTCGCGGGTGATGACAACCACCATCGGCATCACTCGTTCTCCTCATCCCCTTGATCGGCGGCGTTCGCGCCGTCAGGCGGACCGATGAGCAGTTTGATCCGGTCGATCATGCCGGGAATGACGTTGCGCTGGCGGAAGAGCCTCGCCGCGCGACGGCGAACCAGCCTTTCGATCGATTCATCGCCTCGGGTCGCCTCCTTCGCGGCGCCGAACGCGATGTCGAGCGTCACGTCGTGACGATAGAGATCGGCAATGTCGAGCACGAAGGACTGGCCGGAATCCTCATGCACGAAGCCGAGTTGCGGAATGGCCCCCACGCTCGCAACGGCCACCGCGGCGGCCGCGCGCATTGCGCTCGCCGCATGGTTGATCGCCTGGTTGGGCATGTCGCCGGCATTCGGGTTCTCCCGGTCATAGCTACGGCCCTTCCACGAGACGCCGTGCCGCTCGGCCGCGAGCTGATAGCTGCGCCTGATGCGCGCGCCCTCCTGGCCGCGGAGCACCTCGATGTCACGCGTGCGCACGATCTCGTCGAAACGGATCGCATACATGGCGCGGGCCACCTCCATCCGCTTCTCCGGATCGGCCCAGAGCCGAACCTGCTCGCGCGCCAGGGCCGAGGTGTCCGGCATCAGTGGCGGAGCGGTGTAGAAGCGCACCGCACCTTCGCCGATCGCCGCGAGCGCGCAGCCATGGCGGGCGAGAAGGCGCAGGGCATCGTGGGTGACGCTCGATCCCGGGCCGAGGAGGACGATCGACAGCGACTGGTGCGGGATCTGGTAGTCGCCCGCCGCGAGCTCGCCTCCGCCCGCCGTCACGAAGCGCAGACAGCCATCCTCGACCTCGAGCCGGCCCCGATCGAGCCAGACGAGGCCGTGCCTGTCGGCATGGGGGATGCGCGCCTTCTCGAGCCCGAGCCGCCCGCTCAGCACGGTTCATCCGCCTCCCGGGCGCAGGAGCAGCATGCCGTAGCCATAGGCGGCATGGCGCCCGACCCCGCGTGCGAGCAGGCGCGAGAAGGCCTCGCCGTCGGTGATCGTCAGCTCGCCATGAAAGACGACGTCGGGGCCTCCGGACATCACGACAACGCCGTCAGGCTGGTGATCGGGCCGCGCCACGCGCCGGCGGCCATGGGCGGCAAGCCGTGTGCGCGCAGGATCGAGCGTGGCGGCGCCTTCGAATTGCTCGGCGAGCCATGCGAGATAGACCGCCTCGCGCGAAAGCCCCTCGGCGTTCGTCTCGGCGTCCGGCAGGCCGTCGGGGAACCGGCGCAGGCGCGCCACCAGAAAGGCATCGACCTCGCTTCCCTTCGCGATCGGTCCGCGCGGCCTTTCACCACGCACGCCGCGCCTGTGCTCCTCGCGGCTCCAGCCTTCGAGGGGCCGCATCAAGCGCCGCACCGGCCGCACCCGCACGTCGAACCCGAGCCGGCGACCCTCGCGCCAGACGTCCGGCATGTCGCGGATGGCGAGATGTCCCGTCTCAAGCGCCTTCAGGTGCTCGGGCGCAGCGCAGTCGAGATTTTCGCGCAAGCCTTCCTCGGTCAGGCTTGTATAGGCGTAGAGGGTCGCCGCCCTGCCTCCCGGCGCAACCATCAGGCGGAACGGCTGCAGGCTGCGCTTGCCAAAACTCTCCGACAGGAGATGGTGGAGGGCGAGGCCCTCGTCGCTGGCGTGATCGCGCAGCGCGGCGAGGCGACGAAATTCCCGCAGGTCGACCGGCAAGCTGACGAGACGCAGCACGCTCATGACACCATGCCCTCCGGAATCACGAAGCCCTCCACCACCTTGCGGACGCCGCCATGAAGGCCCGTGCGCCAGTTGCGCAGATCCGGCAAGTCGACGACGCGATTGACCAGGTTTCCCGTCGTCTCCGGCCCCTCGCCGAGAGGCCAGAGGGCGCGCAGCCGCGGCGGCGATGCGTCCTTCGCGTCAGCCTCGCGCAGGACGCGCCTCGCAAGCGCGGTATGGGCGTCGGGAGCCGTGACGAAGCGGCCATCTGCCTCCGCTGGCAACAGCGGACCCGATGGCAGGCAGGGCTTGCGGCCGATGAAGAGCGGCCGCGCCGGCCGGTCGAGCGCGGCGGCGAGCGCCTCGAGATCGGGGCCCGCGTCGGAAGGCGCGAGCCGGAGCGCGACGACGACATGGGCGTCGGTGTGATAGTCGCGCCAGCGGCGATGCGGCGCGCTATAGCTCGCCCCGTCACGTCCCTCCGGAACGCCCCAGGTGGTCCAGCCCCTGTCGTTCTTTTCAAGCTTTGCGTTCTGCGTGTCGGTCAACAGCCCGGCCGCACGCTCCCGGTCAATGCGCGCGGCGAAGACGAGGCGGTCCTGAAGGTCCTGATGTGCCCGCCAGTCCGTGCGCGTCCAGCCAAACGCATTGGCGAAGAGGCCGGTCAGCATCGACTGCGCCGGAAAGTCGCGCGTGAGGCCGAGCTGGTCGATCGCAACGCCGCCGAAAGCGACGAGCGGCGCCTCGAGGTCGAGCATGAGCCATCGCTCGTCAGGCATCTGGCTTCTCCCCGGGCAGCCGGGCGGCGGGATCGGTCGTATGCAGCGCCTTCATGCTCGCGGCGCCTCCCTCACCCTGTCCGCCGTCCATTCGGCGAGCGGGGTGAGCGCGCGCTTCTCCACCCCGGGCAGCGCGCCGTCGAGGCAGAGATGGGCGCGTGCCTCGCCGGTGGCATAGGTTTCGTCGAGCCTGGCAAGGTGATCCGCGAGCGCGTCGCGAGCCTTACCGAAATCGTGGCTTATGGCCTCTCGATAGGCGGTGGCGAGCGAGCGCGGCTGCCGGTCGCCCGCCTCGATCAGCATCAGGTCTGCGCGACCGTAGGGCGCCGTCGAGCCGAGCTTGGCGCCCGGCGACACTTCGGCGATGAGATGCACGAGATTGTGAACGACGCGGGCTGCGAGGTCGGCGTCGTAGCCGCAATTGGCGATCAACCCCGGCAGGTCGATGACGACATAGCCGTAGAACAGCCCGGAGGTGAGCTCCGTCTCCTGTATCGTGTCGGCGCCACCGTCGTCCTCGTCCTTCTTGAGATCGTCGACGGCGGTGAAGTAGTCGCTCTCGTGCTCGACGGCGTGGACGGTGAAGGCGTGCGCCACATGCACCGGCGCCTCGATATTGGCGGCGGGATCGGACGTGACCATGCGGCCGAACAGGGCAGCGGCCAAGCCGCCGGGCAGCGCGGCGTTATCGGCCATCGTCTTGAAGTTCTTGTCCTTCGCCCACTCTTCCACCTGTTTGGCGGCGGTGGCTCCGTCGTTGGAGTTCCGGGCGATCTCTTCCGCGCGCGCGGCCAGCCAGTCGAGCTCCGGCTGGCCGAGGAGCAGGGTCTGACGGCTCTTCTTGCCCTTGTCCGCCTTCTCTCCGTAGACCAGCTTCTGGAAGGCGGGCTCAAGCGCACCGACGATCTCGTCGGAGAATCTTCCCCGCAGCGGCCTGATCACCCTTTCCGTCACCAGCTCGCGCGAGCGCGCAGAGTCGACATAGCCGGCGAGGTGCTGGAGCGCGTGGGGGTCGTCCCTCACCACCTTGCCGTTTTTCTCCTCACGGGCCATGCGCCAATGCCGCTTCAGGCACTGGGAAGAGATGCGCGTCCGGCTTTTCCCGCCATAGACCAGACGCTTGGCCTGGCCGGTATCGTCGCGGTTGATCAGCGCGGCTGTGTAGGAATGAAGCGTGTGGATCTGCAGGAAGCGCGCGGTTGTCATCGATCGTCGTCCTCATTGGAAGGGAAAGCGGCCTTGCTCAGCCGCAGATAGTATTTTTCCGCCACCCGGCGGAGCGTCTGGGTCGCGTCGTCGAACAGCACGAGGGCCGCAATTTCCGTGCAGTCGACCCCGCTGTCGGGTTGCCTGACATTGGCGAGCCAGCGGACGATGCGCTCCAGCTGCTCGAACCGCTTGGCCGGCGGCGCTTCGAGGAGGAGGGAAAGTCGCTTTTCCGAGAAGGCCGGCCTCACGGAATCACCTTCCTTCAGCGGCCAGTTGATGTTTCCGCCGTCGCACAGTGCATGGCCAAGCGGCCGTTGCATGTCATGCAGCCTGCCTCGTTTTCCAACCTCGCCCCTGGGGCAGAGCAGCGCGACGAGCTTGACGACACGGAGCCATCTCTCGTGCTTGCGATTGAGGAAACCTGCCTCGGCCGCGAGCCGCCAGTATTCCGCTTCACCCGCTCCATCGACCGCCATGCGACGTAGGCGGGCAACTTCCCCAGGGTCGAGGTCCTCCAGAATCGCTTGAGCCAGGCTGGCGACCGCGATACGGAAATCGAATTTCATGACGTCAGGCGGCATTCTCCACCTTTCCTTTCCTTCCGCTCGCGAAGAGTTCGGGAAATTTCTTCCGCATCTCGCTGGAGCGCAGCGCCGGGCGAGCCATTGCCTCTGCGCGGTGGCGATAGAGCGAGTGGCAGGGCATGGCCGGCAGGAAGTCGTCGAAGATGGCCTGGGTCCGCTCCCAAAGTCGGTGGACAAACGCCATCTCCTCACGCCGTCGCTCTTCCTCTGCCTCACCTTCGACATCAAACCGTGCCCAGAGGTGATCGAAGAAGATCGTGTCGGCGAAACGGTCGAGATGAGTTCTCGCCGCGCGCGTGTGGTCGTAGGTCTCGCGGCTGATCTTGTCGCGCTCGCCATTTGCAGCGGCCAGGGCCAACGCATTGGCCAACGCCTTGTCGAAGATACCTATCTCCTTGATCTGTGCCTCGGCGATCCTCCGGAGGGACGCTTCGGCACCGCCGCCCCATTCGATGGCCGCCCCGCGGCTGCGGATCGGCACGATGCGCGACCGGAAGCCACCGGTTTTGGAATTGCCCCGGGCGATCGCCTGCGCCAGCACGGCAAGCGGCGTGTTCGGCGTCTCGAACGACGCGCGCATCGCCAGAAGCGGAAGCGTCCAGTCGCTGGAGAAAAGGAGGTTCGTCAGCGTTCGGTAGTCGAAGTCGCCTTCGTCACCGAGGGTGAAACTCTTCCCCTGTGTCGTGTGCACCGGCGCCCAGGGATCCTCGAGATTGCCGTTGTACTGCTTGGCGTTGATGCGCGTCGCCTTCGAGGTTCCTTTCATGGCGAGAAGCCGGCCGTCGCGTTCGAGAAGGCGAACGCGACGGCAGACCTCGATGAACCAGAGGTCGAGCTCCTCGATCTGCAGCTGCGTCTCCTCCGGCCAGGGAGCGAGCCAGGTCAAGCCGAGGCCTTGGTCGGCGTAGCGAAGACCGGTCTTCTCGAGAACGTCCTCGCGTGTCTCAAGAAGCACGCGCAGATCACGGCAAAACCAGGCGCCGGGGCGCGGCGCCATCACCTTGCCGCCCTCCGGCAGGGGCGCGAGCGCCAGCATGGCGCGCGAAGAGAAACCGCCATTCATCCGGGCGATACCCTGGTTGCCGGACCCGCCAAATCCTTCGCCGGTCTGCAGCGAGATAGCCGCGAAGACCCAGTCCTCAGCCGTGCCGGCGCGCGCGATCGCCTGCTTGAGGTCGTGGTTCTTCGAGGTGATCGGGAGATCTAGCGCATCGGATGTCGCAACCTCGTTGCCGAGCCTGGCGTCGTCGGACACGGGTGGCTGCATGAAGGCGGGTTTCGTCCAGTCATCGACAACGAGATGCCAGGGCTCGTCGTCCGGAAAGTCCCCCGTCAATCCGCGCAGTGCCGCCGTCCATTCCTCCTCGGTATGGAACGGCTCGACCCTGCCAGCCCTGTGAAGCGCCAGCGCCGCGAGCTGGACGAGGAACATGTGCCAGAACATGACCTGATGCGGGCGGAGCGCCGGAAACTGCTCGATCTCGTCCCTGGACAGGGCCGCGAGCACGCCAGGGAGGGAAAGCCTGCCGACGGGCGCGGCTGCGAACAACGGCTCGACAAGAAGATTGTAGGAAGCCCCCACGGCACCACCCCTACGCCACTCTTGGTCAGAAGACGACGATGTACTCAACCGAGAATTTAGTCGATTCTCATGTTTCTACCAGCCCGATTCGAACTTGTTCACAGCCTGTCCGTACAGACTCGGCCTCAACCGGGCTGGAGAGAACGCTGTCGGGGAAGGGCTATTTCCCATTCCCCAACAGCCTTGCTGATCCCCGCGAGTGCGGGGCATATTGCCGCGTGTTCGGTCGTAGGTTTGTTTATCCCCGCACATGCGGGGGAACAGATCTGCCTTGATCGGGAATCAAATACGACAGAGGTCTATTCCCGATTGAAAGAGTTTCGGGAATGCGTATCGGCTTCCAAGGTGATTGCCGCTCGTAATGCGAGATGCGCTCCCAACCACCGGAGTATCACCACGTTCTCCAAGAGAAGCATGAGGCGCATATACATGATGACGGTTCCACCATGGAGTTTGAGCAGGTGGTTCACTCCACCGAAATGAACCTGTCTTATTTATTACACGAAAGCAAGCGTTAGTTGCAAATCCCGGCGCAATTCTCGCCTCTCGATTTCCTTGAGGATTGCTGAGAGGTTTGGTCGGCTCAATGGGAATGACCATGAGGCCAACAACCTCGAGTATGTAGCCGAGATCAATGCGCCTCAATCAGCACCTACGCCGCGGCGATCCCTATCCCGAGTAGCGGGCCGAGGGTGGCCCGGTTGTGGACGATATCGGCGAGCGTGTACTTGTCGAGGACCGTCAGGAAGGCGCCGAGGGCTTCGGCGAGCATGCCCCGCAGCCGGCAGGCCGGCGAGATCGCGCAAGGGCGGCCCTCGGCCTGCATGCACTCGGTGAGCGAGATTTCCTTCTCGGTCGCCCGCACGAGGCCGCCGACCGAAATCTCCTCGGGCGGCCGCGACAGGCGGATGCCGCCGGCGCGCCCGCGCGTCGTCTCGACGAGGCCGAGATCGCGCAGCGTCTGCGCCACCTTCAAGAGATGGTTGCGGGACAGCCCGTAGGCGTCGGCGACGTCCTGGACCGTGCAGACCCCGTCCGGCCGCGTCGCGACGTAGATCAGCATGCGCAGGGCATAGTCGGTATGAAGCGTCAGTCGCATCTGCATCCCCGGAAATTCGGCACCGGCGCCGATAAACGGTATCCTGCGCACCACTTTAGAGCGCCGGCGGCCGCATTGAAAGCGCGTCGGAGGCCGGCGGGAGAACCGGCGAGAGATCGAGTCACAGAAGGGAGCGTGAGAAAGGCGCGAGTTTCCCGAAGCAACCACCCGCCCCGGCGCGGCGACGAACGCACGTGGCCGCGACGGGAATGGCTGCCCGTTTCCGGAGGTCGGCCGTGACAGGAGAGGGCGGCGCGCCCTCCTCCTGCGTCAGATNGCCANGTATTCGTGGCGCANCTGCGCGTTGTCGAGCACTTCCTGCGCGGTGCCGGTGAAGGCGACCTCGCCGGTGTCGAGGATCACCGCGCGGTCGGCGAGCTTGAGCGCGGCGACGGCGTTCTGCTCGACGATGATCGTGGTGATGCCGAGCGCCTTGATCTCGTTGAGGATGCCCTCGATCTCGTGGACGATGACGGGGGCGAGGCCCTCATAGGGCTCGTCGAGAAGCAGGAGCTTCAGGTCGCGCGCGAGCGCACGGGCGATCGCCAGCATCTGCTGCTCGCCGCCCGACAGCGTCGTGCCCTCCTGCTTGCGGCGCTCGGCGAGGCGCGGGAAATGGCCGTAGATGCGGTCGAGGTCCCAGCCGTGGCCGGGGGCGACCCGGGCGAGCATCAGGTTTTCCTCGACGGTGAGCCCCTGGATGATGCGCCGGTCCTCGGGCACGAGCTGGATGCCGGCGCGCGCCGCCTGGAACGACTTCATCGTGTGGATCGGCTGCCCGTCGAGCCAGATTTCTCCACGGTGGAGCGACGGCTCGTCGAGCCGCGCAATGGTGCGCAGCGCCGAGGTCTTGCCGGCGCCGTTGCGGCCGAGCAGCGCGAGGATTTCACCGTGGCGGATGTCGAAAGACACGCCCTGCACGATGTAGCTCTCGCCATAGTAGGAATGGATGTCCTTGACGGAGAAGAAGGGCAGCGTCTCCGCCCTGGCACCCGGCATGGTGATCGGTGCGTTCATCAGTGCGCTCCTCCGAGATAGGCTTCCTGGACGCGCGGGTCGCCCCGCACCTGGTCGGGCAGGCCTTCGGCAATGATGCGCCCGCCTGCCAGAACCGAAATCTTGTCGGCCAGCGAGAACACGACGTGCATGTCGTGCTCGATGATGACCTTGGTCATGCCGCGGGCCTTGATCTTCTTCAGAAGCTCGATCGTGGTGTTGGTGTCGTGCCGGCTCATGCCCGCCGTCGGCTCGTCGAGGAGCAGCAGGCGCGGCTTCTGGATCAGGCACATGGCGAGCTCGAGCCGCCTCTTGTCGCCGCGCGACAGGGCGCCCGCATGGACGTTGCGGCGCTGTAGAAGCCCGACATCCTCGAGCATGTGCTCGGCCTCCTCGCGGATCGCATGCTCGCTGTCGACGCCGCGCAGCATGTTGATGCGGAAGGCGCCGTCGCGCTTGGCGAAGGCCGGCGTCATCACGTTCTGGAGCACCGAGAGGTCGGCGAAGATCTCCGGCGTCTGGAAGACGCGGGCGACACCGAGCTGGTTGATCTCGTGGGGCTTCTTTCCGGTCAGGACGGTGCCGTCGAAGATGACGGCGCCGCTCGAGGGCGGCAGCCGCCCGATGATGACGTTGAGGAGCGTCGACTTGCCGGCGCCGTTCGGGCCGATGATGGCGTGGGTCTTGCCCTCCTCCACCTGCAGGTCGATGTCGGCGAGCGCATGGAGCCCGCCGAAGTTCTTGTGGACGTCGGCGACGTGCAGAACGACGTTTTCCCTGGACTGCATGGTCATCTCCTCATTCCGCCGAAGCGATTGCGCCGACATGGTCCTCGGCCTTGCGGCCGTTGCCCATGCGCCCGATCCGCGCCCGGATCCGGCGTACGCCTTCCATGATCCCGCCGGGCAGGAACACGACGATCAGCACGAAGACGAGACCGAGCGTCAGGTGCCAGCCCTCGCCGACGAACTTGCCGGAGACGGCGACCATCACCTCGCGCAGGCTATCGGGCAGGAAGGAATAGAAGTTGTTGAGGACGTTGTCGTTGAACGACGAGAAGATGTTCTCGAAGTACTTGATGAGCCAGGCGCCGATGACCGGGCCGACCAGCGTGCCGACGCCGCCGAGGATCGTCATCAGCACGACTTCGCCCGACGCGGTCCACTGCATGCGCTCGGCGCCGGCCAGCGGGTCGGTGACCACGAGCAGCGCGCCGGCGAGCCCGGCCAACATGCCCGAGATGACGAAGGCCGTCAGCGTGTAGGGTCGCGTGTCGAAGCCGGTATAGTTCATCCGGTTCTGGTTCGACTTGATGCCCTTGAGGATCATGCCGAAGGGCGAATTGGTGATCCGCATCGCAAGGAAGAAGGTCGCGAGCAGGAAGAAGGCCGAGAAATAGAAGCCGTTCCAGCCGGAGATCGACATGCCGAAGAAGCTCGGGACCGGAGCCCCGGGGCCAGCCTCGAAGAACAGCCGGTCCAGCACGCGCGGATCGTTCAGCGCCATGCGCATGCCGGTCTCGCCGTTGGTGATCGGTGTGAGCACCGAATAGGCGAGGTTGTAGCACATCTGCGCGAAGGCGAGCGTCAGGATCGAGAAGTAGATGCCGGAGCGCCTCAGCGACACGTAGCCGATGGCGAGCGCGAACAGGCCCGAAATGATCAGCGCGAAGATGATCGCCGGAAGCGCGTTGAGGCTCAGGAGCTTGAACGACCACATCGCCGCGTAGGAGCCGACGCCGAAGAAGGCGGCGTGGCCGAACGACAGGTAGCCGGTGAGGCCGAACAGGATGTTGAAGCCGACGGCGAAGATGCCGAAGATCATGAAGCGCTGCAGAAGGTCGGGATAGGCCGCGCCGAAGGGCACGGTCAGGATCGGCAGCAGCAGCACCACCGCGGTGAAGCCCAGGAAGAGCGTGAGGTCGTTACGAGACATATAGGTGCTCATTTAGGCCTCCATCATGCCGCGGCGGCCCATCAGTCCGCGCGGACGGACGAGCAGGATGATGACGGCGACGAGGTAGATGATGATCTGGTCGATGCCCGGGACGATGGCCTTGACCTGCGTCATCGAGGCGAAGGACTGGAGGATGCCGAGCAGGAAGCCGGCCGCCACCGCGCCCGGCAGCGAGCCCATGCCGCCGACGACGACCACGACGAAGGATATGACGAGGAAGTCCATGCCGAGCGTGTAGTTCGGCGGCAGGAGCGGCGTGTACATGACGCCCGCCATGCCGGCGACGACGGCGGCGATGCCGAACATGATCGTGAAGCGACGGTCGATGTTGATGCCGAGGATGCCTACGGTCTCGCGGTCGGCCATGCCGGCGCGCACCACCATGCCGAAGGTGGTGAACTGGAGGAAGGCGAAGACCGCGCCGATCACGGCGGCCGAGAACAGGAAGTAGACGAGCCGCCACAGCGGATAGGTGATGACGCCGGCCTGCATGCCGAGCCAGGCCCCGATGTCGGCAGCCCCCCTCAGCGTGTCGGGCATCGGCTGGGGATGCGGGTTCGGGCCGAACGTCGCCTTGACCACCTCGCCGAGCACGATGGCGAGGCCGAAGGTGACGAGGATCTGCTCGGCGTGCGGCCGCTTGTAGAAATGCTTGATGAGACCGCGCTCCATTGCCACGCCGATGAGCAGCATTAACGGAACGGCCACGAGCAGCGACACCGGAACGGAATAGTTGACGAGCCATGCCCCGAGATCGCCGAACCAGGCCTGGACCAGCGGCTCGCGCACCTCGACGGGCGCGCCCCAGGGCGACAGCTTTTCCGGATCGATCGTCACCGTTTCCATGGTGAGGAAATAGCGGAAGCCGACAGCGCAGAACGCGCCCAGCATGAACAGCGCGCCGTGGGCGAAGTTGACGACGCCGAGGGTGCCGAACACCAGCGTCAGGCCGAGCGCGATGAGCGCGTAGGCGCTGCCTTTGTCGAGCCCGTTGAGAAATTGCAGAAAGATCACTTCAAACATGGACCGGCCTCCGGAGCGCCGTCTTCAGACCACGTGAAACCCGCCCCGCCGTGTGGCGGGGCGGGATACCCGTTGGGTCAGATCACTTGCACTGCGGAACGGGTTCCGCGTTGCCGAGCTCGCCACCGAAGATCGCGGGATCGTAGGTGGTGGCTTCGCGGCTGACTTCCTCGATGACGTTGAGGACGTCGAACTCGCTGGTCGGGTTCTCGTTGCCGCGCACGACGAGCACCGACTTCATGCACTGATGGTCCTCGGCGCGGTAGAGCGTCTTGCCGTTGCCCATGCCGTCGAACTCGAAGCCTTCCAGCGCCTTGATCACTTCCGGCGGATAGAAGGTGCCGGCGCGCTCGACCGCATCCGCATAGAGCAGAGCCTGGACGTAGGCGGTGTGGGCGGCCTGCGACGGCGGCGAGCCATAGGCGGCACCGAAGGACTTGGTGAAGGCCTGCGAGCCTTCGTCCGGCAGGTTCCAGTGCCAGTTGGAGGTGCCGAAGATCCCCTTGATGTTCTCGCCGGCGCCCTTGGCCATCAGCTCCGAGAACAGCGGCACGACGATCTCGAACTGCTTGCCGTTGGCCTGGCGGTCGCGCATGCCGAACTGCACCGCCTGGGTGAGCGAGTTCACCATGTCGTTGCCGTAGTGGTTCAGGATCAGCACGTCGGCGCCGGAGTTCAGGACCGGGGTCAGGAACTGCGAGAAGTCGCCCGCGCCGAGCGGCGTGCGGACGGTCTGCACCGTCTGCCAGCCGAGCGCCTCGGTGGCGTTCTTGATCGATTCCTCCTGGGTCCAGCCCCAGGTGTAGTCGGCCGTCAGGTGGTAGGCGCGACGCTCGTTGCCGTATTCCTTGCCGAGCACGGGCGCGATGGCGATGCCCGACTGGTAGGCGTTGAAGAAGTGGCGGAAGCCGTAGCGGCGCTTGTCCTTGCCGGTGGTGTCGTTCGAGTGCGTCAGGCCGGCCATGAAGATGACGCCGAGTTCCTGGCAGAGCGACTGCACCGCGATCGCCTCGCCCGAAGACGAGCCGCCGGTCACCATGATGGCGCCGTCACGTTCGATCATGCGGGTGGCGCCGGCGCGGGCCACGTCAGACTTGGTCTGGCTGTCGGAGGTGACGTAGGCCACCTTCTTGCCGAGAATGCCGTTGCCCTTCAGCGCCGAGGGCTTCAGGACGTTGAGAAGACCGCCATCGCCCTCGCCATTGAGGTGCTTGATGGCAAGCTCGTAGGCCTTCTGCTCGTCGGCGCCCTCTTCCGCATATGCACCGGTGAGCGGCAGGTTGAGACCGAAGGTGACGGTGTCGCCGGTCGGATTGTTGCAGAATTCCTGTGCCCATGCTCCGCGCGAGAAAATCAGCGGCGCGGTGCCAGTGGCGAGAATGCCGGCAAGGCCGGTCTTAATAATCGTGCGGCGGGAAATCCCGCGCTTCAGTTCGCTCATTGTTCTCCTCCTTGATCGAGGACGCCACAATCCCGAAAGGAGGCTCCCCGCGGGCCGCACTATCCGCTTCGATTTACAGGCATTCAATAGCTCATTGTATTTCAACGAAAATCCTGTAAATTGTTCGCAAATTTTTGCACTGCACGCGTAAATTCATTTACAGGATCGACCATGCGCGCGCCCATCGGCCTGAGAATTTCCACGCGCCGCAAGGCGTTGCGCATCTCGCAGGCCGCGCTCGCGCGCGCCGCCGGGATCTCGGCGAGCTACCTGAACCTGATCGAGGCCAACAAGCGCCAGGTCGGCGGCGCGCTGCTGCTCAGGATCGCCGCCGAACTGCAGATGGACATCGGCGAACTGACCGGCGAGGCCGAGCACCGGCTGATCCAGGAGCTGGTCGAGGCCTTTTCCGACCCGGTGCTGGCCGGCAGCGGCATGAGCATGGAGGAGGCGCGCACGCTCGTCGCCGCCAATCCGCAGGTGGCGCGGGTCATCGCGCGGCTCCACCGCGCTTACGAGACNGCGATGGCCAACGCAGANGCCTATGCCGACCGGCTGCGCGCCGATCCGCTTCTGTCGCAATTGCTGCACCAGGTTCTCTCCGGCATCACCGCCATCCGCTCCGGCGCGGAGATCCTCGAAACCGTTCCGGACCTGAGCCCGGAGGAGCGCCAGCGCTTCCTCGATTCGATCGGCCGGGAAACGCGCAGTCTGTCCTCGGTGGCGCGCAACCTGATCGGCCAGTTCGACCAGACCTCGTCAGGCAGCCGTGCGGCCTCGGCGCGGCGCGAGGTCAACGACATGATCTTCGCCGCCCAGAACCATTTTCCCGATCTCGAGGAGGTCGGACGGCGGCGGCGGGCGGAGATCGAGGCGGAAGGCGCGTTCGACGAGGACGCGATGGCCCGCACGCTCGCGCGCGACCACGGCGTCCGCGTGCAGCAGGCGGCGGCGAGCGCCACCGGCAAGGCCTATGGCTACGATTCCGCCGCGCGCACGCTCTGGTTCCGCAATACGGTGCCGCGCTCGACGCGGCGGTTCCAGATGGCGCGGCTGATCGCGGAGCTGACCTGCGCGGGCGAGCTCGAGGCGGCGATCGACACGCCGATCCTTTCCTCGGCCATGGCAAGGCGCGGCGCGAGGCGCTATCTCGGCACCTACATCGCCGGCGCGATGCTCTTTCCCTACGACGACTTCCTCGCCGACGCGCGGGCGCTGCGCTACGACGTCGACGCGCTGAGCGAGCGCTACAACGCCTCCTTCGAGCAGATCGCCCACCGGCTCGTCACCTTGCGGAGCGAACGGGCCGCCGGCATTCCCTTCGGCTTCCTGCGCGCCGATCCGGCGGGCCGCCTCTCGAAACATTTCCCGCTGCCCGGGCTGCTCCTGCCCAACAGCGGCCATGCATGCCCGCTCTGGGCGATCTACACCGCCTTCCGACCCCCCGGCCAGGTGGTCCGGCAGATCGTCCGCTTCACCGACGGGTCGCGCTTCCTGTTCGTGGCGAAGGCGGTGGCGCAGCGCTCGTCCGGGTTCGCCGACCATACGCCGCCGCATTCGATCCTGCTTGCCGCCAATATTCTCCACGCCGACGAGACGGTCTACGGCGACGGGCTCGATCTCGGCGATTCGCGCATCGACGTTCCGGTCGGCCCGACCTGCCGGCTCTGCACGCGCACGGACTGCGCCAGCCGCCAGGAGGAGCCATGGGGCCCGGGCGGCGAGGAAGCCCCTGCTACTTTGGTCGCAGATTGAGCCCCCTCCGGCTTGGCGAAGCTGCCGTATTACGCTTTAGTGTGCAGGGGGTCCCCTTGGGAGGAGAGGGGAGGAGGAACAGGATTGGCTACGGACATTCTCATTGCAGAGGACGAGCCGAGCATTCTGGAGGCGCTGAGTTTCGTTTTGAAGCGAGCGGGCTGGACCGTCCACGCCGTCACTGACGGAGAGGCGGTCATGCACGCTATCCGCGACATGCGGCCACGCGTGCTGGTGCTCGACATCATGCTGCCGAAACGCTCGGGCTTCGAGGTGCTCAAGCAGATCCGCGCGGACGCCTCCACGCATGCGCTGCCCGTGCTCGTGCTCACGGCCAAGGGGCAGGCGCAGGACCGGCGCGTCGCCGAGGAACTCGGCGCCGACAGCTTCGTCACCAAGCCCTATTCGAACACCGAAGTGGTCGACGCCGTGCGGACGTTGCTCGGCGAGCAGGCCACGCTGGCGCGGCCATGAAGCCGGCGGCGGCGCCGAGATGACCCGCCGCAAGCGCATCGCCGCGTCGCTCTTCTTCACGCTGTTCGGCGTGATCGCGCTCCTGCCGCCGCTCGTGCTCCTGTTCCGCTTCGATGCGCGCGTGGCGGGCGTGCCGATTGAGACCGTCTATATCTTCGTGCTCTGGGCGCTGCTGGTGATCGTCGGCCTCTGGTTCAGCCGCGTCCTGCCCGACGAGCCGCGCCAGGCCGAGAAGCCGACGGGGCCCGAACGGTGAGGCTGACGGTCGACCTCGTCATCACCGCGGCCGTCGCCTATGTCGGCCTGCTCTTCATCGTCGCCTTTCTGGGCGACCGGCACACGCGCAACCGCGACGGCGGCTTCCTGAGATCGCCTTTCGTCTATACGCTGTCGATTTCCGTCTACTGCACGAGCTGGACCTTCTACGGCGCGGTCGGCACCGCGGCGCGCAAGGGGCTGGAATTCGTCACCATCTATCTCGGGCCGACGCTGGTCTTCATCGGCTGGTGGTTCATCCTGCGCCGGCTGGTGCGAATCAGCCACGACCAGCGCATCACCTCGATCGCCGACCTGTTGTCGTCGCGCTTCGGCAAGTCGAGCCGGCTCGGCGTTTTGGTGACGGTTCTGGCGGTGATCGCCATCGCCCCCTACATCGCCCTGCAGCTCAAGGCCGTTACCTCGTCGATCGAGGCGATCGCCGGCTCGTCGCAGTTCGGGCGCGGCAGCCTCGAGGGCTGGGGCGAGGTCGGCCTCGCCTTCGGCGTCGCCGCCGGCATGGCGGTCTTCACCATCCTGTTCGGCACCCGCAACGTCGACGCCAAGGAGCAGCACCACGGCGTCGTGGCGGCGATCGCGCTCGAGGCAGTGGTCAAGCTCGCCGCGCTCATCGCCGTCGGCGTGTTCGTTCTCTATGTCGGCGGCGGGCTCGACCCGATCTTCACCCGCGCGGCCGAGGCTGGGCTGGCGATCCATGCCTCCGACACGTTCGGGGACCGGTGGGTCGCGATGATGCTCCTTGCCGCCGCCGCCATCATCTGCCTGCCGCGCCAGTTCCAGGTGACGGTGGTGGAGAATTCCGATGAGAGCCACCTGCGCACCGCGAGTTGGGCTTTCCCCGCCTACATGCTGGCAATGAGCCTGTTCATCATCCCGATCGCCCTCTACGGGCTGACCTCGATGCCGGCCGGCTCCAACCCGGACATGTTCACGCTGACCTTGCCGCTCGCCGCGGGACATGAAGGGCTCGCCCTCTTCGCCTTCATCGGTGGCTTTTCGTCCGCCACCTCGATGATCATCCTCGAATCGATCGCGCTGTCGATCATGGTCTCCAACCACATCGTCGTGCCGCTGATGCTGCGCTTCAGCGACGACGACAGCCGCGGCGACGACCAGGGCGTCCGCCGGGTCCTCCTGAATGCCCGGCGGCTGTCCATCGTCCTGATCCTCTTCCTGGGCTTCGGCTATTTCTACCTGACGCGGTCCTCCGACGCACTGGCGCCGATCGGGCTGATCTCATTCACCGGCGTCGCCCAGTTCCTGCCGGCGATCCTCGCTGCCCTGTTCTGGCGCGACGCCTCGACGAAGGCCGCCATCGCCGCCATCTCGGTCGGCTTCCTCGTCTGGCTGTGGGCGAGCTTCATGCCCTCCTTCGCCTCGTCGTCGCCGGTCGTCGCCGCGATCATGGCTGACGGCCCCTACGGCATTTCCTGGCTTCGCCCGCAGGCTCTGTTCGGCCTCGACCGCCTGGACCCGCTGGCCCATGCCGTGTTCTGGAGCCTGTTCCTCAACACCACCGTTCTCATCCTCGGCTCGCTCCTAACCAGCCAGTCGGCGCTCGAGCACGTGCAGGCGGCGCTCTTCCTCAACGCCTCGCGCCCGACGCCGGTCGACACCGGGCCCCTGCGCGGCTCGGCGACCGCCGACGATCTCTTCCTCGTCGCGCGCCGGGTGCTCGGGCACCAGCGCGCCTTCGACATCTTCTCCGAGGAGGCCAAGCAGACCGGAACGGCATGGACCAGTCTCGAGCCGAGCCCGGCCTTCATCCATCGGCTGGAGCGCGAACTCGCCGGCGCGATCGGTTCCGCCTCGGCCCACGTCATGTTGTCGAAGGTGGTGTCCGGCGATACCATCTCGCTCGAGGAAGTCATGCAGATGGCCGACGAGACGCAGCAGGCGATCGAGCATTCACAGGCGCTCGAACGCACCTCGCAGCAGCTGCGCGCCACCGCCGACAAGCTCGAGAGCGCCAACCGCCAGCTCCGCCAGGTCGACATGCAGAAGGACGAGTTCCTGAGCCAGGTCAGCCACGAGGTGCGCACGCCGATGACGGCGATCCGCGCCTTCTCGGAGATCCTCCTCAACGAGAGCGACCTCGACGACGACGCGACCCGCAAGTTCGTCGCCACCATCCACAAGGAGAGCCTGCGCCTGACCTCGCTCCTCGACGAAATTCTCGACCTGTCGGCCCTGGAGCGCGGCGAGCGCGTCTGGGACAACAGGTCGATCGACGCCGAGGAATCGCTCGACCAGGCGCTGAGGGTCTGCGACGCGCTGGCGCGGCAGAACTCCACCGCCATCGTCTCCGGCACGCGCATCGGCTCCGCCATCATCTCCGCCGATCCAGACCGGCTGAGCCAGGTTTTCATCAACCTCATCTCCAACGCCATCAAGTACAACGACGCCGAAGAGCCGAAAGTGGTCGTCTCCTCGCGCATCGAGGGCGGGAACTACGTCGTCGACATCGCCGACAACGGCTCGGGCGTCCCGGAGGAGGAGCGCGCGCGCATCTTCGACAAGTTCTATCGCGGCCGGCTTGGCGAAACGGTGTCGTTCGCCGGCGCCGGGCTCGGCCTGCCGATCAGCCGCGAGATCGTGGCGCGCATGAAGGGCACGCTGGAACTCGCGCCCGAGAGCGAGAGCGGCGCCTGCTTCCGGGTGACGCTGCCGCTGCCGGCGGCGACGCAGGGCAAGACCCGGCGCCAAACGGAAAAGGAACGCCAGTAACGTGAGGCATCTCCGGTCCGCGCACCGGGAGAGGGATCCTCGATGCTCGCCTTCTCAGCTCACGCCGAGATAGCGGCCGGGCCGGTGNTTGATGGCGAGNACCAGGTTGATCACGACGGTGCCGAGGACCGAAAGCGCGACGTGGCTCAGCGGCAGGACGAGGAAGGCGANGGCGAGGATTNCGAGGTCGACGGCAAGCTGGAACCAGCCGGCGCGGATGCCGAACGCCTCCTGCANCCAGATCGCCAGGATGTTGATGCCCCCGAGCCCGGTATGGTGGCGAAAGAGGATCAGGAGCCCCATGCCGCAGAGCGCGCCGCCGATCACCGCCGCATAGGCCGGATCGAGATGCGAGAAGCCGACCCACGAGACGGTGAGCCGCGAGAACAGCGAGACGAGGGCGACGGCCACGACCGTGCGCAGCGCGAAGCGCCAGCCGAGCCGGACGACGGCGAGGCCGAGGAAGGGCAGGTTGACGAGGAGGAAGCCGGCCCAGAAATTCAGACCGGTCGCATATTGCAGGAGCAGCGCGATCCCGACCATGCCGCCGACGGCGAGCGTCGCCTTGGCGTAGATCAGCATGCCGAAAGAGACGAACAGCGTGCCGACGACAAGCGCCAGCACATCCTCGTAGAGGCTGTGTGTCACGGGTTGCGCCTGGTGCATGAACGCTCCTGTCCGAAATCCCTCCCCCTTGCCGCCGGGGCGGTCCGGTCGCATCTATCGGACAGGCGATCGCCCGCGTCCTTGCGCAAGATCAAACCGCGCGGGCCAAGGCATGGCATGCTATCGGTGCCGGCACGCCGCTCCGCCCACCGCCGCCGGCGAGACAGAGACAAGGAGACCCGACCATGCGCGCATTCTGGCTCGCCTGCGGCCTGATCAGCCTTGGCCTTGGCGGCCTCGGCGCGGTCCTGCCGCTCCTACCGACCACGCCGTTCGTCCTTCTCGCCGTCTTCTGCTTCGGCAAGTCCTCTCCCGCCCTGCACGGCTGGATCATGGCGCATCCGACCTTCGGGGCGGCGGTGCGCGACTGGAACGAGCGCGGCGCGATCAGCCGGCGCGGCAAGATCGCGGCGGCGGGCGCGGTGACGCTGGCGCTCGCCGTTTCGCTTGCCGTCGGCGTCTCGACCACGATCCTCCTGATCCAGCTCGCCGTCATGGCCGGCGTGCTCGGCTTCGTCCTGACGCGTCCGACGGCCTGAGAAGCCGGACCGGTCCGCGGGCATTGCCGGTGGGCGCGCGCCGATTGACGGAACCTGCGCCGGGCCCGATAAGGGCGGCATGGACGGGATCGAGATGTTCCAGCGGCTCGGCACCGCCGTCGCCATCGGCGCGATCGTCGGAGCGGAGCGCCACTGGCGCGAACGCGACGCGGAGGACAGCCAGCGCACGGCGGGCCTGAGGACCTTCAGCCTGATCGGCATGCTTGGCGGAGCGGCCGGGCTGATTGCCCACGCCTTCCCGCAGGCGCCGATGGCGGCGGCCGTCATCATTGCCGGGCTGTTCATCGCCTTCTCGGCTGTCTTCGCGCTCTACCAGTACCGGGAGGCGGTGGCCGAGAACAACCGCAGCGTCACCACGGTGGTCGCGGCGATGCTCACCTTCGCGCTCGGCGCAGTGGCGGTGCTTGGCGACCTCCCGCTCGCCTCGGCCGGCGGCGTCACCACGGTGGCGATCCTTGCCAGTCGCGACATGCTCCACGCCTTCATGCGCCGCATCACCTGGGCGGAACTGCGCTCGGCGATCATCCTCCTCGGCATGACCTTCGTCGTCCTGCCGCTGGTACCGGACGCGCCGGTCGGGCCGTTCGGCGGCATCTCGCCGGCCAAGACCTGGCTTCTCGTCGTCATCCTCGCCGCCATCTCCTTCNGCGGCTACGTCGCGGTNAANNTGCTCGGCAGCGCCCGCGGCGAACTCGTCGCNGGCGCGCTCGGCGGGCTCATATCGTCGACCGGCGCGACGCTCACCAATGCGCGCCGCTCGACCACGGGCGAGGACGTGAGCGCGCTTACGGCCGGCGCGCTCGGCGCCTGCGCGGTCTCATACATCCGCACCGCGGTGCTCGTCGCCGCGCTCGCCGCCCCTCTCGGCGCCATCCTGATCGCGCCGCTCGCCGCGGCCGCGGCGGCGATGGTCGGCTGCGCTCTCTTCTTCGCCCGCGCCAGCGCCCCGGATCATCCCGAGCAGCCGGCAAAGAACCCGTTCGATCTCGATGCGGTGATCCGGATGGCGCTGCTCCTCGTCGTCATCGCCTTCCTGGCCCGCGCGGCGGCGCACTGGTTCGGTGACCGCGGCCTGATCCTCGTCTCGGCCCTCTCCGGGCTTGCCGACGTCGACGCCGCGGTGGTGACGGTCGCCGGCATGCTTGGCCAGCTCGACCGGCCGGTCGCGGTCATGGCGATCGTCGCAGCGGTCGTCGCCAACACGCTCGCCAAGGCCGGCTACGCTGTCGCCTTCGGCACGACCGGCTTCGGCCTGCGCTTTGCTGCCGGCTCGGCCGTCGCAATCGCTGCCGGTGCCGGCGTCCATGCCGCCGCCAGCGCGCTCGTTCCTACCTGAAGGACCCGACGCCGCCGGGGCCGACCCAGCCGTCAACTCTTATATTGACATAAAGATGTCTTTATGTGATCTGGAGCGATGTCGCATGAGGAATGAAAAATGTCGCGTCCTTCGCCCATCGATGACCTTTTCGGCCCGGTTGCGGCCAAGCCGGACGGTTCCGAGATCCTCGCCGCTTTGAAGGCGGCCGCCGCCGAGCGCATTCTGGTCCTTGATGGCGCGATGGGCACTCAGATCCAGGGGCTCGGCTTCCACGAGGAGCATTTCCGCGGTGACCGCTTCGCCGGCTGCGCCTGCCACCAGCAGGGCAACAACGACCTCCTGATCCTCACCCAGCCGCAGGCGATCGAGGAGATCCACTACCGCTACGCCAAGGCCGGCGCCGACATCGTCGAGACCAACACCTTCTCCTCCACCGCGATCGCCCAGGCCGATTACGGCATGGAGGACATGGTCTACGAACTCAACCGCGACGGCGCGCGGCTCGCGCGGCGCGCGCTGAAGCGGGCCGAGGCCGAGGACGGCCGCCGCCGTTTCGTCGCCGGCGCGCTCGGGCCGACCAACCGCACCGCCTCGATCTCTCCGGACGTCAACAATCCCGGCTACCGCGCCGTCACCTTTGACGACCTGCGCCTTGCCTATGCCGACCAGCTGCGCGGCCTGATCGACGGCGGCATCGACATCGTCCTGATCGAGACCATCTTCGACACGCTCAACGCCAAGGCGGCGATCTTTGCGGCGGAGGAGGTCTTTGCCGAAAAGGGCGTGCGCCTGCCGGTGATGATCTCGGGCACGATCACCGACCTCTCCGGCCGCACCCTGTCCGGCCAGACGCCGACCGCCTTCTGGCATTCGGTGCGCCATGCCCGGCCCTTCTCGATCGGGCTCAACTGCGCGCTCGGCGCCACCGCGATGCGGCCGCATCTCGCCGAACTGTCGGCGGCCGCGGACACGTTCGTCTGCGCCTATCCGAATGCCGGCCTGCCGAACGCCTTTGGCCAGTACGACGAGAGCCCGGACTTCATGGCCGAGCAGGTGGCGGCGTTCGCCCGCGAAGGCCTCGTCAACATCGTCGGCGGCTGCTGCGGCTCGACGCCCGAGCACATTGCCGCGATCGCCGCGGCCGTGGCCGCATATCCGCCGCGCGGCGTGCCACTGCATGCGCCGAAGATGCGGCTTTCCGGCCTCGAGCCCTTCACGCTCACCGAGGACATTCCGTTCGTCAATGTCGGCGAGCGCACGAACGTCACCGGCTCGGCGAAATTCCGCAAGCTCATCACCGCCGGCGACTACGCCGCCGCCCTCGACGTCGCCCGCGACCAGGTGGCGAACGGCGCGCAGATCATCGACGTCAACATGGACGAAGGCCTGATCGATTCGAAGAAGGCGATGGTCGAGTACCTGAACCTCGTCGCCGCCGAGCCCGACATCGCCAAGGTGCCGGTAATGATCGATTCCTCCAAATGGGAGGTGATCGAGGCGGGGCTAAAATGCGTGCAGGGCAAGCCAATCGTCAACTCGATCTCCCTGAAGGAGGGCGAAGATTCCTTCCTCGCGCAGGCCCGCCTCTGCCGCATGTACGGCGCGGCCGTGGTCGTTATGGCCTTCGACGAAGCGGGCCAGGCCGACACCAAGGCGCGCAAGGTCGAGATCTGCACCCGCGCCTACCGGATCCTGACCGAAAAGGTCGGATTCCCGCCCGAGGACATCATCTTCGATCCGAACGTCTTCGCGGTCGCGACCGGCATCGAGGAGCACGACAATTACGGCGTCGACTTCATCGAGGCGACGGCCGAGATCGTCGCGACCCTGCCGCATGTCCACGTCTCCGGGGGCGTGTCCAACCTCTCCTTCTCGTTTCGCGGCAACGAGCCGGTGCGCGAGGCGATGCACGCCGTCTTCCTCTACCACGCCATCCAGCGCGGCATGGACATGGGCATCGTCAATGCGGGCCAGCTCGCCGTCTACGACGCGATCGACCCGGAGCTGCGCGAGGCCTGCGAGGACGTGGTCCTCAACCGCGTGCCGGCGGCCGGCGGCACCGCGACCGAGCGCCTGCTCGAGATCGCCGAGCGCTACAAGGGCCAGGGCGGTAAGGAGGCCAAGGAAAAGGACCTTTCCTGGCGCGAACTCCCTGTCGAGAAACGGCTGGAGCATGCGCTCGTCAACGGCATCACCGAGTTCATCGAGGCCGACACGGAGGAGGCCCGGCTTCTCGCCGAGCGGCCGCTCCACGTCATCGAAGGGCCGCTGATGGCGGGCATGAACGTCGTCGGCGACCTGTTCGGATCCGGCAAGATGTTCCTGCCGCAGGTGGTCAAGTCGGCGCGCGTGATGAAGCAGGCGGTCGCCGTGCTCCTGCCCTACATGGAGGCCGAGAAGGCCGCAAATGGCGGGGAGACGCGCGAGAGCGCCGGCCGCATCCTGATGGCGACCGTCAAGGGCGACGTCCACGACATCGGCAAGAACATCGTCGGCGTCGTCCTCGCGTGCAACAACTACGAGATCATCGACCTCGGCGTGATGGTGCCGGCGATGAAGATCCTCGAGACCGCGCGCGAGAAGAAGGTCGACATCATCGGCCTTTCTGGCCTGATCACCCCCTCGCTCGACGAGATGGTCCACGTCGCCGCCGAGATGGAACGCGAGGGCTTCGACATCCCGCTCCTGATCGGCGGGGCGACGACGAGCCGGGTCCACACCGCGGTGAAGATCCATCCGCGCTACGAGCGCGGGCAGGCGATCTACGTCACCGATGCGAGCCGCGCCGTCAGCGTCGTCTCGAGCCTGCTCTCGCCGGAGACGAAACCCGGCTACATCGAGACGCTGCGCGCCGAGTACCGGAAGGTGGCGGAGGCGCACGAGCGCGCCGAGCGCGAGAAGCAGCGCCTGCCGATCGCCCGCGCCCGCGCCAATGCGCATGCGACCGCCTGGTCGGGCTACGTGCCGCCGAAGCCGTCCTTCCTCGGCACCCGCACGTTCGAGACCTGGGATCTCGCCGAGCTCGCCCGCTACATCGACTGGACGCCGTTCTTCCAGACCTGGGAACTGAAGGGCCGCTATCCGAAGATCCTCGAGGACGAGAAGCAGGGCGCCGCCGCGCGGCAGCTCTTCGACGACGCGCAGGCGATGCTCGCCANGATCATCGAGGAAAAGTGGTTCGCGCCNCGCGCCGTGATCGGCTTCTGGCCNGCCAATGCGGTAGGCGACGACATCCGGCTCTTCACCGACGAGACGCGCCGCGACGAGCTCGCCACCTTCTTCACCCTGCGNCAGCAGCTGACGAAGCGCGACNGCCAGGCNAACATGGCGCTCGCCGATTTCGTGGCGCCGGCGGACAGCGGCCGGGCGGACTATGTCGGCGGGTTCGTCGTCACCGCCGGCATCGAGGAAGTGGCGATCGCCGAGCGCTTCGAGCGCGCCAACGACGACTATTCCTCGATCCTCGTCAAGGCGCTGGCGGACCGCTTCGCCGAGGCCTTCGCCGAACGGATGCACGAGAAGGTGCGCAAGGAGTTCTGGGGCTATGCGCCCGACGAGGCCTTCACGCCGGAAGAGCTCATCGCCGAGCCCTATCGCGGCATCCGGCCGGCACCGGGCTATCCGGCCCAGCCGGACCATACGGAGAAGATGACGCTCTTCCGCCTGCTCGACGCGGAGAAGAACGCGGGCGTCGAACTCACCGAGAGCATGGCGATGTGGCCGGGCTCCTCGGTCTCGGGCCTCTATTTCTCGCATCCCGAGAGCTTCTATTTCGGCGTCGCGAAGGTCGAGCGCGACCAGGTCGAGGACTATGCCGCGCGCAAGGGCATGGCGATCGCCGAGGTCGAGCGCTGGCTCGGGCCGGTGCTGAACTACCTGCCCTCCTCCCACGCGGAAGCGGCGGAGTAGGCGCTCCTCAGAACAGGGCCCTTGGCAGCGCGGTCGCAAGCTGCGGCACGAACCAGATGAGGACCATGCCGAGGATTTGCAGGCCGATGAAGGGCATGACGCCGGCATAGATGTGCCGGGTCGTCACTTCCGGCGGCGCGACGCCGCGCAGGTAGAACAGCGAGAAGCCGAAGGGCGGCGTCAGGAACGAGGTCTGCAGGTTGACCGCCAGCAGAATGCCGAGCCAGATCGGATCGAGCCCCATCACGATGAGCGTCGGCACGACCAGCGGCAGCAGGATGACCGAGATCTCGACGAAGTCGAGAAAGCAGCCGAGTACGAAGACGAAGGCCATGGTGAAGAGCAGCGCGCCCGTCGCTCCGCCCGGCATCGACCTCAGGATCTCGGCGACGCGGTCTTCTCCGCCGAGCCCGATGAAGACCAGCGAGAAGATGCCGGCAGCCAGGATGGTGGCGAAGATCATCGAGGTCATGACCATGGTCGAGGCGGCCGCCTCGTGCGTCATGCGCGCCTTCCAGGTCACCCGCAGGCTCTCGAGCAAGGCGGCGACGCCGGCGATGGCGAGAAGCACGTAGACGCCGCCGGCCAAATACGCAAAGCCGCTCAGGTCGGAGCGTTGCAGGCGCACCGGATAGATGCCGGAAAAGACGGCGAGCGCGATCAGCGCGACGGCGCCCGAAACGATGACGCCGCGCCGGCCGCCGCCCTTCAGTCCGGCAAGGAGCAGCGCGCCGACCGCGCCGACGGAGGCCGCCTCGGTTGGCGTCGCCACGCCGCCGAGGATCGAGCCGAGCACGGCGAGGATCAGAAGAACCGGTGGCACGATCGCCGACATGATCTCCTGGCGAGAGGGCATCGGCAGGTCGCCCTTGACCGGCGGCATGTCGTCCGGTCGGACGAGGCCGCGCACGACGATGTAGACGAGATAGAGGACGACGAGCATCAGGCCCGGCACCATGGCGGCCGCGAAGAACTGCCCGACCGACAGCGCCTCGACGGCGAACTTGCCCTGCTCGTACTGGGCCTGCTGATAGCCGTTCGACATGACGTCGGCGAGAATGATCAGGAGCGTCGAGGGCGGAACGATCTGGCCGAGCGTGCCGGCCGTGCAGACGATGCCGGCGCCCGTGCGCGGATTGTAGCCGGCGCGCAGCATCGACGGCAGCGCGATGAGCCCCATCGCGACCACTGTGGCGCCGACGATGCCGGTCGACGCGGCAAGGAGCGCGCCGACGAGCACGACGGAAATGCCGAGCCCGCCGCGCAGCCGGCCGAACAGGCGGCCCATCGTGTCGAGCAGCGCTTCGGCGATGCCGCTCTTCTCGAGCACGGCGCCCATGATGATGAAAAGCGGGATGGCGATCAGCGTCTGGTTGGTGAGCAGCCCGAAGACGCGCTGGCCCATGGCGCCGAGCAGCGCGATGTCCATGGCGCCGGTCGCCCAGCCGATATAGGCGAAGACGATGGCGATGCCCGCGATCGAGAAAGAAGCCGGAAAGCCGGACATGATGGCGGCGAGCAGCGCCGCAAACATCAGGAGATCGAGATAGGCACTCATCACGCAGCCTTCCCCGAGACCAGTTTGACGAGCTGCGCGAGCGATTGGAGGATCAGCGTCGCAGCGAAGAGCGGGATCAGGCTCTTGAGCAGGAACACCGCCTTGATGCCGCCGACGGAGATCGGCCCCTCGAGGATCGCCCAGGAATTGGCGACCGACGGCCAGCTCCAGTAGATCAGCGCGAGCATGGACGGGATCAGGAAGACTATGTGCCCCAGGATGTCGACCAGGCGCTGCCGTTCCGGGGACATCGACGCATAGAAGATGTCGACGCGGACGTGCTTGTCGACCTGGAGCGTATAGGCGGCGCCGAGCATGAACAGGGTCGCATGCATGTAGAGGATGAATTCCTGGACGGCGATAGAGTTGACGCCGAAGACGTAGCGGCCAAGGACGACGCCGAACTGCACGAGCAGCATGGCGATCGCCAGCCATTTGACGAAGCGCGCGATCTGGCGGTTCAGCCCATCGGCGAAATCGACGTAAGCGTTCATGAAGTGTCCTCGGGATGCCGGGCCCGGCGCGACGACGCCAAGATGGCGCCGCCGGTCGAGGCCCGCGCGAACTCGTCCGCCAGAGTGGAGCCCGGTCCCGCCCGAGATCAAGCAGAATCGGGCGCGGCAGGCGGACAGCCTTGCCCGTCCGCCCGTCAGGTCAGTAGCCCAGCACCGCCGCGCGGGCGTTCATCTGGCCGTTGTCGGCATAAGTCATGTAGCGACCGATCTGGTCGCGGTAGGCGATGTAGCTTTCGACGATCCGGCGCCCCAGCTCGTCGTCGCTCTGGCGCAGCTCGTCGATGACCTCCGCCGCGACCTTGCCCATGGCGGCGATGACGTCGTCGGGCAGCTTGCGAACCTGCACGCCGTCGTCGGCCACCATCTTGGCCAGCGCCTGCGCATGCTTGGTCGTGTACTCGGTCCAGACCGGGTTGTAGAGGCTCTCGCAGGCGAGCTGAACGGCCGCCTTCAGGTCGTCGGGCAGATCGCCATAAGCCTTGGCGTTGATGCCGCATTCCTCCGCGGAGGACGGTTCGCCGACGCCCGGCCAGTAGTAGAACTTCGCCACCTGCTGGAAGCCGAGCGCCGAATCCGACCACGGCCCGATGAACTCGCCCGCATCGAGCGCGCCGGTCTGCAGCGCCTGGAACATGGGCGGGCCGCCCATGGCTTCAGCCGCCATGCCGAGCTTGGTCGCCATTTCGGAGGCAAGGCCGGTGGTGCGGAACTTCAGGCCCTTCAGGTCGTCGACCGAGTTGATCTCCTTGCGGAACCAGCCGGCCCATTGCGGACCGGAATTGCCGCACAGGAACGGCTTGATACCGAAGCGGGCATACATTTCGTCATAGAGCGCCTGGCCGCCGCCGTGCATCATCCAGCCGACCTGCTCGTCGGCGCGGAGGCCGAAAGGCTGCGAACCGAACAGTAGGATGCTCTTGGCCTTCGATCCCCAATAGGCGGGAACGGCATGGTAGAGGTCGGCGGTTCCTTCGGACACCGCGTCGAAGACGCCGGGCCCGGGCACGATTTCGCCGGCGGCGAAAAGCTTCACCTCAATGCGGCCGCCCGAAAGGGCGGTGATGCGGTCGGCCAGCATCTGCGCCGCAACGCCCGGGCCGGGAAGGTTCTTTGGCCAGGCCGTCACCATCCGCCACTGGCGCTTGTCCTGCGCGATCGCCGGGGTTGCCAGCGCCGCGACCGAGCCGATCGCGCCGGCTGTCAACAGTTGACGTCTCTTCATTCATTCCTCCATTGCTCGGCCTTGCGGCATCCGGACCGAAGCACCGGCCGTCTCGAATCGCCGTCGACCATTTCGGGATTGCACCTCGTCGCCGCGCTGGCCTCCATCCCGGGCGAGACCGTGGCTCGGCAGGCTTTCCTTGCGCCGCACGCTCGCCCAAGGCGTACCGCAATTCCCTCTTTCGATCGCCGCCGCGCCTTGCCTCAGGGCGGCGCGACCGGACCGGCGACCCGTCGTTGCGCCAGTTGCGGCGCTTGTTTTCAGGATCGCTTGTGCGATTATGTATGCACTTATTCATGAGTCAACAGGCATCGGATGTCTCGCCCGTGATCTGCAACCGGACGCCGAACGCGCGATGAACCGGCAGGACGCCGCGAATTCCTGGCAGGAGATCCAGCAGGAGGTCCTGCGCCGCATCCGTTCCCGCGAATGGGCGCCGGGGGACCTGATCCCGCATGAAGCCGTGCTCGCGGCCGAGTTCGGCTGTGCCCGCACCACGGTGAACCGGGCGTTGCGCGAGATCGCCGAGACCGGCCTGATCGAGCGCCGTCGCCGCGCCGGAACACGGGTGGCGCTCCATCCCGTCCGGCGCGCGACACTCGAAATTCCCGTCATCCGGCTCGACATCGAGCGTCGCGGCCAGCGCTACGGCTACGAGCTCCTGACTCGCGAGGAAGCGGTGCCGCCGAGGGAGATCGGCGTCCATTTCCACGAGCCGGACGCACGCCCGCTCCTGCACCTCGTCTGCCTGCACAGGGCCGGCGGCAGCCCGCACGTGATCGAGGATCGCTGGATCGACACCGCGGCGATTCCGGAGGCGCACGACGAGGATTTCACCTCGATCAGTCCGAACGAGTGGCTGGTGCTCAAGGTGCCGTTCGAGGGGGGCGACATCACCTTCTCGGCGACGCAGGCGACACCGGGCGAAACGGCGCTGCTCGGCTGCGAACCGGGCGCGGCGCTCTTCGTCGTCGAGCGCATGACCTGGACCGGCTCGCGCACGCTCACGCGCGTGCGCCTGACCTTCGCGCCCGGGCACCGGGTGACGATGAGCTTGTAGCCTCGTCCCTACCGGTATCCGCTGGCGTTGGCGGGCTTTCCGGCATCCTGCACCTCGACCACGTAGCGCCACGCATCGGGCCGGGAGCCGTCGAGGTCGGTGAAACCATAGACCTTTGCGAGCTCGCCGCTCGACAGCGATTTGCCGTTGAACCGCGCCCGGTCGGCATCGCCCGCCAACGCGGCGACCGCGCGGCCGACGAAGCGGGGCGTTTCGGAGATGACGAAATGCGGCTGGATGGCGAGCGCGTCGCGCCACGTCTCCTCGGTGACGCCGAAGGTTTCGAGCATGATCTCCGACCGAAGCCAGCCGGGCGTCAGCGAGACCGCGGTGGCGCCGTGCTTCTCCAGGTCCCGCGCATGCGCCCATGCGAGGCGGGTGACGGCCACCTTGGCGAGATCGTAGAACGGCGAGATCCGGTAGTGGTCGGCATTGTAGTCGGCCGTGCCGTCGGTCANCTCGACGAGCAACCCGCCCGGCCGNTCGATCATCAGNGCGAGGGCGAAATGCGCGGTNATCAGGTGCGTCTCGACGGCGAGNCTGAGCATCCGCAATCCGGTCTCGAGCGTGTGCTCCCAGACCGGCTTGTTCCATTCGACCATGTATTCGCCACCCCAGATGTCGTTGACGAGGATGTCGAGCCGGCCCTTCTCGGCGCGGATCCGGTCGACGAGGGCCTTGACCTCGGTGGGGACGAGGTGATCGACGGCGACGGCGATTCCGCGACCGCCCGCCGCCGTCACCAGCTCCGCCGTCTCCTCGATCGTCTCGGCCCGGCCATATTCCGACTGCCGCTCGCGCGTCGTACGCCCGGTGACG
>Ga0065721_10004359_pt1 | contig 29902 bp, 27 predicted proteins | sample Mesricmetagenome_FD_59108 | JGI IMG/M metagenome (GOLD analysis project Ga0065721, IMG submission 59108) | Mesophilic microbial community from rice straw/compost enrichment Sample: eDNA_1 v2 (version 2) | ecosystem: Engineered > Solid waste > Grass > Composting > Bioreactor | place: USA: Davis...
AACCCCAGAGCCAAACCGTAAACCCGGCCCCATCAGCATTCCAGCCAACTTCTCAGAGATTTTCAAGAACGAAGAACTTCGTCGCTAGCAGCGCCGCCGCCCTCGTCAGTGAGGCGGTTTATAGATCCACGCCTTTGGAGCGTCAACAGAAAAAATCGGGACCTCATCAAAAAGGATTCAAATCATTGTTCTTGTTGATGCTTTTCCGCCAACATGCTTCCCGGAGCCATTTCGCGACGCTCCGAGGCCGCCAATGCACCGGCGACAGAGCGACCGTCAGGGATGTTTATGGATCGGGTCCACCCAATAGACCGTTTCCGGTTTCTCGACGGGGTCCACATTGTCGATATTGACAACGACAGCCTCGTTGTCAGAGCGCACCAGAACGCACTGCAGCGGTTCATCGGGATCTGCATTAATCTCCTGATGCGGAACATAAGGCGGCACGAAGATGAAGTCGCCCGGACCTGCCTCGGCAACATATTCGAGTTTGTTGCCCCAGCGCATCCGGGCCTTGCCACTCACGACATAGATCACACTTTCCAACTCACCGTGGTGATGCACGCCCGTCTTTGCATCGGGATGAATGGTCACAGTGCCGGCCCAGATCTTCTGCGCACCCACACGCGCATGGTTGATGGCGGCCTGGCGAAACATACCCGGCGTCTGCGCCGTGTTACTGTCGAGGGAATCCCCCTTGATGACGCGCACACCATTGTGCTTCCAATCGGGTTCGCCGGAATGTTCGTGGTGATGACCATCGGCACCATGATGATCTTGGTCTGAACGGCTCATGCAATTTCCTCCCAAGCATTCGTTTGCCACTGGCCAGCAATGTGAGCAGCGCGGCATCGCTCCATCCTGATCCAGATGGGCGGCCGGGGCAACCTTCAGAAGAGAATGGCGCGGCCGCGCGCCATCCTCCGTCAACCGCTACTTTGTGGTCTTGGCAGGTTCAGCCTGTCACTCCGCCGCCTGGCTCTGGGCCATGCCTTTGTTGGGCAACTTGCCCGTCAGGACCTCCTCAGCCGAGGCCTTGTAGTTCTTCACCGAGCTCGTCCATTGGCCCCAGACCGTCGGATCGATCGTGTCGCCATTGTTGCCAAGGTTCTGGAGGCGACGCTGGTCTTCGTCGGTCAGCACCTGCTTCGGCAACGGGCCGAGCTTCCTCACTTCGTCAGCCGTTATTCCCAGCTTTTCGCCGACACGCCTGCCGTAGTCGTCATGAATGAGGAAGAAGTGCCAGACCATACGCTCCTGCACATCCCGCTCACATTGACCAAGGAGGTCACCCATGTTGAAGACGAGATCATCGCGCTCCCAATCCATCATGGTGCAATACCGGCCGCGTGCCTGGATGTAGTCGTTGCGGCGCTCGATGACGCTGCGTGTCAGGCGTCCGTGGATCTCCGGCGGGTTGTTCGGCTGTTCGGCGGCGCTTTCCTGCAACCCGTTGTGGATCGACGGCTCAAAGTTCACATGCGGATTCTGCCCCGGGGCCATCTCGCGCCGGTAGCTCATCTGTCCACCGGACAGATTGGTTGCGACTGTCGCATTCTTCGCCTGGTTAACCGGCAGTTGCAGGTAGTTGGTGCCGACGCGGTAACGCTGGGTGTCCGAGTAGGAGAAGGTGCGGCCGACAAGCATTTTGTCGTCGGAGAAGTCGAGACCGTCGACCAACACGCCGGTACCCATGGCGATCTGCTCATTTTCGTTGAAGAAGTCCTCGACGTTGCGGTTCAGCGTCATGGTGCCGATATGGCGCAGCGGAAAATCCTTTTCCGGCCAGATCTTGGTGTCGTCCAGAGGATCCCATTCGAGTTCCGGATGGTCGTGGTCTTCCATGATCTGCACATACATATCCCACTGCGGATACTCGCCGCGCTCGATCGAGGTAAAAAGGTCCTTCGATGCCGACCCGAAATCCTGCCCCTGAACCTTGGCCGCCTCCTCCGCAGTGAGGCTGGCGATGCCGCAGCGCGGGTGGAAATGGTACTTCACGAGCACCGTGTCGCCCTGTGCATTCACCATCTTGTAGGTGTTGACTCCAAAACCTTCCATGTGACGGTAACTCGCCGGAATGCCGCGCGGCGAGAACAGGTGGGTCAGCATATGCATGGATTCCGGGGTCTGCGACATGAAGTCGAAGATGCGGTTCGGCTCCTGCCGGAAGGTCACCGGGTCAGGCTTCAGGGAATGAATGACATCCGGGAACTTGATGGCATCACGGATAAAGAAGATCGCCAGGTTGTTGCCGACCAAGTCCCAATTTCCGTCTTGGGTATAAAACTTGACGGCAAAACCGCGGGGATCGCGAGCGACTTCAGAGGAGTCGCGACCGCCGATCACGGTCGAGAACCGAATTGCGAGCGGCGTCCTTTTGCCCGCCTGCTGGAACAGCTTGGCGCGAGTATACCTAGAGGCCGGCTCGTCGCCGATCTTGCCGGTCGCCTCGAACTCACCGTAACAGACGAAACCGCGCGCATGCACGACGCGCTCGGGAATGCGTTCGCGGTCGAAGTGGGTGATCTTTTCGAGGAACTGGTAGTTCTCCAACGTAGCCGGGCCGCGGGAACCCATGGTGCGCTGCGACTGGTTGTTGGTGATCGGGTGGCCCTGTCGGTTGGTCAGGATGCGGTCGCTGGTGCTTTCATGCATACCATTGCCGCCATGTGACATGTTCTTGTCGTCCATCGTCTTCCGTCCTCTGTGTGTTCCGGATATGAGGCGCGGTGCGTGCGCGCAAACTACCCCGGCAGTGAACTTTTCACGGCCTAATAGGTTCCCTCTTCTGTCGTCTGGCGATCATGTGGGGTCCGACGAAGAAGAGCACATTGCCCTGGCCACTGGTCATGGCCATGTACGCATCCCGCCCATGTATGACCGCTTCGACCGTCACTCCAGAGATCGTATGACCGATACCATTGCCGTTTCCACCGCTGCCCGTCGCCATCCTCTTCTCTGGCCGCTGCTCGCTACGCTCATGATCATCGGATGGAGCTCCGGCTTCGTCGGGATCCGGTACGCCAACCAGCAAACGAGCGTTATGCTGCTGCTTTTCTGGCGAACCTTGATCTCGGGCCTGATCCTGCTCCCGTTCGCATTGACGATCGGGCCAAGGATTTCACTGCGGGCAATCCGCGACCAGGCACTGTTCGGCGTCATGGCCGTCTTCATCTATCTCGGCGGGTTCGCACTTGCGATCGAGCAACGGGTGCCGACAGGGCTTGTGGCGCTGATCGCAGACCTTCTGCCACTCGCAATCGTGGCGCTTTCGCAACCGGTGCTGGGCGAGACGCTTTCTGCGAAACAGTGGCTGGGCACATTGATCGCCGTAATCGGCGTCCTGATCGTGTCGTTCGACAGCCTCGCGGTCGGTACCGCTCCGCTTTGGGCTTACGGGTTGACCGTCGTGTCGATGCTGGTTTTCGCCGTGGCTTCGGTTCTGCACAGGAAGCGTCGGGCGACGAGCATGCCGGTGCACCAAGGCTTGTGCATCCATTCGCTGACCGGGTCCGTTCTGTTTGGAATATGTGCGTGGACGCAAGGAACGCTCGCGCCACCGATGACGCGCGAGTTCCTGATCGGCATGATGTGGCTGGTACTGATCGCGACCTTCCTTGCCTATGCCGTTTATTACACGAGCCTGCGGCTGTTCCCGGTGGCGAAGGTCAGTGCCGCGATTTACCTGAGTCCGCCGGTGACAATGCTGTGGGCCTGGATGCTGTTTTCCGAGCCGCTGACGGTGGCGATGTTCGTAGGGCTTGGTGTGACACTGGTCGGCGTCTGGATGACGTCACGCAACTGATCCCGAAGGGCTTGTGTGCGCATTAAAGTGCGAGAGGAGCACAGGACTCCACTCACCGTTTGGGCTAGGCGCCGAACGCACCATCGATCGTATGCATCGCGCCGGTGACGAAGCCTGCTTCGGGTCCGGCAAGCCAGGCCACCATTCCGGCCACTTCTTCCGGGCGACCGTGGCGCTTGATTGCCATGAAGCTGTGCATCAGATCCTTCATCGGGCCATTTTCGGGATTGGCATCCGTATCGATCGGGCCGGGCTGCACGACATTGATGGTGATTCCGCGCGGCCCGAAGTCGCGCCCGAGCCCTCGCGCCAAGCCTTGCAGCGCCGACTTGCTGACGGCATAGGACGCCATGCCTGGAACCGGCATCCGGTCACCGTTGACGGAGCCGATGACGATGATACGGCCACCTTCCGGCATCTGCTTCGCAGCTTCAACGGAGGCATGATAGGGCGTTTGGATGTTGATCTGGAAAAGCCGGTCGATCGTATCCGGATCCTGCTCAAGTGCGTCACCGAAGATGGCGATCCCCGAATTGACGACGAGGATGTCGAGCGGTCCAACCTCACGTACAAGATTGAGCACCGCGTTGCGATCCGCACTATCAGCGCGGACCGCGGTGCTGCCCGTGTCACGTGCCAGCTGTTCTGCAGCTTCCTGCGATGCGCCGTAGGTGAAGGTTACCTTTGCGCCCTCGGCCGTAAACCTTTTGACAATGGCCGCTCCAATGCCGCGGCTGCCACCGAGCACCAATACCGATTTTCCTTGATAAGATGTCATTGTGCTTTTCCTTGAAAATTAACCTAGCGAACGATACATAAATATCGCCCCATCCATTCGTCAAGGCTTTATGTAATGTCGACTACAAAAAATGTGCGTACGCGTGGCCGCCCCCGCCGTTTCGATCCTGATGAAGCGGTGGCAACGGCAAAGCATCTGTTTCATGCGCGCGGATTTGATGCTCTGGGTGTTGCTGAAATCACGTCGGCTCTCGGGATCAACCCACCGAGCTTCTATGCCGCATTCGGCAGCAAGATGGGCCTCTATAACCGGGTTCTGGACCGGTATGCTCAGACGGATGCCATCCCGCTTGCCGAGATCATGCGGCCGGACCGCCCCGTGGCCGACGCGCTTACAGCCGTTCTCGAAGACGCTGCCCGCCGTTATGCGGCTGACCCGGTAGCGACCGGATGCTTGGTCATCGAAGGCACGCGTTGCGATGACGAGGAGGCACGGGCAGCAGCCTGCGCTTTCCACGATGCTGCCGGTGAAATGATCCGCGCCTATGTCGCCGAACGATACCCTGACGATGCCCAACGCATTGCAGACTTTGTATGCTCAACGACGGCTGGTCTGTCAGCCATGGCGCGCAACGGGCTTGACCTAGAGAGGCTCCTGGTTGTGGCACGACTTGCTGGAAAAACGCTGGCGCAAGAGCTCCCGTCGTAGACGTAGCAGACAGCAATCACAACACGGGCGGGTTCGTGCGGTGATTGAAGCCTGCAGGACCACCGCCGATGTCGTGGAGCAGGATGTCTCCCTGTTGCCGCAAGAGGGCTGCAAGCTCCTGTCAGGAGCCGCTGCGGCATTTCTGTCAGTGAAACGCTAGCCAATATCCTTTGCGCCGAGCTGTCGCAGATGCGAGCCAGAGACGGACAATGACAGCCGTCTTGGAAGCATGGAGACAGATTTGGCTAACCCGACGATCATCAGCTGCGCCGTGACCGGCAATATCACCAGCGTCGATTCAACGCCTTATCTGCCGATCACCCCCGAGCAGATTGCCAGTTCCTGCCTTGAGGCTGTGCGCGCCGGTGCAGCCATTGTTCACATCCACGTTCGGCATCCGGATGGCCGGCCAAGCATGGAATTGAAGCACTATCGCGAGGTGATGGATCGTCTGAGGGCGGCCGATGAGGATGTCATCATCAATCTCACCACCGGCCCCGGAGGTCGTTTTGTGCCGGGCGAGCACGAGCCGAGCGTTGCTGGGCCTGGTACTACCTTGTTGCCACCTGAGCGACGCGTCGAGCATATTGCAGCACTTCGTCCGGAAATCTGCAGCCTCGACTTCAACACGATGTATTCCGGCACCTCAGTGGTCATCAACACGCCCCGCAATCTCGGGATCATGGCCGACATCATCCGCGAAGCAGGCGTCCTACCGGAACTTGAAGTCTTCGATACCGGCGATATCCAGCTTGCAAACCAGTTCATCCATGAGGGCCGTCTCGACGCTCCGGCTCTTTTCCAGATCGTGCTCGGTGTACGATATGGCGCGATCGCGACGCCTGAAACCCTCGCCTACATGAAGTCCCTGCTGCCGGCCGGATCACATTGGGCAGCCTTCGGCATCGGCCGGTGGGAGTTCCCAATGCTGGCGCAGGCCTGGCTTCTGGGCGGGCATGTGCGCGTGGGGCTGGAGGATAACATCTACCTGGAAAAAGGCGTGCTTGCCAAAAGCAATGCCGAGCTTGTCCAGAAGGCCGCGCGGATCATCCGGGAGCTCGGCGGCACAATCGCTACGCCTGGGCAAGCGCGCGAAATCCTGAAGCTGAAGAAGCAGTTGCCTCAGTGAGCGCGGCGCTGCCGGCTGCAATTCCAAACTGAAGGGGAGGATCCTATGTACGACCAGAGTGACCCGAGAGCCAGCCTGGCGCAGCCAGCTGCGCCAAAGCAGTCCCACGTCCACGAAAGCTATTTCGGCTCGCAGCTCAGCCTTTATTACGGGACTGAGCCACAGGTCTCAGACGAGAACGGCAAGACATGGATCAGCCGCGGCCAGAACTTCGTGATCGTCTATAGCGAGGCACAGCAGGGCGGCGTTTTCTCCCGCAGTGCCCAATCGGATGAATATGCTCTCATCATTCCCGACGTTGATACCCAGGTCGCGATCACCACGAAGGATGGCACCACGATCGTCCCCGGCTACTCCGTCGCGTTTATCCCGCCCGGTGACACCAGCATCCGCATGCTGACCGACGGCAACATCGTCAGGCTGTTCACACCGAAGTCCGAGGACTTGGCGAGTGCGGCCTCAAATGCGGACGCATTCGCGGAACCGCATCCCAATGTGCCACCGTTTGAGCCGTGGCCGGAGCCGCCAGGCGGATTGAGGCTCAAGTGGTACACGCTGGATGTGCCTGACGATCCATCACGGTTTGGCAGAATCTATCGCTGCACGACCTTCATGATCAACTACCTGACGCCGCGCGTCGGACCGCGCGCACGTGACAAGGTCTCGCCGCATCATCATGACGATTTCGAGCAGTGTTCGCTGGCTCTCAGCGGCGCCTTCACGCACCACCTGCGTTGGCCGTGGACGACGAACATGCACATCTGGCGGGAGGACGAACACCTTTATTGCGAGTCACCTTCGGTCTGTGTGATCCCGCCGCCGTCGATTCATACGACCACGGCTGAATCGGCCGGCGTGAACCAGCTTGTCGACATCTTCGCGCCGCCGCGCATGGATTTCTCATTAAAGCCGGGTTGGGTTCTCAACGAGGGTGACTACCCGATGCCGAAGATCTAGGGCTGCAGATCACGTGCACATGAAAAAGCCCCCGGTCACCTGGGGGCTTTTGCCATTCAAGTTGAGGGCTGCTCTACTCAGGTCGGCTGGACGAGGCCCGCTTCAACGAGGGGACGGATCGACTCGATTTCCTGCTGGATGCTCGCCCGCATCTCATCCGGCGTATTGGCAACCGGCGACAAACCGAGCGACTTCAACTTCTCCTTCGTCGCCGGCATGTCGGTCCACTCCTTGATGGCTCCGTGGATCGCCTCGACGATCTCCGCCGGCATGTCCTTCGGGCCGACCGCGCCGAACCAGAGCGTCTGGTTGTAGTCCTTGAATCCCTGCTCCGCGACTGTCGGGACATCAGGCATTTCGCTTGCACGCGTGAGCGAGGTCACAGCCAGACCGCGGATCTTTGCGTCGCGCACATGCGGCAAATAATTCGACGGCGCGTCGAGCGCGTAGTGGATATGGCCGCCCAGCAGATCCGTGAGCAGCGGTGGCGAACCCTTGTAGGGAATGTGGTTGATTTCGACGCCCGCCATCTGGCCAATGATCGCGGCCGCGATGTGGCCCTTCGTGCCGGCGCCAGGGTTGCCGATATTTACCTTGCCCGGATTTTCCTTGGCGTAGGCAATGAGTTCCGGAAGCGACTGGGCCGGCGCATTGGCGCTTGCCGTCATCAAGGCGGGACTTTCCGCGACGATGGTGATGGGCGTGAAATCCACCTGGGGATCGTAAGCGAGGTTCTTCTGGACGACTTTGTTTGCAGCAATCGGCGCGCTGCCACTCACCATGATCGTGTAGCCATCCGGCGCGGCGCGCGCCAGCCGACCGCCTGCCAGTGCTCCGGCCGCGCCAGCATGGTTCTCGACGACGAACTGCTGGCCGAACTTTGCGGACAGCACATCCGCCACCAGCCGCGTGATGATGTCGCTTGTGCCACCTGGTGGGTAGGCAGATATCACCACGCCGGATTTACTTGGCCATTTGTCGGCCGCCCAACTTGTGCCGCTGGCTACCAGCAAGGATGCCGTGCCGCCAAGCACCANGAACTCGCGTCTCTTCATGTCTTCCTCCCACTCATNATCGAGCCTGGATCTCACGTTACGGCACCGCACCCAGTTACAAAACAAGGNGCTGCNGACGTTTCGTCCGATGGAACGTCACGGCCGTATGCTTTTCACTCGNCACCTGCCAACCAGCGTTCCTCGTCGGCGTGAAANGCGGCAAGTTCATCCGGACGATCGTCACCCAGAAGATCAGGGTTNACCTTCACCNCGCGGACACTCTGGATATAGGTAAGGAACTTGTAGGACGGCCGCATTGCCGAAAGCCTCTCCCAATCGATCGGAAGCGTTTCGGACGGGTTCACCGGTTTCATGACGTCCCGCTCGAAGAAGACATGGAAGGACAGGAGCTTCCAAGCACCCTCCTCCCTTACCGCGCGGGAAAAGAAGCGGCAGAAGACATGGAAGTCCACCTCAACGTCCCCTAGCTTGGCGCGGTTGAAGATCATTGCGGGGCTTTCCACCGTCGCCCGGTCTCCCATGACCTGGGCAAAGGCCGGAAACACCCAGTGTTTGCTGTTGCCGGTGTTGCCCATCCATTTGCGCGTCGCCTCCACATAGGCATCACCGCCATGGCCATCATACCAACTGGTTCGCACATAGGCATCTCGATGGAAACACTGCGCCATCACGTCGAAACGGCGCTGATCACGTGCGAAACGTTCGCGGCGCACGAGGTCGAAAAGCTCTTCCCGGTCGAGATGTTCCCGCAGGCGAGCGTCGAGTTCCTGTGCCATGTTTCCTCCTGATCTTTGGGCTGTTGATGGTGCGGATTGCAGGAAGCAGACGGCCTCAATCCGCTTCCTGCAGCCCTTCCTCGCGCACCTTGCGGAAACGGGGCGATATGATCGACAGAAGTAGCAGTGCTGCCACGATCAACGTCCCCAGGCTGAGCGGGCTCGTGAAGAACACGCTGGCGTCACCATGCGAGATCAAAAGTGCCCGCCGTAGGTATTCCTCCGCCATCGGTCCAAGGATCATCGCCAGGATGAGCGGCGCAGGTTCGGCACCAACCTTGCGGAAAAAATATCCGAGCACACCGAACAGGGCCATCATGTAGACGTCAAAGACGCTGTTGTTGATGCTGTAGACGCCGATTGCCACGAAGACGCAGATCATCGGGAACAGGTAATGATACGGCACCGAGATAAGCTTCGCCCACATGCCGACGAGCGGCAGGTTCAGGAACAGCAGCATCAGGTTGCCGAGCCACATGGAAACCACGAGGCCCCAGAACAGCGACGGTTGCTGTGTCAGTATTTCGGGGCCGGGTTGGACTCCCTGGACAACGAGCGCGCCGATCATCAAGGCCATCGTCGCGGTACCCGGCAATCCGAGCGTCAGCATGGGGATGAAGCAGGTCTGTGCGGCGGCGTTGTTGGCCGCCTCTGGTGCCGCGACGCCCTCGATTGCGCCCTTGCCGAACTCTTCGGGATGTCTCGAAACCTTCTTTTCCAATGCGTAGGCTGAGAATGATGCAAGGAGGACACCCGCTCCCGGCAGGACGCCAAGCAACACCCCAATGCCTGTGCCGCGCAGCACCGGCGCGGTCATGCGTCTCCAGTCCTCGCGGGTGGGAAAAAGGCTGCTGACCTTTGCGACACCGGCCGCGCGGCTGCGTTCGTCCTCAAGGTTTGCGAGGACATCGCCCAAACCGAAGATGCCCGTTGCGACGACGACAAAATCCAGGCCATCCAGCAGATGCGGTGTGTCGAAGGTGAAGCGCGCGGCACCGGAGTTCACGTCGGTGCCGATCATTCCGAGGAGGACGCCAAATAATGCCATGCCGAAGGCTGTGAGTAATGAGCCGCTCGCAAGCACCATGGAGGTGATGAGGCCAAGCACGATCAGCGAGAAATATTCGGCGGGACCGAATGTGAGCGCAAGGCTCGCGAGCAACGGGGCTGAGACGACGATGAAAAGCGTGCCAACCGTGCCGGCAAAGAAGCTACCCAGGGCCGCTGCCGCCAACGCCCGGCCAGCCTTACCTTGCTTGGCCATCGCGTGGCCATCCAGCGTGGTCACGACCGACGAAGCCTCGCCCGGTAGGTTCATCAGGATGGCGGTTGTGGATCCGCCATATTGCGAGCCGTAGAAGATGCCGGCAAGCATGATCAGCGCGGTGTCCACCGGTAGCCCGAAGGTGAAGGGCAAGAGCATCGAGATCGTCGCGATCGGCCCCAGTCCAGGCAGGACGCCGACGGCGGTGCCCAGAAGTACCCCGAGGAAGCAATAGACGAAGTTGGTGAACGTCGTAGCGGTCGAGAAGCCCAGCAGAAGTCCGTCAAAAATATCCATTTCGAGAACCACCAAGCCTTATTTGAACAGGGTGCCGAGCACCGGGATCGGCAAGCCGATCAACTGAATGAAAAGCGTCGTACAGAGCGTGGCAAAGACAAGGGCGCCGAGCGCTGACTTCCATTCCAGGCGGAACTTTACGCTGGTCGCGGCGCAGAGGACGAGAAGCAGCAGCACTGCGAAGAAGAACCCAAGCGGCTCGATCGCCAGGCCGAAGGCCACTGCAGCGGCCGGTACCATGACCACCGCCTTCCACTTGACGGCTGATAACAGTTCACCGGGTGACGAAATCGAGCGGACGAGGACGCCAATGCCTGTCAGCACCAAAAGGCCGGATACGCCGACCGGGAAAAAACCCGGTCCCATCCGTCCGGCCGTCCCGAGCGGATACTGGATAGAGATCCAGAGCGCGACGATGCCGGTGATGGCAAAGAATAGCCCAAGTATGCTGTCTTGACCGATCTTCATCGGTTGTCCTCCCGAAACTGCAGATCCGTCTCGCCGCGACGGCGAAGGTGATCCGAGATAGTGTGCCCGGCTCCTCCGCCTGGGCCGCCGGCGGCCGCCTTACGCGGGATAGCCGAGAATGGCCTTCACCTCGAGATATTCTTCGAAGCCGAACAGACCGAATTCGCGCCCGTTGCCGGACTGCTTGTAGCCGCCGAAAGGCAGGCTCCGATCAAAACCCGCGCCATTGAGATAAACCCGTCCGGCACGTATGCGGTTGGCGACCTGGCGCGCCCGGTCAGGATCCCTCGACTGCACAAACCCTGCCAAACCGAAAGGCGTGTCATTGGCTATCGCGACCGCCTCCTCTTCCGTGTCGTAGTTCAGGATGGACAGGACGGGACCGAAGATCTCTTCGCGGGCAATCGTCATCTCAGGCGTCACATCGCCGAACACCGTCGGACGCACATAATAGCCGAGGTTGAGTTCTGCGGGACGACCCGGACCGCCGGCAACGAGCGTTGCGCCCTCTTTGATCCCAATTTGAATCAGGTTCTGGACCTTTTCGAACTGCTGCTGGCTGACCAACGGCCCCATCATCGATTTCGGATCCATCGGATCACCAAGGCGAATTGTCTCGACCGCCTTGCGGGCTGCCTCGAACGCCTGTTCGCGCTTCGAGCGATGAACCAGCATGCGCGTCGGTGATTGGCAATTCTGCCCGGCATTGGTGTAGCAGGCATGCACGCCAGCCTGGACCGACGCCTCAAGATCTGCATCCATGAGGATGATGTTGGCGGACTTTCCGCCAAGCTCCTGCGCCACCCTCTTGACTGTATCGGCTGCCAGCTTGGCAACCCTTACACCTGCGGCTGTCGAACCGGTAAAGGAAACCATGTCGATCTCCGGGTGGCTTGCAATCGCTTCGCCAACCGTCGGTCCGTCGCCATTGACGAGGTTGAAGACGCCAGGCGGAAGCCCCGCATCGTCGATAATCTCGGCAAGCAGCATCGAACTCAACGGCGCAATCTCGCTTGGCTTCAGGACCACGGTGCACCCTGCGGCAAGCGCTGGCGCAACTTTCGAGGCAACCTGGTTCAGGGGCCAGTTCCAGGGCGTGATGAAGCCACAAACGCCAATCGGCTCACGGCGCACGATGCCGACGCCCATGCGGTGCTCGAACTCGTAACTCGACAGCACGCGAACCACTTCTTCAAAGTGAAACAGAGCGACGGTCGCCTGTCGTTCGGTGGAGAAGGTAATGGGTGAACCCATTTCCAGCGTCATGAGCCTTGCCAGTTCCGGCAGATGCGCTCGGAACCCGCGGATGATCTTGTCGAGGTACCCCAGCCGCTCATCGACGCTGCTTTCGCTATAGGTTGCGAAGGCACGGCGCGCTGCCCTTGCTGCCCGGTCGACGTCCTCACGTGTTCCGAGGCTGATGCGCGCGAAGCTTTCCTCGGTCGCGGGATTGGTAACGCCGATCGTTAAAGGCACTGCCGGATCGACCCACTGCCCATCGATGTAAAATTGCAGCTTGTCCATGGTCCGTCCATCAAACATGGTCGCAAAGAATAGAGTGGCTCAAAGCATTGCCGGACAAGAAGCCGCTGGCAACGGCTTGTCGCGGTCGTTTCGCCAGACGACGATGGGCTTGGCGAGCAGCATTGCTCACAGATGCCTGCCTTCATCCACAGGGACGATGAGACCGGTTGAACTGGTCAAATTGACGATACATGCGATCACCGCCCGCGCCACGTCATCCGGCGTTGTCACCCGTTGCAGCGGCAGCTTCTCAGCTGTTCTTTCCAACTGTTCACGCGTGCGGTTTGGCACGAAGTTCGTATCGACGCCCGCCGGAGAAACCGAAAAAACCCGCACTTTCGGCGCCAGCACCTTTGCAAGCGCTATCGTTAGCGAGTCTAGTCCACCCTTGGCTGCGAGGTAGGCGAGGCTGCTGCCCATCCCTGTTCGCGCCGCGATAGAGGAGAGGTTCACGATCGCGGCGTTCTCTCCCTGGTCGAGCAGCGGACGGAAGGCGCGGATTACTGCGAACGGTCCGCGAAGGTTCAGCGTAACGGTGCGGTCGAAGATCTCGTCGCTGAGGCCATCGAGATCTCCCGTCGGAACTGGCGTTGTAGCCCCGCCGCAATTGATAAGTGCATCAATGCGGCCGAAACGCTCTTTCACGGTAATGGCTGCCTCGGCAATCGAGGGTGGATCATCGAGCGAGATGCGCAGGGCGACATGACCGCTGCCGGCCAAGCTGCGCAGCACATCGTTGGCGGAATCAAGCCGGCTGTTGTAGCCCACGATAACCGTTGCCCCGATCTGGGCAAGACGCGCCGCAGTCGCTCGGCCGATCCCACTGCTTCCTCCGGTGACAACGGCAACCTTCGGGACAGGGAGCACGGGGATATCTATCGCAACCAATGTTCTCTCCGATCGTCTCTCGAGCCCCAAGGGTTCCGTCAGTCCGAGAAATCGTTGATGGTTTTCGCCGCAGCTGATCGGATGAAGCCGTGATCGCTCGACAACAGCATCGCGCTCGCACCGATCTCCTTGACGAACTCTAAATCGTCCTTGCTTGTCGGCAGCATCAGGAGCGGAACACCAGCGTCGCGGGCTGCGGCCGCCACCGTCCTGCTGATCTCGGTGACCTTGCTCGCGGCGTCCGGATCATTTCCGAATGACGCGGTCAGGTCGCCGCGACCGATGAACAGCGCGTCGACGCCATCGACACGCGCAATGTCAGCGGCATGCTCAACCGCGTCCTGGTCCTCGATCATCACGATACAAGCAACCTGGCTGTCCTGCGCTGCCATGTGTTGCGTACCGCCAACACTGCCCCATGAACTGGCGCGGGTAAGGCCCGCGAACCCACGCTGACCGCCTGCATAGCGGCTGCTTTGCGCAACCGCCTTTGCCTTCTGGACCGAATTGACGTGCGGCACCATGATGCCCATCGCCCCGCAATCAAGTGCAGACAGAATCGCCGATGGGCTGAACTCGGGAATGCGGACAAGAGGCGCGATGTTCGAGGCACGCGCCGCAAGTATCATCAGATCGGTGATCCCCCGGTCGAGCGGCGCATGCTCCTGGTCGATCACCACGAAATCGTAACCAAGCGGGCCGAGCATCTCGACCACCTGAGTGGTCGGCAGCTTGAGGAAGGTGCCGAGCATCCGCTCCCGCGCAAGAAGACGGTCCCTAAACGTGGTGAAGCTTAGGCGTTCGTTCGTCATCAGTGTCTCACGTCAACTGGAGGGCCGGCAGAGGTTCGGGCACGGTGGCTGCCATGGTCGGATCAACGACCAGCACAACCTTGCCGATCTGCCGGTTGTCATCGAGAATGGCGTGCGCGTCCCTCACCTGATGGAACTCGACCGCCTGGTGGATATACGTCTTGATGCGGCCATCTTCGATCAGCGGCCAGACCTGAGCGATAAGTTCACGCGCGAGCCGACCCTTGTATTCCGCAGGCCGAGGTCGAAGCGTCGAACCCGTGATCGTAAGCCGACGACGGACCAGTGATCTGATATTGACCTCGGCCGTCTCACCATCATGGCTGGCGATGAAGACCAGGCGGCCATCCGGCTTCAGTAGGTCGAGCTGACGCTGCGTTCTCGGACCGGCCTGCCCGTCCAGGACAACGTCGACTCCCAAGCCGCGGGTCTGATCGCGTATATCGTCATCCCAGGCGCCTCGGTAATCGAAAGCCGTCGTTGCTCCAACCGAGAGGCAGATCTCGCGCTTCTGCGGCGTGCCTGCGGTTGCGAACACGATCGCGCGCCGCAGATGCCGGGCGATCTGGATGCCGGCCATTCCGACGCCGCTGGCGCCCCCCTGGATCAGCAGCGTTTCGCCTTCCGTCAGCCGGGCAAGCCAAATCAGGTTGTTCCAGGCGGTGAAGAAGACTTCGGGAAGCGATGCCCCTTCAATGAAGCTGAGCCCGCGTGGGATCGGCATGCATTGCACCGCTGGCGCAAGGCAGAACTCGGCATAACCACCGCCGTTCACCAAGGCACAGATAGGAGTGCCGACCTGCAAGGTCTCCACGCCCTCTCCGACTTCCTCGACGATGCCTGCGACGTCGAGACCGGGTATGTCGGAGGCACCCGGCGGCGGCGGATAAAGTCCGCGCCGCTGCTGGACATCCGGCCGATTTACGCCCGACGCAATCACCCGTACCAGTACCTCTCCGGGGCCAGGACGAGGCCGTTGCCTATCAACGACCTTAAGAACCTCCGGACCGCCCGGCTTTTCGATCTCAATGACTATCACCAGCTCACATCCGCCCCTGTATCACTCGGCCAAGCCTACCAGACGGGCAGGATTGTCAGCCACCATTGTGCGCACTTCTGCTTCGGTAAAGCCGAGCGCAAGGCAGAGCTTGATCGCCTGCCGCATGCCTTCAACCGGTGACGGATTATCCACCTGCCCAAGGTCAGACCCGATCGACGAATGTTCGACGCCGGCCGCCAGGATATGCTCCTTCAGTTCCTGGGGCGTGTACACGTTGAAGCGGCTGTCGACATACATGCCAGCTGATTGCTCAACGAGTGCCCCCATGTTCGCCAAGTCGCGGATATCGTCATAGGTAAAATGCAGGCCGTACATCGGATGATTGATCAGCAGGCGCTTCACGCCACGCTTTTTAGCTTCCTCAAACAGCCGCCAGATCTCCCAGACGTGTAGGTGGCCCGACGAAAGGATGGCATCGAATTCCGCGATCGAGTCGAGGATCTGCTTCACCTCGTCCAGGATGTTACCATAGGCATCGATCGGGCTGAGCAGGGGAGAACTCTTCAGCGCAACGTTCGACGCGAGCCGCACCTTCCGATGAGCGCTCCTAACGTGGTTGGCAGCCTGGGCCGTCGGCATCCAGATGAGCTTTGCGCCCATCTTCAACTGCGCATCGACCACGAACGGGTTGAAACCGCCTGTCGAATTGTTGAGCACAAGGCCGCTATACATAGATATGCCGCGATCACCCAGCACCCGCTCCATCAGCGGGATGAACGGTGCCACCGAATAATGATGGTCCTTGAACAAGAGGCCGCGCATGCCCGCTGCGGCTGCTTCTTCCGCCGCCTGCAGGTGATCGATTTGTCGTGGCATGGTCGAGGGGCCTGAATGCACATGGAGATCAAGCGCGCCGCGCAAGATGCTGGCGGCCAATGCTTCATCAACGCCAGCGATCAGCCTGCGCACCTCCTCCCGATTACGTTTGGTATCGTCTGCCGTCGCCATGAATCGTCCTCCCTGTATCTAAGGCAGCCGTAGACCTTGACTTGGTGCGCCGACAACTTATCGTCGGAAGCGTTTCGCGGGCCGAAATGTCCTGCGGGCGTCTGGGAGGAGGACCCATGACCATTCGAGCCATCGAGCGCGCTATGAACGTGCTCCAGGAATTGAACCAGCAACCGATCAACACGATTGCGCAACTTCACGCGCGCACAAAGCTGCCCAAGCCTACCCTCGTGCGAATCTTACGCACGCTCGAAGAAGCGGGTTACGTGGAAAACGACACCCGCCAGGGCGGATATCAGGTGAGCGCGCTCGTCACGTCCCTTAGTTCGGGATTCCATAAAGGGCCGCTGGTAGTCGAGGCCGGGAGGGCGTGGGCGATCGCCATCACCCGCAAGCACAAATGGCCGGTTGCGATCGGTCTGCCGGAATATCACGACATCGTCGTGCGCTTCAGCACTGTGCCGGACAGCCTGGTGTCGCCGTTCCACAGCACGGTGAACAAGCGTCTTTCCATGCTCAGCCGTGGAATGGGGCTCGCTTATCTCGCCTTCCTCGAGCCCGAGGACCGGGATGTAATGATCGACATTCTGCAGAAGTCAGATGATCCCGAGAACGCGCTCAGCCATCACCGCGAGGAGCTCCTGCGCGTACTAAATCACGTGCGTAAGAACGGTTACGCGACGCGCTCTCCAACCGTCGAACCAAGGAACTCGGACACCATTGCGGTTCCGATCATCGCCAAGAATGGGCGGGTACTGGCGAGCCTCGGTCTCACCTACTTCAAATCCGCTTTTGCCTCCGACCAAGAGGCGCGCGAACGTTACGTCCCGATCCTCAAGTCCGCAGCGGTCGCGATCTCCGAAGACCTGAACCGTTTATCGAGCAGCATGGCGATCGAGGAGACCTCGCCCGAACTGGAGATCTGCTAGAGACTATGGTGCGAGCCGCATCGCGTCTCGCACCCGAAGATTCAGGGAGCGATGATCCGCGTCTCCATCGGGAAATGCGAGTTTCCGCCCTCGAATGGCGGGAAAGTCTTGAAGTCTTCACGCATTGCCACCCGAGCCGGGGACTGCAATGCGGCCTGTAGCGCGGCAGGATTATCGAACATCACCCGGTTGCGCTGCATGTGGTTGACCCGCTCCCACGGCAGAAAGCCACACCAGTCGATCCGCGAAAGAACTTCGATCTTGCGTATGCCAGGGAAGGTCCGCATCACCTGCGGGTGGTGAGTGACGTAATGGTGCATCCAGATGTTCAGGTCCCGCGCTGGCCCCTGGTAATGCACCACATAGGAGCACGGGTTACCATTCCTTTCGACGTCAAGCGCCGCGTCGTCTACCGGAAAGTGCCGGACATACATGGCCTGCTGGGTTGCCTTCGCGCCGCGGATGCTTGAGAGCACGCCGGAAGCAGCGAGCTGCTGCAGGTGGCCAGCCGGCGCCATCGCATCTTCCAATTCCGAAAGCTCATCAAAGTGCAGTTGCATGCCGAACACCGGCGACCGCTCATCCTTGTTATACATGTCCTTGGTGACTTCCGGCGTGTACAGATTTGCAGACGTCAGGCCAGGCGTTAGCCGCACGATTTCGGCAACGGTCTCCACGTCTTCCTTGCTGACAGCAAGCTCCGTGTCCCCGGTATTATTGAAGAAGGCAAGATAGGCAAAGCGCATACTAGACCCCTCGTTGTGTCGGATACGCAAGCGCTTGCGGCATCCGATGGGCATGTTTTGCGTCAGTATCCGGCCGCCCAGCGAAAAAGACAAGTTTAGTCTTAAAACTTTCCTTGAGGGTCTCAAGAGGAGTTGCACCCGGGGTCGAGGCGTATAGAAATGGATGGAGAGCCATTCGATATGCCGTGCCGATGGAGCAGACATGCAGGATCATTTTGCTGAAGCACTGACGGCCGAATTCGGCCAGGATGTCTTATTCGGTCACGATATCCCGCGCCGCTTTTACAACGACTGGGCAGGCCTTCCGCCTGTGGCTCCACGGGCGCTTGTGAGGCCGCGGACGACGAAGCAGGTCTCCGCGGTGATGCGTATTTGCAGCGAGTTCAGAGTTCCCGTCACGCCTCAAGGTGGGCTGACCGGACTAAATGGCGGTGCAAGGCCGATCGAAGGCGGCGTCGCGCTTTCGCTCGACCGCATGAACGAGATCGAGGAGATCGACACCGTCATGGCGACGATGACGCTGCAGGCCGGTGTTGTGCTCGGTGTCGCGCAGCGGGCTGCCGAAGACGCAGGACTGTTCCTGGGGCTCGACCTCGGAGCCCGGGACTCCTGCATGATCGGCGGCAATCTCTCGACCAATGCCGGCGGCAACCGCGTGATCCGCTTCGGCATGGCACGCGAGCATGTGCTGGGGATCGAAGTCGTGCTCCCGAACGGCACGATCGTTACCTCCCTCAACAAGATGCTGAAGAACAATGCCGGCTACGACCTTAAGCAACTCTTCATTGGCTCCGAAGGCACGCTTGGCATCATCACCCGTGCAGTCTTGCGGCTGCAGGCAAAACCCGCAGAGCTTGCCAGCGCCTTTTGCGGCTGCCCGGACTTCGCCTCGCTGCTCTCGCTGCTGAAAAGCGCGCGCCAGCGTATGGGCTCTGCCCTGACCTCGTTCGAGGTGATGTGGCCGAGCTTCTACGATTTCATGACCTCGGGCCTGCCGCACCTGCGTCGCGCGCTCAACGATCGGCACGGAATCTATGTGCTGATCGAAACGGCTGGCCGGGATGCGGCGGAAAATCGCCTGCTGCTAGAGCAGGTGCTGTCGGAAGCGCTTGAATCCGGCGCTGTAACGGATGCTGTTCTGCCCTCGTCCGAACGGGAGACGCGCGACCTATGGGCGGTGCGCGACAGCGTTTCCGAATATGGTAAGCTCATGGGTCCGCTCACTGCATTCGACGTAGGCTTGCCGACAAGCAAGGCAGGCAAGGCAGTTGAACAGATCGAAGCGGCAATCAGGGCACGGTGGCCAGATGGAATTGCTTTGTGTTACGGCCATATCGGCGATAGCAACCTGCATATCGTCTGCAACATCCCCTCCGCAGGCGACGAGCAGCCGCACGAGGCGATCACCAAGCTCGTCTTCGGCTTTGTCGCCGAGCACGGCGGCACAATCTCTGCAGAACACGGCATCGGACTTCTGAAGAAGCCCTATCTCAAACTCTCGCGTTCGCCTGAAGAACTTGAGCTGATGGCGCGTATCAAGCGCGCGTTGGATCCAGATAACATTCTGAACACCGGCAAGGTGCTTTCGATCTAGCGAACCGCCCCCACCCGGGGTGCCGACTCAATTCGGCCATCTCCGGTAGCTTGGCAAAACTTCTTGCTCGTTTGATCAAACACGCTTGCATGTTTTCCCAAAGCGCATATTGTCTCCTCAAGCCTCAAAGAAGGCACCGCATAAAGGGAACTTCGAACTGCACTTGAAGAAGGGCAGTTCACGCCGGTCCGGAACATGGATTCGGCTTTCGTGCACTTGCCGACAGCTGGGAGATCATGATGTCGCTGCTCTTTTCCAAACTAAAACGTCAATTGATGCTCGGCGTGTTCACGGCTGCGATCGCCGCGCCGTTCGCGGGAAGCGCCGCGCATGCCGCCGACTTCAAGTTCGCCGGCCCGCTGGACGCGTACACGCTTGATCCGCACGCGGTCTCCAACACGCTGATCTTCGCGGTCCTGGCCAATGTGTATGAGCCGCTCGTGCGACGCGATGCGGAGCAGAAGCTCGAGCCGGCGCTGGCAACCGACTGGAAGCAGATCGACGACACAACTTGGGAGTTCAACCTCCGCAAGGACGTGAAGTTCTCGAACGGCAATCCTTTCACGGCCGATGACGTCCTATTTTCGCTCACACGCGGCCAGGCTGGCGGCATCAAGGCAAACCTGAATTCAATTGCGTCTGTCGAAAAGGTCGATGACTTCAAGGTCCGCTTCACGACACGCGCTGTGAACCCCATCCTGCCGAACCAACTGACGAACTGGTTCATCATGGACAAGGAATGGGCCGAAGCGAATAATGCCGTGCAGCCTGGCGCTGCCAACAACGCAACCGAGACCTTTGCGAACCGCAACGCGATGGGCACCGGCCCTTATGTCATCAAAGAACGCGATCCTGGCGTCAAAACTGTCTTCGCGAGCAACCCAAACTGGTGGGACAAGAAGACGGGCAATATCGACAACGCCACCTTCTTTGTGATCGCCAACCCCTCGACTCGCGTCTCCGCGCTGATCTCCGGCGAAGTCGACATGATCGATGGCGTTCCTCCGCAAGATGCAGACCGTATCGAGAAGGATCCGAAGCTCCATGTAAAGGCAGGGCCAGACCTGCGTACCATCTACATTCAGCCGGATGTTGCGCGTGACAGCCTGATTTTCGGCAGCGAAAAGGCAAAGAATCCATTCAAGGAGCTGAAGGTTCGCCAGGCGATGGAAATCGCTGTGGACAGCGGTGCCATCCAGAAACGCATCATGCGCAACTTCTCTGTCCCCGTTGGCCTACCAATCGGCAAGGAGGTGAACGGCTTTGACGAAACGCTGGGCGCCCCGGTCAAGCCGGATCTCGACAAGGCGAAGGCCTTGATGAAGGAAGCAGGTTACGAAGACGGCTTCTCCGTCACGCTCGACTGCACCAACGACCGCTTCATGAACGACGAGGCGACATGTCTTGCGGTGGCGGCGTCTCTGGCGCGCATCAATATCAAGGTTGAGCCGCGGGCTCAGCCAACGGCGAAATGGGCAACCCAGGTCAACCCGCCGGAATACAATACCAGCCTTGCCATGCTCGGCTATTCGCCGAACACTTATGACGCCCACATCTTCCTGACCTCGATCGCAGCGACGCGCGATCCAAAAAGCGGGCTCGGCGCCTTCAACATCGGTGGCTATTCCAACCCGGAGGTCGACAAGCTTATCGATGCCATCGGCAAGGAAACCGACCAGGAGAAGCGCTCAGGCCTGATCAAGCACGCTTTCAGGCTGATCAAGGCCGATGCAGCCTTCATCCCTCTCCACCAGTTGAACATTCTATGGGGCGTGAAAGACAACGTCACGGTCGTCCAGCCGGCTGACCTTGCCTACCCTCTGCGCTATTTCACGGTGAAGTAATGACGATTGCAGCAGACGTTACCAAGCAGCTCGCAAGCCTCGTCTCCTTCCCAACCGTCAGCGCTGTGTCGAACCTGGAGCTCCTCGATTATGTCGAGGAGCAGACGGCCCGGTACGGCGGGCGCGCGCGACGCTTCCTGAGCCCGGAAGGCGACAAGGCCAACCTCCTGGTCTCGATTGGGCCAGAAGCACCCGGCGGCATCATCTTCAGCGGACATACCGATGTGGTACCGACTGAAGGCCAGGCGTGGACGGGTGATCCTTGGACACTTCGCGAGCAGAACGACAAGCTGATCGGCCGTGGCGCGACCGACATGAAAGGCTTCCTCGCCTGCTGCCTGGCGGCCCTGCCGGGTATCACAGCCAAGAAGCTGACCAAGCCGATCCACCTCGCATTCTCCTATGATGAAGAAGTTGGCTGCACGGGCGTGGGGTCCATGGCGGAATGGGTTGGGCAGAGCGACCTGAAGCCGCGGCTGGCGGTTATCGGCGAAGCCACGAGCATGGACATGATCGCTGCCCACAAGGGCGGAATGATCGGCTGGTGCCGGATCAAGGGCAAGCCAGGTCATTCTTCGCAGCCGGATCGTTACGTGAATGCGGTGATGGCTGCCGGCGACATGATCGCCGAGATCAACCGCATCCGCGAAGACATGCGCAACGGTCCGACATTCGAAGGGCTCGATCCACCTTATTCCACTATCCAGGTCAACCTCATCAAGGGCGGCCTGCACGGGAACATCGTTTCGGAGAGCTGCGAGTTCTTCTGGGAGATGCGGCTTGTGCCCGGCGAAAGCGATCACGCCGTGCTGGAGCGGATGAAACGATTTGCTTTCGAAAAACTAGAGCCGGCAATGAAGGCGGTGAATCCAGAGTGCGGCGTCATATTCGACGTGCAGGCGCGCATCCCTGGCTTGAAGCCGAATGATGATCCGGCGCTTGCGCGGGAACTTCTGGCACTGCTCGGGCGCAAGGAGCCTCGCTACGTCCCCTACGGTACCGAGGCCGGAATCTTCCAGCTCGCTGGCGTTCCCTCGGTTGTAATCGGTCCCGGCGACATCGCCGATGCACATCAGCCGGATGAATCTGTGGCTATTTCCGAACTCGAGAAATGCGTCGCCTTCCTCCACCAGCTTGGTGATACCTGCTGCTGAGGTTCTGAATGCTGAACTACGTCGCATCGCGGGTCGTCCAGACCGCCTTCGTCCTGCTGGTGATCAGCTTCATCGCTTTCCTGCTGGTCGCCAATATCGGCGACCCATTGGCGGCGCTGCTGTCTGCCGATGCGACGGTGACCGAACGTGCGGAGCTGGTGGCGAGGCTCGGCCTGGACCAGCCTTTGTTAGCGCGTTTCCTGCACTTCCTGGGCAACCTGCTCCAGGGCGATTTCGGCCTGTCTTACCGAACGCAGGACCCTGTTTCGCAGCTGATCCTCGAGCGCATGCCGGCAACGATCGAACTTGCCTTCGTCAGCCTGCTGATCACCATTGCGGTTGGGGTCCCGGCAGGCATCTATTGCGGGGTTAACCCGAACTCCTACTTCGGCCGCTTCATCATGCTGATCTCAACGGCGGGGATCACGCTGCCGAACTTCGTGGTGGGCCTGCTGCTAATTGCAGTTTTTTCGGTTCAACTCGGATTGCTGCCGTCGTTCGGGCGCGGTGACGTGGTGCAAATCGGCTTCTGGAGCACCGGCCTCCTGTCCGTCTCCGGCTGGCGGGCGATCCTTCTGCCGGCAGCGACGCTCTCTACCTTCCAGGTCGCCTTCATCATCCGCATGTTGCGCACGCAGTTGATGGAGGTTGGGCAAAGCGAGCATATTCGCTTTGCGCGCGCCCGCGGGCTTTCCGAGGCGCGGATCTGGTATGTCTACGCCATCAAGAACACGCTCCTGCCGGTGATTACCATGCTCGGTTTGCAGCTTGGCAATATCATCGCCTTCTCGGTCGTGACCGAGAACGTCTTCGCCTGGCCGGGCCTCGGCTCGCTCTTCCTGCAGTCGATCCAGGCGGCGGATATTCCCGTCATCGCCATCTACCTGATCTTCGTCGGCGTTGTCTTCATGGTCATCAACCTGGTTGTGGAACTGCTGTATCCGGTGGTCGATGCCCGCGTTCTAAGGAGGCAGTCATGACGTCTGTCGTCAACACACCGTCAGCTGTCCGGCCGCGCCGCAGCCGCCTCTCGAAGCTTTTTCACGCCGTATGTTACGCACCCGGTGCAACGGTTTGCGCAATCGTCATTCTCCTGATGTTCGTTTACGCCTTCGTCACGCCCCTCTTTTCCCAGAACCCGTTCGAGTTTGCCGGCATGTCAGTGCTCGACTCCTTCATCCCGCCGATGTGGATGGAGGAAGGCATGAGCGACTTCCCTCTAGGCACGGACGATCAGGGCCGGAACCTACTGACGGCGATGGCCTACGGTATGCGCACCTCGATCGTCGTCGGCATCTTGTCGGTGGTGATCGGCCTCGTGCTGGGCGGCGGACTCGGTCTCATTGCTGGATTCGTTGGCGGCAAGGTGGATGCGTTCATCATGCGTGTGGCAGATGTCCAGCTTGCCTATCCGGCACTCCTCCTCGCCATGATCATCGACGGCGCAGCGCGTGCGGCTCTCGGTGCGGAGCGCAACGTCACGACCGCCATCACCATTGTGGTTCTATCGATCGGCATCGCCTTTTGGGTGCAGTATGCGCGCACGATCCGATCTTCTGTCATGATCGAGCGGGACCAGGATTATGTGTCTGCGGCACGCATTACTGGCCGCAGCAATCTCTCCATCATCGCACTGCACATCCTGCCGAACGTGATGGCGCCGGTGCTGGTCATCGCCACGATCAACCTCGGCATCGCGATCATTACCGAAGCGACGTTGAGCTTCCTCGGTATCGGGATTCCCGTCACAACGCCTTCGCTCGGCACCTTGATCCGCAACGGAAACAACTTTCTGCAGTCCGGAGAATGGTGGATTTCGGTCTGGCCTTGCCTCGTGCTCGTCCTGTTTGTCGTTTCGGTCAACATCCTCGGAGACCATCTGCGGGACGTATACAATCCGCGCCTCAGGGGCCGCTCATGACAACACCTTTGCTTGACGTTCGCGATCTGACCGTCACCATCAATCGTGACGGTCGCCCGATCACAGCCCTCGACAAGGTCTCGTTCTCCGTTAACCCGGGTGAAGTGCTGGGCGTGGTTGGAGAATCCGGCGCCGGCAAGTCGATCACTGGAGCGGCGATCATCGATCTTCTCGTTCCTCCGTTGAAGCGCACCGGTGGCACGATCAGTCTGAACGGCGACCGGCTAGACCAGCTTTCGCCAAAAGAAATGCGGCGCGTGCGCGGCGGCAAGATCGGCTTCATCTTCCAGGACCCGATGACAAGCCTCAATCCGGTCATAACCATCGGCCGGCAGCTCTGTGACGCGATCGAGACGCACCTGAGGCTCGGCGGAAACGAAACCAAACGCCGTGCCCTCGACTGGATCGCCCGCGTTGGCTTGCCGAACCCCGACGTCCAGTTCAAGCGTTACCCGCACCAGCTTTCCGGCGGAATGAGGCAACGCATCGTCATCGCGCTGGCGCTTTGCGCCAACCCCTCGCTTGTGATTGCCGACGAACCGACAACGGCATTGGACGTATCGGTCCAGGCGCATATCCTGCAGTTGATGCGCGACCTGCATCGGGAGAGCGAGGTCAGCATGATGCTGATTACGCATGATTTGGGAGTCATCGCGAAGATGGCGGACCGGGTCGCTGTGCTCTACGCGGGGCGCGTTGCGGAGATCAGCCCGGTCGCTGAACTGTTTGCCAATCCAAGTCATCCTTATACGCGCGGGCTCATCCGCGCGACGCCTATGCCGACAGCTGATGGTGGCGTGCAACTGGACCAGATCCCTGGAGCGATGCCGGGGCTGGGTGCCGTTCCACCCGGCTGCGCCTTCAACCCCAGATGTTCCCGCGCGCAGTCTGACTGCCGATCGGTCGTGCCGCCGCTCGTGACGCAGGAAAGCTCTGCTTTCTCCTGTTTTCATCCTTTGGAAAGGGACGTGGCATGACCAGCCAGACCCCATTCCTAGTTCTTGACCATGTCAGTAAGGTCTACCGCCGCAACCAGAGCCTGATCGAACGGATCCGGAAGATGGAAGAGGGCGGCACCAAGGCCGTGAGCGATGTCAGCCTGGTGATTTCCGAGGGCGAAACCGTCGGTCTGGTTGGAGAAAGCGGCTGCGGAAAATCGACGCTGGCCCGGCTCGTCTCGGGGCTGATGGCGCCGACGCAAGGCGACATCGTCTTTCGCAAGGACCCGGCAGGAAAGACGCCGCGTCTGCAGATGATCTTCCAGGATCCATACTCGTCCCTTAACGGCCGCTGGACGATCGAAGACATCATCGCCGAGCCGATCAAGGTCCACAGGCTGCGCCGTGGCAGGGCAGCAATTCGCGCCCGGGTTGAGGAACTACTGGTGCAAGTGGGTCTCTCTCCGACGGATGCGGAAAAGTATCCGCAGGAGTTTTCAGGTGGGCAACGCCAGCGTATCAGCATTGCGCGCGCACTGGCCGGCGAACCGCAGTTCTTGATCCTCGATGAACCGACATCCGCGCTGGACGTCTCGGTTCAGGCCCAGATCTTGAACCTGTTGCGCGACCTGCAAAAGAACCTCGGCCTGACGAGCCTGTTCATCACGCATAACCTCTCGGTCGTGCGGATCATGGCCGATCGCATCGGCGTCATGTATCTCGGCGAACTTGTCGAGGAGGCATCGGCCGAACAGCTTTTTCGCAAGCCGAAACACCCCTACACGCGACTTCTGATCGACGCTGCCCCGAACATGGATACGAGCGATCGGTCCTTGCACCCGATCGCCGGCGAACTACCCAATCCGGCCTTCCCGCCGGCCGGCTGTCGCTTCCATACGCGCTGTCCGTTCGCACAAGATGTGTGCCGCACGGCAGCACCGCCTCGAAAAGCTACGCCAGAGGGCGGCATGTTCCGCTGCCATTTCGATCTCGACCTGTCGAAGGAAGTTAAGACCCCGCCGCTTGCGAAAGTAAAGACAGCCTGATCCTGCCGTCATAATCCGCCGACTCTACCAAGCATAATAAAACGGCCGAAGGAGGTTTCAGCCCCTCCGGCAGTGATCGATGTCCGCGGTGAGCAGGGAACGAACCCGGTTACAACTGATTGAAGAAGGACGACAGGCGTGTCATCGCCTCGTCGATCCGCTCGATGCTTTCCGAGCCGAAGCAGACGCGGAGATGGCCTTCGCCGAGGTTGCCGTAGAAGCTGCCAGCCTCGACGACCACCCCGGTTTTTTCAAGAATGAGGTCTGCCGCTTCTTGCGACTTCAAGCCGGTGCCACTGATGTCAGGGAACGCATAGATCGTGCCCTCAGGCCGCGCGCAGGTGACGCCCGGCATCTGGTTGAGGCGCGACACCACAAGATCGCGCTTCTTCAGGTCATCGTTGACCATGTACTCGAGCGTCGAGGCAGGCCCGGTGACCGCAGCAAGCGCACCATGCTGGATGAAGGTATTGACGTGCGTGACCTCCGTCGCGGTCACCTTCAGCAGACCGGGGATCAGGCTCGCGTCCGCGGCAATGTAGCCAAGGCGCCACCCATCCATCGCGTAGGCCTTGGTGAAGGCGTACATGCTGACCGTGCGCTCTTTCATGCCCGGCAGCGACGCGATGCTGACATGTTCTGCACCATCGAAAAGAATGTGCTCATACACCTCGTCGGAGAGCACGACGAGATCATGCTTGATCGCGAGATCTGCAACAATCTGCAGTTCGTCGCGTGAATAGACACGACCCGTCGGGTTGACTGGGTTCACGAGCACAATCATGCGCGTTGCAGGCGTGATGCGAGCCTCGATCAAGTCCTTGCGGATCTGGAAGCCGCTTTCCTTGTCGAGCGGCGCAATCACGGCCTTGCCGCCCGCCATCTCGATCTTGCCCAGATGCTGGGGGTAGTATGGTTCAAGAAGGATCGCCTCATCACCGTCGTCGATGAGCGCCATGAAAGCGGCGAACGACGCCTGCGTCAGGCCGTTGGTGACGATGATTTCGCCCGCCGTGACGTCCATGCCATTATAGTCACGGAGCTTGGCAGCTAGAGCTTCGCGCAGTTGCGGCAGGCCCTGCAGATCGCTGTAATGCACTTCGCCCCGGCGAAGCGCTGCAATGGTCGCTTCTTTGATATGGTCCGGTGTGTCGTGGAATGGCCGGCCCAGCTCAAGATGGATGAGGTCACGCCCCTCCCCCGCCATGGCGGCGGCCTTGGCATACATGCCGAAGCTCTTTTTCGATGTCTGGGTGATGCGGCGTGCTAAACGGACCATAAGGGTTCCTCATCTGTTTTTTATTGCTGCGACTGCATCTTGAGCATTTGATCAATGTTGCGCATCGCGTATGATTGGTTGGCGAAAAGCCAGGAGAATTCAATGCTTCGTGATATGGATGCCCAATTCAGCCTCGACAGTGTTTCCAATCTGGAGACCGTTTTCGAACAACGGCAGGCGGCGGCGGATGCTGCGCTTGCTCGTTTTGCTGTTCACCGGAAGCTCCCCTATGGTGATGGCCCCGGACGGACCCTCAACATCTTCCCCGCCGAGGGCGCCGATGATCCTGCGCCGGTTCAATTCTTCATCCACGGCGGATTCTGGCGTTCGCTCGACGCGGATCTCTTCAGCTTCCTGGCACGAGGCTTCGTGCCGTTCGGCGCGATGCTGGTTGTGATCGATTACCCGCTGATGCCGCAAACCCGGCTGTCTGAACTGGTGGAGGCTTGCCGCCAAGCGCTGGTCTGGACGCACGCCAACTGTGCAAACTACGGCGGCGACCCGTCCCGCATCTTCATTTCCGGCAACTCGGCCGGCGGCCATCTTGTCGCCGAACTCGCCGATCGTCCGCTGTTGCTCCGGTCGGGCCTTGCCGAAGACGCCATCAAGGGTGTCACTGCAGTCAGCGGAATATACGACATCGAGCCGGTCACCCGATCTTTCCAGGATGACTTCCTGAGCCTGACGCCCGAAGAAGTCTCTGCCTTCAGCCCGCTGCGCCGCCCATATGATCTGGCAGCACCGATGATCGTCACCTTGGGCGGCGACGAAACGGAGGAGTTCCACCGTCAGTCCGAATTGTTCGCTCGCCACTGCCATCAGGAGAAATACCCGGTTTCGCTAGAGATAGCGCCTCGAACCAATCACATAACCGTACTCACCGAGGCACTGGCAGAGCCGGAAAACGAACTCAATCGATCGGTCCGCCGTCAGATGGGACTTCTCGCTTGAGGGAACTGGCGCGGCGGCAATTACCGCCGCGCCCGGAAGAGTTTCACTTGTCGAGTTCTGCGATCGCGTCCGCGACGCGCATCTTGTCCCACGTCTCGACGGTGGTCAGCTTGCCATCCGCAACGCCCCAGATGAGGTAAGGGCCGGTCACGTCGCCGTTCGCGTCGAACGAGATCGGGCCGGTTGCACCTTCGTAGCGGATCGGCTTGCCGGCCTTGATCAGTTCCTTGGCCTTCTTGAAACCTTCCGGACCCGGATAGATCACTTCGCCATCGCCCTGCGTGATCTCGCGGATGTTGTCGCGGATCGCAGTGCCATCCGGCTTGCCAGCCTTTTCCATGGCGAGCAGCGCGACGGCTGCGGCGTCATACATCGTGTGCAGGCCTGGGCCGTTCGGAGCCTGGCCGAACTTCGCCTCCCAAGCCTTGTTGAAGGCTTCAACCGAAGGACCTTCGGTCTGGGCGTTGTCGATACCAACCGCATTGGTCAGGAACTTCGCACCAACCGACTTAACAAATTCGTCGGCACGTAGCGCGTTGCTGAGCAGCAGGTTCTGCGTGCCACCGAAGGAGATCCATTCGCGCAGCGCCGTTGCACCGTCAGCCGGGAATGCAATGAGGAAGAGTGAGTCCGGATCACCCTGCATGGCGGAGTTGACTTCGGCGCGGTAGGAAGCCTGTTCCTGGTTGTACGCCGTCATGCTGGTGACGGTGCCGCCGAGCTTCTCAAACGAGGCCTTGAACGAACGTGCAAGGGAAACGCCATAGTCAGAGTTAACGTAGATCACGGCGATCTTCTTGTAATCCTTGGCCTTCGCGATGTTGGCCATTACCACGCCCTGCGGACGGTCGGTAGGCAGCGTGCGGAACCAATAGCCGTCGGTGCCGCCTTCCTGGGCAAGCTGGGTGAAGCTCGGAGCCGACGAGCAGCAGGAGATTTGCACGACCTTGCCCGGCACCGTCACCGAGGTCAGGATCGGCATCGTCACACCCGACTGGATGGCACCGAGAACGATCGGCGCCTTCTCGATTTCAACCAACGTCTTGGCTGCGTCGACGCCAACGTTCGGCGAACCCTGGTCGTCGCGAAGAACGTATTTGGCGGTG
>Ga0065721_10049635_pt1 | contig 29899 bp, 19 predicted proteins | sample Mesricmetagenome_FD_59108 | JGI IMG/M metagenome (GOLD analysis project Ga0065721, IMG submission 59108) | Mesophilic microbial community from rice straw/compost enrichment Sample: eDNA_1 v2 (version 2) | ecosystem: Engineered > Solid waste > Grass > Composting > Bioreactor | place: USA: Davis...
GCACTCATCGCTCGGATACAAGCCACCGGCACCGGAGGCCATCATCTGGCCCGCGCCAGCACGCGGGTCAGCCTCATCATCTGCCCAGGCGATGGCCCAGAAACCCATCATGCATTAAGACTGAAACCGGTCCACCCTATGGGGTCAGGCCATCTCGGTCTGATGTTCGGGGCATTGGCCGCCCATCCGCGCGGCCCGGTGCGCGGCTATGGCGTGCCGCTGCAGCACCTGACCTTCGGCCTGCTCGTCTTCCCCTCGATCTGGGATTGGTATGTGCAATGGCGCGAGAGACGGCGCGGCTTCTATACGGCCTGGGAGGTGGACATGCTGCGCATTTCGCTCGCCCTCACCCGGAGGGAAACGGGCTGGCTGCGGCAGCACCCGCACCTCGGATCACGGCTCCGCCCAATCGAGGGGCTGGTTACGCAGACTGACATCGACCGCGCCCGTGCCGACTGGGACGATGCCTGCGACGTCTACTTCAAGCATGCGTCCTCCCGCGTAAGAGAGATCCAGCGCGTCGCGCGCGTCCATCGTGACCCATTCGAGCCGATCATGCCGGTATTGGAAGCCGACAGCCCGGTCGGCGAATACCGAAAGATCACCGAGGAGATTCTACGGCTCATGCCGGACGATCGGCTTTATCCTCGCGCTGCGGCGGAGGCCGTTCGATCGTTCCTGATGCTGCGCTTCGGGCTGCACCTTGGATTGCGGCAGAAGAACCTGCGCCAGCTGATGGTCTGTGAACGCGGACGGCTGCCGCGGTCCGAGCGCCAACTCGCCGACATGAAACGCGGCGAGATCCGATGGAGCGAACGCGACGAGGGTTGGGAGGTGTTGATCCCGTCGGTCGCCTTCAAGAACGCCAATTCGTCCTATTTCGGGAGCAAGCCGTTTCGATTGATCCTCCCCGACCTCGGCGGCCTCTACGATCAAATCGAGGCCTATATCTATCGGCACAGACGTGTACTTCTCGGTGGAGCCGACGATCCAGACACATTCTTCGTCAAGACCGTGAAGACGACCAGCAAGGACGCTTCCTACGACCAGAACACGTTCTATGAGGCCTGGCGTCTGACGATCCAGCGATATGGGATCTACAACCCTTACACCGGACGGGGCGCGATTCCCGGTCTCCTCCCTCACGGCCCGCATAATGTCCGCGACGTGCTGGCGACGCATATTCTCAAGCAGACCGGCTCTTATGAGCAGGCGAGCTATGCCATCCAGGACACGCCGGACATGGTTGCGCACCACTACGGTCGTTTCCTGCCGCAGGACAAGGCGGCTCTCGCCGCGCGGATTTTGAACCAGGTCTGGGAAGCGGCATAACGGGACAGCCCGCTGACTATTGCGACCTCACGAGTGGTGAGGTCGTGATAGGAACGTACATGTCGTTGTGGCACAAGAAGCAACCGAGGAATCATTCTCGGAAATCCGCGGATAGCGCGGATTTCCGAGAATGAAACGTGACGACATGATAATTCGTGTTGAAATATCCGCGCTAAAAGCGGATAAAAGAGCATGGTTCACGATCAACGGTCCGCCCTGTCGAGCTATATCAGCGGCCTGCTCTCCACGGGCCGAACGGTTTTCACGGCCGAGGACGCAGAGCAGGCGCTCGGCGTCGGGCGCGGTGCGTTCCTAGACGCAGCCGAGCGCTTGCAGCGTCGCAAGGCCCTGCTGAACCCGCGGCAAGGCTTCTACGTCGTCGTCCCACCGCAGTTTGCCTCCTGGGGGGCGCCGCCACCGGCCTGGTATATCGACGCGCTCATGCGCTACGAGCGACAGGCCTACTATGTCGGGCTTCTCAAGGCGGCAGATCTGCATGGCGCGACGCATCAGGCGGTCATGGAATTCCAGGTCGTCTCGGCCAAACGCCTCCCCAAGATCCGTGCTGGCCGCAACCTGATCGTCTTCTACTTCCGCAAGGATATGGAAGCAGTGACTGCAGGGATCGAGGACCGCAAGACCGATACCGGCACAATGAAAATCTCGTCGGCAGCTCTGACGGCGCTCGATCTGCTGCGCTATCCGCAGGCGTCGGGCGGCATCGACAATGTCGCCACGGTGCTCTCCGACCTCGCCGAGAAGATCGATCCCCAACAACTCGCTTCCCTGTCGGCAACCTTTGAGCGACCGGTCGTGCAACGCCTCGGGTATCTGCTGGACCGCGTCGACCATGAGGCCCTGACGACGCCGATGCTCGAGGCGTTGCAGGCGCGGGGGGACGTTCCCTGGACCGAGCTTGACCGGCAGGAGGCACGGGATCCGGATTTCGCGCCCGAGCCTCAGGAACGCAATCCTCGCTGGCGTGTGATCGTGCGGCGCGTGCCGGAGCTCGACGAATGATCCCGGCGCAGAACATCGTCGCCTGGGGCAATGTCGTTCCTTGGGCGGATCAGCGACAGGTCGAGCAAGATCTCATTATCAGCCGGGCGCTCATAGAGATATTCTCCGACGACGTGCTGCGCAACGCATTGCGGTTTCGCGGCGGAACGGCGCTCAACAAGCTGCACTTTCCGGCGCCGCTTCGCTATTCGGAGGATATCGACCTGGTCCGCACCTCCGCCGGCCCGATCGGTCCGATCCTCGACCGGTTGCGCACACTTCTGGAGCCTTGGCTCGGGCCGGCGCGGTTCGACCAGAGCCCTGTCGCGCCGAAGTTTCGCTTTCGGGTCGAGGCGGAGGACGGCAGCGGCGTGCCGATCCGTCTGAAGATCGAGATCAACACCCGCGAGATCGACGTGTTCGATGCGGTGGCAGCGTTGCCGCTCGCGGTCGTCAACCCCTGGTTCTCCGGCGAAGCTTTCATTCCGACATTCTCCCGCGAGGAGATGCTGGCGACCAAGCTGCGTGCGCTGCTGCAGCGGGACAAGGGACGCGATCTTTACGACATTGCCCACGCTCTCGACGTTTTCGAGGATCTCGCCACCGATCGCATCGTCGAGATGTTCGGCCGCTATCTCGCCCTTTCCGGCCAGGCGATCTCCCGCGCAGAGGCCCAGCAGCGCATGTTCGCCAAGCTGGCGAACCCGCGCTTTCTGCTCGACATGCGGCCCCTGCTGCCGGCGGATCAGGTGGAGATACTGACCGAAGCATCGACGGCGGAATCGTTTCGGCTCGTGTTCACGACACTTGTCGATCGGTTGCCCGGTGAGCCCTGGGCGAAGACACCGGCCATGAAGGAAAGGTTCGGGATTTCATGGTGAAGAGGCGAGCGAAGGATGGCTTTCGTCGATGGCCGAGACTGAACGCGTGCATGAGGTATATCCGAATACCGATGCTGCACGGACATGTTTATGCGACACATCGCCCGCCTCTGAATCCGCGACAGTGCGCGCGGCCGCTTCTTCGATGCTGTAGACCCGTCAACAGGTTCAGGACCCAAGTCAGAAGCGAGAAATTGCGCCTGATTTCAATGCAGTTATTGCGCTCAATTTTCCATTTCGTGAGTGAAAACTGCGGCATATGCATGGGAGTTTTCTACCAGAAGATGCTTCTAAGAAATTGACATAATGGACATTTTGCCGTAGCTGTTGACGTGATACAGCTTTCGCAATCCCATGCATGCGTCCGTTTTGGGCTACAAGTCCCGGAGAATGCGAGACGAATCCGGTGATTGCGGCCAACGGAACGGTTTTATGCAGAACGGCGAGGATTCACATAGGAGTCGGGGTGCGATCCACGCCCTCTTAGTCCCATGCTCCAGTCGAAAGAAGGTGCGTCCCGGCATGGGTGCGCGAGCAGTTTCCTTTCCTATTTCTGATCAATCTTGTTTGGAAACTGCATGGATTGAGCGACTGAATTCGCTTCCAATCGCTTGTCGAGCAGACGACCTTTACGGTGGTCGCGGTTTTCAATTGGCGCTCCGGGCTTCGCAGATATCGGAAGCGCCGCTGTATGCGATTTCTGCTGGTCTCGGCCTTGTTGCCATTGAACACTTCATTCCCGCCTATGGCCTAACCGTAAGCGGAAAGGGGCCGGAGAGCATTGCAGCGCGCATCAATGACCACTTCGATCCCGAGTCTTGGTGGTCGGCAGTCAGTCGTGGGCCGTATTCCACTCCTATGACCCATATCTTTTCGAGCGGAGCTTCGAAGTGCGTAATCGTGGCCCTTAGCCGGTCCTATGCGCGAATGCTGGCATCCAGTCTCGACGCTCTGCCGAATTCCGCCATTACCAGGTTGCGTATTGTTGGCGCCAATCTTGGGCCGATACTGCCGTCCCGGCTGTCGCCAAGTTTGTTGCCTTACGATGAGCGCCTTCAGGCTATCCTGCCGGGAACGCGAAGCGACTTCGCTCAGCGAGCCTTATTGCATTTCGTCTCCTCGGGCCTGGACGTGCATCCTGAAGGTGATGCAGCCACCCATCATGGGTGGGTGATGTCTGCGCTCTCTGGGAAGAAGGCGCCGGTGCGGCGGCAACGGGAGCGCCTCCGGGATGAAGATATCCTGGCGCTTATCCAGCAACACCTGCCGCGGACCACGGGGATCGGGCGCTTGCTTCGTGTGCTCCGCGACCGTGAGGGGGTTGCCTGTGAGCAGGCTCGCTTTTCGCGTCTCTATCGTGAAGCAACAGGTGGAAGGGGGCTTGTATGAGAGTTGCCAGGCGCGATCAGACATCGATGTTGACCGTCCGCGCATTGCGTACGCAGCAGGCCGATGGTGTCGATATCTATTCGTTCTTCGTGCCCGGCGCAGATTTGCTGCGCATAGCCGAGATCAGCAGGATACACCGAAACTCTGATGGCTCGCTGCACGGTTTCCAGCGCAAGCAGATCCGCAACCATGTCCGGTCCATCGTCGAATTTCTCGATCAAGGTGCGGTCCTTTTCCCAAACGCGATCATCCTGGCGATCTCGCCACGAGCGGTCTTTACCCAAAGCAGGGGCAGCAAGCCTGAAGGCGATGCTGGCGCCTCCCAATCCGGCACCTTGCGCATTCCTGTTCCGGAGGACGGAAGCAAGGCAGCCTGGATTGTCGATGGTCAACAGCGCTCGATTGCCCTTGCCGAGGCCAGGAACAAGAGCTTTCCCGTTCCGGTCGTCGCCTTCGTCTCCGAGGATCTGGCAGTGCACCGGGAGCAGTTCATCCTCGTCAACAAGGCACGTCCTCTTCCGCCGAGACTGATCAACGAACTGCTTCCAGAAGTCGAGGTTTCACTTCCCCGGGACCTGGCGCCCCGCCGTATCCCCAGCGCGATCGTCAATCTGCTGGCAACCGTGCCAGAGTCGCCGTTTCGCGGACTTGTCAATCGCGTCTCTGACGATAACGCGCAGGCTGTCATCGTCGACACGGCTCTCGTCAAGATGGTGCGCAACAGTATCGGTAGCCCACTTGGAGCGCTGGCGCCCTATAAGGCCTCTTCCTCGCAGGAGGCAGATTGCGCGGCAATGGTCCGTCTGTTGATCGCCTTCTGGAGTGCCGTAGCCGAGGTATTTCCGGAAGCGTGGGGCAAGCCGCCGACCCAAAGTCGGTTAATGCATTCTGCCGGTATTGAGGCGATGGGTTACTTGATGGATCGCGTGATGGCGCGTGCGCCTGCCAACGCAGATATGCATCGCCATGCCCAGGAAGCGCTGTTTCGCATCGCGCCTTACTGTTGCTGGACAAGTGGTCGCTGGCCAGACATCGATCGTAATTGGAGCGACATCCAGAATGTCGGCCGTGACATCAGGCTGCTTTCTGACCAATTGGCGCGTCTCGATCACACACATTCCCTGGCGAAGGTCGCGTGATGAAGTTCGTATTTGCCGACAGTCTCGATTTTGTCGATCCCGCCTACGATTTCATTGCTGATCGTAACGGGGCCGGGCGAACGATACATCGTGACGACCAGTTCCCACACGAGTTCCTCGATGCCGCCCCATACGACGGTATCCTCGTTTCTCGCGGCATTGTTGGCGACGCACTAATCCCGGGGAAATACACAGAAGCCCAATTGATGCGGTTTAGGCGCGAAGGGGCCCGACGCTTCCTGCGCTACTCGCGTGAGCGATTCCCAGATAGCATGATGATGGGCGATTGCGGCGCGTTCACCTACCGCAACATGCCTGAACCCCCATACCGAGCCCACGATACGGTCGATTTCTACGGTGACGGCGACTTCAGTCATGGTTGTTCGCCGGATCATCTCATCTTCGATTTCGACGATCCAGACGCCGAGCGATCGGAAAAGGAAATCCCTGAAGATATCCGCATCCGCTTCGAGATTACTCAACAGAATGCAGCCGAGTTCCTGCGCGAAGCCAAGACTCTCGGACGTCGCTTCGTTCCCATGGGCGTGATCCAAGGCTGGTCGGCACCGAGCATGGCGCAAGCAGCGCTCAACTTGGTCAAGATGGGTTATGATTATCTCGCAATCGGGGGCACGGTTCCGCTCAGAATCGAGCAGACAAGGCGCGCCCTGGCGGCAATCCGTGAACTGGTGCCAAAGCAGGTTCGGCTGCATCTTCTCGGCTTTGGCAAAATCGAACACCTCGCTGATCTCGAGCGATATGGCGTCACCAGTTTTGATACGACGTCTCCGCTGATTCGCGCGTTCAAGGACTCCCGCAAGAATTACTGGGCACGTAGCAAATCTGGTGAGCTTTCTTATTATACGGCCATCCGCATTCCGCAGGCGATTGAGAACAATCGACTAAAGGTCAAAGCGCTGCAGGGTCGCTTGGATCAGGAGGAAGCTCGCCAGCTTGAAGCTACGGCGCTCGAAGGCGTCAGACGTCTAGCTGGCCGCGAGATCGACGTTGAAGATGCTCTCGATGCGGTGATGGCCTATTGGGAGAAACTTAATTGGAATGAAGAGGCGTCTCCATCAAAGCGAGCACAGGCGCTTGATCGGCAGCGCCGCATTTATGCGCATACGCTCCAGGATCGGCCATGGGAGTGTTGCGATTGTCGCGTTTGTCGCGAAGGCGGCGTCGAAGCACTGATTTTCAGAAACTCAAATCGGAACAAAAGGCGAGGAATGCACAATTTGCATGTCTTTTATAAACATTTGCAGGATTTCCGGGCGGACGCGGTATGAGTTCCCCGCATATTCTCCACTTTGATGTTGTCGCGCCGCGCCAGAGCGAGAGCCTGCCCGTTTTCACGTTTGCCGCACGTGCTCGGGACGTAGAGCGCTTTGCTCGTATCGAACGAGCAGGCCGCGACGATTCCGGCACATTGCGCGGCTTCCAACGTCCGCAAATTGCCGGTCATATACGCGAAATCCATGACTATCTCGAAAAGCCGGGAGCAATTCTGCCCAACCCGATCATTGTGGCGTTCACGCATTCAGCAAGTTTGGAGATCGGTTCGCCACACGACAGCGTCGGAGGCCGATTTGGGCGGTTGGCGATCGACGTGTCTAATGGTGCGCCGGGATGGATCGTCGATGGTCAGCAGCGCTTCACCGCCTTGAAAGACTTGCAAGGGCGCGACTTTGAAGTGCTGGTTTCGGGATTTATTTGCGACTGTCTCGAAGAACTGCAAAAGCAGTTCATTCTCATCAACAACACCCGTCCGCTGCCCAAAGCACTCGTATACGAACTGCTACCCCAGGTGAGTGACCTGCCACCGCGGATGTCGAGTCGCAGCCAGGCTGCTTTAATGACGGAGGCGCTGAATTACCGTGAAGGTTCCGCTCTGCGCGGCATGATCCGTCAACAGACAAACCCGAAGGGGATTATCCGCGACACGGTTCTTCAACGGTTGCTGATGAACTCACTTAGCGACGGTGCTCTACGGCTCTATGCCGACGATGATCGACTGCTGCTCGATCGTGGCGTCAATTTCGTCAGTGAGTTTTTTCACGCGGTCAGGCATGTCTTTTTCGAGGATTGGGAGGATAAGACGCCGAAGACTTCACGGTTGGTGCATGGCGCTGGTATCATTGCGATGGGTTACGTGATGGAGACGGTGCATGTTCTGACCGGTGCCGAAGATCGCGATGCCTTCGCTCGGGGGTTGCGGCATCTGAAGGGTCGCACGGCTTGGAGTTCAGGGGAATGGGCGTTCGGGGATGAGCGTCGTCGCTGGAACGGCTTGCAGAATGTCCCCGCCGATGTCAGGCAGCTATCGCTGCACCTCGTGCAGGAGCTGCGGCGCGCCATTCCACGCAACGAGGAGGCGAGTTGAACAGTGGTCTACGCTGTCAAGGAAATGTTCTACACCTTGCAGGGCGAAGGCCGACACGCCGGACGAGCGGCAGTTTTTTGCCGCTTTGCGGGTTGCAATCTCTGGTCGGGGCGCGAGGGCGATCGACCGAAGGCTGTTTGCCAGTTCTGCGATACTGATTTTGTCGGAGTTGATGGCGACGGTGGCGGTCGATTTGCAACAGCGCCTGAACTTGCCGGGGCGGTGACCCGGAAATGGAAGTCTGCGCACAACCAAAACCGCTTCGTGGTGCTGACGGGCGGGGAACCGCTGCTTCAGATAGATACGCCGCTGATCGAAGCCCTGCATCGCGAGGGCTTCGAGATCGCAGTCGAGACCAATGGCACGCTAACACCGCCCGACGGTGTCGACTGGATCTGCGTCAGTCCGAAAGCCGGCGCCCCGCTGGAACTATTGCGCGGCAACGAACTCAAACTGGTCTTTCCACAGGCAGGAGCCGAACCGGAACGGTTTGAAGCACTCGCTTTCGACCATTTCCTGCTCCAGCCAATGGATGGACCGGACGTTACTCGCAACACGCAAGCGGCCGTGGCGTACTGCTTGGCAAATCCGCGGTGGCAACTCAGTCTTCAGACACATAAGCAGTTAGGGATCCGATGAAGATCACCCAGGCATTCACCTTCGAGGCAGCTCATCGGCTGCCCAACGTACCCGAGACACATCGTTGTCACCGGATGCACGGACATTCCTATCGAGTCGAACTGCGCCTCGAGGGTCCCGTTGATCATCACTCGGGTTTCGTCATCGATTTCTTCGAGGTTGAGGCCGCATTCGGTCCTCTGCTGGAACGACTCGATCACTATTGTCTCAACGATATTGAGGGACTTGAAAACCCGACGGCCGAGAATATCGCGGTTTGGATCTGGGACCGCGTCAAGCCGATTCTTCCGCAAACCAGATCGGTAAAGGTGTTTGAGACGCCGGATTGCTGGGCGGAATACGAAGGCTAAGGGGATGCATCATGAATGACGGCGATGCGATCGTCCTATTCTCTGGCGGCCAGGATTCCACGACCTGCCTTGCATGGGCTCTCGATCGCTTCGAGCGGGTGGAAACGGTGGGCTTTGATTATCGACAGCGTCATTGCGTCGAACTCGATACTCGGCCGGTCGTTCTCGAGGGCCTTCGGGAGCGTTTCCCACATTGGGCCCCCAAACTAGCAGAAGATCATCTCGTTGACCTTGGTGTCCTCGGCCAGGTTAGTGAAACGTCCTTGACGCGCGACGTCGAGATCTCAATGCAGGAGAACGGGCTCCCGAATACCTTTGTGCCGGGCCGCAACCTTCTATTCATGACGTTCGCGGCTACGATAGCTTACCGCCGGGGCGCCAAGCATATCGTCACTGGGGTGTGCGAGACCGATTTTTCCGGTTATCCCGACTGTCGTGACGACACGATGAAGGCGCTGCAACTGGCGCTCAACCTCGGCATGGACACCCGTTTCGTGATCCATACCCCCCTGATGTGGATCGACAAGGCCGAGACCTGGCGCTTATCTCACCGTCTGGGTGGCGACACGCTGGTCGATCTCATCCGTTCAGACAGTCACACTTGCTATCAAGGCGACCGCTCTCTTCATGACTGGGGACGCGGATGCGGCGCATGTCCGGCCTGCGAACTGCGCGCTCAAGGCTATCTGCGTTTCGTCGCCGATTCACAATCAAAAGCGGGCATCCCAAATGGCTGAAATAGACCGTATTCGAAGGTTGGAAGGCATCGCCTTCTTTCTATGCTTCGCCGGAATGATCCCGCTGTCAAACTGGCTCATCGGGAATGTAGGGACGACGTGCATCCCCGAAGGTCCTTGCTTGATCCCTGTGGCGCCCGGACTGGACGCGCCAAGTGGCGTTTTGGCGGTCGGCCTTGCATTGACATTACGTGATCTTGTGCAGCGACGGCTTGGGCTCAACTGGTCCATTGCCGCAATAGCCCTTGGCGCACTGCTGTCCGCAAGCTTTGCGCCTCCGGCTCTTGTCGTCGCTTCCACAGCAGCATTTTTGCTGTCGGAATTTGCCGATCTGGCAGTCTACACACCATTGCAACGCCGACGTTTCGTGCGTGCTGTGATCGCCAGCAGCATTGTCGGACTCGTTGTCGACAGCATGGTGTTCCTCTGGATCGCGTTCGGTAGTCTGGAGTTCCTCGGAGGGCAGGTCATTGGCAAAGCTTGGATGGTTCTGCTCTGCTTGCCGATTATGGTTCGGTTGCGGAAAAGGGACGCGCGGATCGGGCTTGAAGCTGTGTGAGGACCGTATAGGTAAACGGGATACGTACTCGGTATCCAAGAACGCAGGGCTTCTTGCAGGAATACCTGTTTCAGTTTGACTTGGACCTTTACCAACTTTGCTATAAGTTCCCCGTACGGTTGAACATAGCCGGGTATCGGGGGGATTGTGCTGTTTCGCGGCATGCTCGTGTCATTGCCTGAAGGCAGGGGGATAGGGAAGCTTGATGGAGTCGATGGGGGCATCTGTTCCGTTTCGGTTTTCCATTCGATTGTTCGATCCGAAACCACTCGTCTTCCGGTCACCGAGCTTCAGCGCGCCTATTTGAGTCCGCAAACGCGGGTATATGTGCGCGATGATGAAGGTTTTAAGGTTGGTCGCGTTGTCGATTTTCTGACCAGCGCCCGGGGGCTAGTCGAGTATGAGGTCCGGTTTCCCAACGGGAGACGCGCGGATTTCAGCGAGCTCGCCCTGTTCGTAAGGCCCTGGAGCGCCCCTGAGGATCCAGCCGAGGTGATGGCTAGCGGCGGCGCTGAGAGCCAGTTCCTGCATGATCGTAGACAAGCGGCGATGTCGTCGCTCCTCAGGCTACGGAGCGCCGCTCAAGGGCTGACCGCGCTTGTCTCAGCAAGCATTGATTTGGTGCCGCACCAAGTGGCAGCGGTGCGGCGCGTGCTCACCGACCCCGTGCAACGCTTCATGCTCGCTGATGAAGTTGGGCTCGGCAAGACGATCGAAGCTGGCCTAATCATCCGCCAGCACCTAATCGATAACGCTGATACTGCAGTCCTTGTCGCTGTCCCCTCGCACCTTTGTGAACAGTGGCGCGCGGAGTTCCGAACCAAGCTCAGATTGGACCAGTTCGATAGCTTGGTCGAGGTCATCGCTCACGCAGATCTCGCGCGGGTTCGTCATACGCCTGATGTTCTCGTAGTCGATGAAGCGCATCATCTGGTCGGAACGGACACCGGCCCACTTGCGCCAGCAGCAGCCCAGCTTCGCAAGCTCGCCGAAGAAGCGCAAGTGGTGCTCCTTCTGTCTGCCACTCCCGCGCTAGGAGATGAAGTGCGGTTTCTCGCGCTACTTAACCTACTCGATCCTGGTTCACACCCCCCCGACGATGTCAGCGGCTTCCGCCGCAAGCTGGAGGGTCGGCGCGAGATTGGCCGCCTATTGCTGGCTCTCGATCCTAACGCACCCAAGCTGGTGCTCCGGCAACGCGGTGGCGAACTGGAGCGGCTGTTTCCCGACGACCCGATTGTGGCCCAACTCGCCCCTCAATTGGTGGCCGCAACGCACGACAGTCCGGATGAGGTGCCTAGGCTTTGCGCCGCGCTGAAAGCCCACGTTGCGGACAGCTACCGCATTCATCAACGCCTGATCCGTTCGCGCCGCGCTGATGCGCAAGGTTGGGAGTTCGCCGCGCGCGGCCCTGCCGATAACGAAGGAGTCCGCCTTTCCCATGTTCGCCTCGAAGCGGATGAAAGCAATTGGGCCGAGGCCTTGTCTCCCATTATCGAAGAATGGCGGTTCGCCGCTGTCGAGGCGGCTGCCGGCGAAGTAGGTGCGCTTGATCTGGCGGCCTTGCGATACGCTGGCCTTTTGGCGGCCGTTGCCGGCGGCCGCGGCATGCTTTTGGCATGGATCCATGAGGCCGTAGAGCGAACGACATTTGCCGAAGAACCGGAAATTCTAAGCGAGCTAAGATTGCTCGCCGAGACAACCGAGACAGACGATGGCGTAGCTACCGCTTCCGAGAGTGCACGTCGATTGTTTCGTAACCTTAAAAGCGAAGGGATCACTCACCCGAAGGTCGTCGCTTTCGCCTCACAGTCCGCGAATGCACGCGCGCTTTGGCTATCGCTTAGCGATACGGTCGAGGGCTGCGAAGTCCTGTTGTTTGCCGGGGACGAAGCAGAGCGCGATGCCACATCGATTACTCGCTTCAAGGCGCCTCGAACAGCGGCGGTGTTGATTTGCGATGAGAGCGGCGAGGAGGGTCTTAATCTCGCATGCGCCGACGCGATCGTGCACCTCGATTTGCCGATGTCTGCAGCCCGTATCGAGCAGCGGATCGGGCGACTGGACCGCTTTGGCAGGCGAAAGGGAAGAGTTCGGCACCGCATCGTATTACCGGTAGACGAAGAAGATAGCCCCTGGACTGGATGGTTCGAATTTCTGGCGCACGGACTCGCAATCTTCCACCGTTCAATCAGTGACATCCAATTTCTCCTCGACGGCTTCGAGAGACAGTTGTTTCGTGGATTACTTGAGCAGGGGCCTCAAACCGTGCCGGCGCTCTCCACAAAGGTACTGGACGCCATTCGGGAGGAGCGCCGTTCCCAAGACGAACAGTACGCACTTGATAGGATTGCTCTAGACGAAGAGCCAGTCGAAACGTTGATCGACGCGCTTGACGCCGCCGAGGAAGACGAAGGCGCCTTGGAGGAGAGCGTCGATCGCTGGTGGGTAGGTGCGCTGCAACTCAGGAAGCGGCCTTTCGCCTGGCCTGAAGAAGACCCCTTCAAGTTGAGCTCGACAAAAGATACTTTGATCCCCCGGCTGCCTTGGCTAGAGCGGCTCAACTCTAGCGGCGATGGAGCCCTGACTTGGCGGCGGCGTGTCGCTACCGCGCACCCGGAGGCGGTGTTACTGCGTCCAGGGACCCCGCTCGTCGATATGACGGAGCGCTTCACGTGCTGGGACGATCGGGGCACGGCGTTCATTACATGGCGAAACGACCCCGCTTGGCACGGTGAACTCTGGCTGGGATTTCGGCTATGTTTTGTGGTCGAGCCCAATCTTTCGATCGCTGACTTGCTTGCGCCGAGTCGCAAGGAACTCGCATTGATTCGGCGGGCACAGCGCTTCCTACAGCCGCAAAGCCACGTCGTTCACGTGGATGCCGATGGAGACCTAGTCACGGACACCGCTTTGCTCGACATCCTTTCGCGTCCCTACCAGAATGACGATGCATCGGGCGGCCGGGGGACTGATATAAATCTTGCAAGCCGCCCACAATTGTTGGCGAACGTCATCGACCAGGCGCGCTTTGCCGTGCTTTGCCGCTCGGTTCGCGATGTTGTTCAGGACAGGCTGGTTGCAGAGCCTAAGCTCAAAGAAGCAATTTCCGCGGGTAAACGCCTGGTGGCGATGGAAATCGAGCGACGGAGCAATCGGTTGCGTTGCCGTCAGTTGGCCGGTGATGCGGCAGCGCAGGACGATCTCCACTCGATTCAGGCGATTCTGCCGGCGATCGCCGAGCCAGCCGTCAGACTCGATGCCATGGGGTGTTTCATCGTTTCACGCGATCGGCCGGCAGCCTACGTGCATGACTGATCTCGATGGCCATGAAGCGTTCGACGCACTGGTCCGGCTAGTTTCCGGCGCGGATGACAGCGCATGGACTGCTACGACCGAGCCCTCCATCGAGCGGCTACGGGCTGCGCTCACTGATCCGGCCGCCGCCGCAAGCGCGCTCGATTTGGCTGTGCTGCTGCGACAGGCCCTGCGCCGCGAATATGCGCGCCGGAGCTTTGCCGTTAGCCCAACTATCCTTGTGCGCCATCCGCGTCTGCAATTCTTTGATCGCTGGGCGGCTGTCGGGTTATCCGCATCTTCTGAAGGCGACGGGCTACGCGTCGCATCTCGAGCGTGGAAGCCGGCATGGCTTCAGCATCTATCAGATCGGGGTGTCGACGATGCGGCTGCGGGCGAGATAGTACGCCGGACCTTCGGCGCCAGCGGCTGCGAAGGGGATCCGTTCCTGGGAATGATTGGCCGCAGCTATTATCGCAGCCGAGGCCAGCGCGCCGCTGTACGCGCGGCACTTTCAACGCCCCCTGGTGCCACGCTAGTCGCCGCACTTGCGACTGGCGAAGGCAAAAGCATGATCTTTCAACTTGTCCATGCGGTCGGGTTCGTCGGCGAAGAGACTCGTAGCGCTAGCGGCGTGACTCTCGTCATCGTTCCAACGGTCGCGCTTGGCGTAAATCACGAGGAAGAGGCCGTGAGCGTTTGCGGTCTCACGCGGCCGTTGGCGTATCAAGGCGGAGCCGACGCCACGAATGCCACGATTGCCGAGCGCATCGCGGACGGTAGCCAAGGTCTGTGCTTCGCTTCTCCAGAAGCCGCATGCGGCCCATTGCGTTCAGCATTGCGCGAAGCCGCAAAAGCTGGCCGGCTGAAAGCGCTTGTGATCGATGAAGCTCATCTGGTCGATCAGTGGGGAACCGGTTTTCGCACGGAATTTCAGGAACTGAGCGGGCTGCGGCGGGAGTTGCTGGCGGCGGCGCCTGAAGGAAGAGCGCCACGGACGCTGCTCTTGTCAGCGACCCTCACTGACGCTTCGCTCGAAACGTTACGGGCCCTTTTTGGGGCCGATGGGGATTTCGAGAGCATATCGGCGGTGCGACTTCGTCCTGAACCGGACTATTGGGTCGCGCCAGCCGACGAACTGGACAGAACAAGCCGCGTTCTCGAGGCGCTTCATCATGTGCCCCGGCCAGCCGTACTATACGTAACTCAAATCGAGCATGCCGAGGCTTGGCGGCACGACCTGCTGGCGGCCGGATTTCGGCGCGTGAGCATCTTACATGGTAAGACGCGGCGCGATGAGCGCGAGCGGATCGTCGCGCAATGGCGGGTCGGCGATATCGACGTGGTAATCGGGACGTCCGCCTTTGGGCTCGGGATAGACTATCCTCATGCTCGGAGCGTCATTCATGCGTGCGTGCCCGAAACGCTCGATCGTTTTTATCAGGAAGTCGGACGAGGTGGCCGCGATGGACGGGCGTCCCTGTCCCTTATCGTGCCAGCGCCCTCGGATTTCGCAACTGCCGAGGGTATCAATCGGCGAAAGGTGATTTCAATCGAACGCGGTCTGGAGCGTTGGGCCGGGATGTTCGCTGGAAAGAAACCGCTCGGTGGACGTCTGATCGCGGTCCGGATCGATGGCAGTCCGGGAGCGAGCGAAGCAGACATCGATATGATCGGCGAGCGCAATGCCGACTGGAATCTACGCACATTGTCTTTGATGGCGCGCGCTGGCCTTGTGCGACTACGCGGCGCTCCACAGCCAGCAGTCAAAGATCCAGGAGATTGGCTCGAACTGGAACTTCTCGACGACAGGCATGGCGACCGGTCGACTTGGAATGAAAGGGTGGAGCCAGTTCGGCTTGCAGGGCAGTTTGCCAGCGAGCGAAATCTCGAATTGATGAAGCGCTTTTTGCGAGATCGTGCCTGTCCGTCTGACATATTCGCGGAACTTTACGGCCCAGATCGGGTGACCCGGTCGTGTAGCAGTTGCGCGACCTGCAGAACGGACCCGTCGCGGCGCATATCCCAGGTTCAGACCGGGGAACCCCGGGCTCCATGGCGGCTCCCACTCACGCATCTTCTTGCTCGACTCCTCGATGCGGACCAGCGGTTGCTCGTTACGTACAACCCAGACGAGGGTGGCCGGAGTGTCTCACGTCGGCTGGGCGACACCATCGAGCGACTGCAGGGCATGGGCCTCAACAAACTGATCGTCTTGGGGACGCCACCCTTTGAGATGGCTCGGGTACTTCGCGCAGCCGAAAACAAGGCGTTTCTTGTCAGCAATGTGCCATCACTTGCGCACGCACGTCTCCCGGCGGGGCCGGAGTTGGTTTTGGTCGGGCCGGACGCGCGCCCTGGCGCAGCGACGTGGGCGCGGTCCGTCGACCGTGTCCGTATCCTGCTCATGCCGGAGAACTACCGAGTCGCCAGTGGGCACCTTCTTCGGGACGTGTTCGGTGGCAGAGTCCTTGCCTTCGACGAATTTCATGCAAAGGTCGCCGAATGAGTATCGTTACCACTGCTGCGGCTGTGCCTAGCCGTCTGCTAACCCTTTTCGCAACACTCGCCGACAGTGAAAGTGGCGAGTTGCGAGCGCGCCTAGAAGCTTGGGCGACGCCGCCCTCACTCGCAAGCCGAGGCGGCAGCGATGATGGAGAGTCGTCAAGCGCACTCTTTACGACGACTTTGCAGGAAGCGCGGCGGCTTGGTTTGGTAGTAGAGGAGGAAGGACGGCTCCGCATTGGGCCGGACGTCCCGCGGAAAAAGGCGAAGGGGGGAGACCGAGAAGTCGAGTTCCGTTCCTACATACGCGACTTGCTATTCTCGAAGGAGCGCGCTGAGCAGGCGGGCCAGAGTGGATTTGCGTTGGCGCTCGCCTGGTTTCTCTCACGAGATCCTCGCGAGCCGCTGAGCTTTGGCCAGCCTCCCCAAGACCAACTCCGGGCAGACATCGGCGATCTGGCCGATGCCACAGAGCTTACTAATCTTAATCGCTATCAGAATTTCCTCTACTGGGCCCGATACTTAGGGTTCGCAGCGATGGTTGGCGACGGGACCCTCCGGAGAGTGATCCCAGACCCGAGTCGAGCCATTGAGGAGGCGATACCTCAGCTATTCGCCAACGAAGACGCCTTTGACATCGACCCGTTTATTGTCAAACTCAGTACGATCTTCCCGGTTCTCGAAGACGGCATTGCCCGTGCGACCATAGAGAGCGCGCATCGTTTGCCATCGAGTGACGCGGACAACCTGTCCCTCTCGACGAGTCTCGCACTTCTTCGGCTGGCCGAACGCGGGACCATCATCATCGAGAGCATCGCCGACGCTCGCGCACGCATCCTGAATTTCGGAAACGAAACAGGCCGAGTCAGCAAAGTTCGTCGAGGCAAGTCGAAATGATGCGCAACTTCCTATGCTGGACGCCGGCTGCTGTTCGCCAGGTCATAAACCCTTTCGCCGAGCACATTTCTGACAGCCTGTTCCAGGCTGTGCACAGTGACTGGGCGCTCCAAGTCGCAGTACCTGTGGGAAAGTCCTTCCAGGAGGTCGGCGTGGGGGCCTGGGCTGGAATGACGCCCGCAGCGTTTCTTGAAGACTTTTTGCGGGAGGACCGACCGCACGCGCTGGCTGTGGTACTTGGTGAGACAGGCTCGGGCAAATCCCACCTCGTCCACTGGATGCGCTTGCATCTACGGGAGGACGAACAGCGCATGGTGTTGGTCGTCCGCAAATCTGGCACGAGCCTCCGTGCAATCGTGCGTGAGATCATCGGCAAGCTTCCGCATGACCAGCAGCAAGGCTTTCTCGACACGTTCAATGCGGCTGGCGACGGCGCCATGGGGCGCGAGGGCCGCAAGCATGAGCTTCTCAACCATCTCGCTCAGGCCATTCGAGAAGACGTTGCTTCGCAGAGCGCGGACGACCTTGAGGAAGCGCTTCTCGAGAGTCTTCCACATCTCCTGCAAGACCCATATATGCGCAGGGAACACTTCTTGCGCGACGATTGTGTGGTCGGGCAAATCGTCGATCACATCTTCGCTGAGTCGAATGCAAAGGACAGACCGGATCAGCGACGCCTGTTTTCTCCCAGCGATCTGGCGCTCGGCGGCATGGATTTCGTGAATGCGACCCGGCTCGCGAAAGATGCAATTCAATTAATTGAGCTCGATCAGGCAACGAACTTGCCGATCGCCATCGACATTATTAACCGCAATATGGATAAGGCCGTCGCTCGAACCCTAAGCTTCTCGGGCGATCGCGTCGAGGAGTTGATGGCCCGACTCCGTACGCATTTGAAGGAGGAGGGACGCGAACTCGTGCTGCTGGTGGAAGAGTTCGCACGTCTGCAGGGCATCGATCGCGCACTCTTACAGGCGATCACCTCCCACGGTGACGAACGGCAGTGCCGTATGCGAACGGCTGTCGCCGTGACCACCGGTTTCTTCGCAAGCGTGGCTGAGACAGCCTATATGCGCACCACGCACATCGTCGACATGAACCGGTCCGCAGGTAGGGCCGGCGGCGATTCCGTTTCGGAGCGTTCCCTTGCCGCATTCGCGGCTCGGTATCTCAACGCTGCGCGGCTAGGGACTGAGCGGATCGACCGATGGAGTGAGACTGCGGGCCCGGCTGATGCCGCGCCCTCCAAATGCAGCGAGTGTACTTATCGATCCGAATGCCATCCAACCTTCGGAGAAGTGGACGGGTATGGCCTATATCCGTTCACCGAGCGCTCCCTGTGGATTGGGGCCCAACGGGTTGATCAAGCAATGCCGAAGAGTTTGAATCCACGCATCCTCCAAAACAACTTGCTTGTCGAAGTTCTTGATACTTTTGCGCCAACCATAGAGGCTGGTGAATATCCGCCACCGCGCTTGTTGGAAAAGCTTGGGGGGGTCAAACAACTCACTCTGGCATCTGAGAATGCGCTCAAGAGTCGCGATCCCGGTCAGGCCGGTCGCTGGGTGGCTTTTCTCGAACTCTATGATGGCACCGGCGCCATCGGGAATCCGCCTGAACCACTGCGCGACGCCTTTTCAATTCCGGAAATACCAAATGCTGCGGCGGCCATCCCAAACAGGGCAGCAACTCCAATCCAGTCTGCATCTTCCGCGGCTCCTATCGTGCCTACGGCAAGTCCTGACGATCTACTGATTGAAACATGGATTAGGGGGGCAGGCTTGGATCAAAATCTTGCCACACGCCTCCGTGAGTTGCTCTTTCCCGCGATCCTGGAGGCGCTTGATTGGGACATTCTCGGTCTCGCGCGCACCAGTTTTGCAGGCCAGACCGGCAGGCCGTTTCAGCGGAACAGCATCAGTTTTGTGCGGCAAACGACAAAAGCCGCAGGCTATACTCAGGTGAGGCTCGAGATCGATGCCGACGCAAAGACCGGTCAGGCACTGCAAGGCTTACTGCGAGCGGCAAAAAACCAATTCCGCTGGGACTTTCAAGGAGGGGATCGCGCGCTGGCTGCTTTCCTCGATTGCGTTGAGCAGTGGTGCGTCCAAGTGGTGTCGCAATTGCGGCAGCTTACAGCGCCAGCGGCGAACTGGAGTCAGTCTGCGGCCGCGATCCAGTTGCTATGTGTCGGCGCTGCAATTGGTGGCCGTATTAAATCAGAGGCGAACGCGGGTGATATGATCGACGCAATGTTCGCCGGCTGGAATGACGAACCGGCAGCGACGGCATCGGAGCTTCGCAATCTTTACGCGAAGTTGCGGAAACAACGCGACGAACTAGTAGGCGTCGCGCGATCTCAGACCTCCAGCATGAAGGGCGGCCAGGCCGGGTCGATGCTTGATCCCCGCCGTATACTTGGGCCTGTTCGGGCTCTGCGCGCGTCCAAATGGGACCTCGTTCTGGAGCCGCCCAGTGAAGACGTGGGTTGGCTGGCGAAGCTCTATCGCGAAGTATCCGCAGGCCTGGAGGCAGCCGCCAAAGCGGAACAGGGCATCCGCACGGCGTGGCTTCGCGATATGGAGGCGGCCTTTGGGCCGACCGCTACCCGCGCCCAGATCATGGCAACGCTAACCAAAGCGAAGGACGCTGCGCTCGAGGCTGGGATTGGGGCTCAAAATACCACGAAGACGCTCGAGGAGTCATTGGAGAGATTTGCCACAGTGTACTTTGATGATGCTTTGTCTGTCGCACGCCTAATTGCACAGGCCGAGAACCCTGTCGCCATTCTGCCCACCTACGGCCGCGGGCGCGCCAATGCAGTCGCTGCCGGCAGCGCATTGCGGCAGGCGGCGCAGCAGTTTCTCGATGCAGTGGATCGCAATCTGGAAACCTTCGGCGGCGATCAGGCCGCAGCGGCCCGCGATGTAGCGGCGAACGTCTCCGCCATTGAACAGGCGCTAGGCGACATCGTCGAAAGTCTGACGGCTATGACCGGGCAGCAGGAGAATGCACATGCTACTTGAGCGTGCGGCGGGGCTCGCCGACAAAATTAATCGCTATCAGCAACTGAAATCAGCAGCCCACGAGGCCGAGCAGCTCCGAACACGTGCTAGCCAGGTCCGCCACGCCGCTGCTCTTATCGGACAAGCCCGCGAAGCGATAAAGTCCTTTGAGACCGCGGGTATCGCGGTCGATTTTGTGCCGGCAAATGCGGAAGGCCTTGTTGAGAAGGCAAACACGTTGAAGGCGATTGCCACAGACAATCCTGCAGGGCTTGCCGACCCGCCCTTCAATTTTCGCTATGATTTCACCGACCGTATCAACGGGATTGCCGTGGCCGCGGCCAAGGTAACGGCGGAAGCATGGCGGCAATACGTCGCGGAAAATGGGCCCGGCGGATCTGATGAGGTCCTCGACGCGCTAGCGCGCTTGCCGCAACTGCGCGCCGGGGTATCCCGCATTCGGGGGTGTCGTGAAGAAATAGCGCGGCTAGCAGCCTCGCCGCCGAGTGATCCGAAAACCGCCCTGTCGCGATTGCAGGCTTTGGTGGCGGAACACCGTGCCGCATGGGCCGAACTCACGGCCGACGATATTCCGCGCACCGTCATCGCTTTCATTCGTAGCTGCGCCGGCGAGGGTGCACCGCTCACGTTGTTGACTGAGGAGGTTCTTGAATGGTTGCAGTCGCGCAACCTCTTAGGCGCCTTCCGAATCCGTATCGGCTAACGTACCCGCATGACCTTATCCAACGATGCTCTGACACTCCTCAATCGCATCGAGATGCTCGAAATGCGCTCACTGGCCTGGGGCTTCACCCGCGGAGCGCTGAGTGAGGACGAAGCGCTCGGGTTGCTTGACGACGAAGTCAGTGCCGGAGATGCGCTCGAGGAGTTGATCGAAGCGCGCCTTATCAGTGAGCAGGCGAGCATCGGAGGGGACAGGCGCTACCGCTCCCGCTTTGCTGAAGCGGTGCGCCTGTTAGCTGCTAACCGCCAGTTATTCCCCAATAGGCCGTGGCAGGATGCGCCGAGACTAGTCGCAGACTTTCGCGTCGATCGCCGTCCTCGTCGCTTTCCGCGGCGGGACCGCACACCCGCAGCCGTTCTATCCGATAATGTAGTGATCGCCTCGACGCCGTTGCGACGAGCGATCTGGGATGCGTTGACGGGGGCGTCCGGAATGCGGCTCGCGGCTTTTCAAGAACGTGCGATAGCCCGACTGTCTCAACTTGTGGACGACGGTGGGACGATCGTCACCGCCGGAACGGGAAGCGGAAAGACGATTGCTTTCTACCTTCCTGCTTTGCTCGCGATCGGAGAAGCTATCGAATCTGAGCATTGGGTTAAGGCGCTCGCCATTTATCCTCGCATCGAACTGTTGAAGGATCAGTTCGCCGAAGCCTTCCGGATGGCTCGTGCCGTTGACGGTGCCTTGGCTACCCAACGCCGACGTCCGATGCTGATAGGCACGTTGTTCGGTGCGACCCCGGGACGTGCCACAACTCAGGAGGTCGAGCGCCATGGTTGGATCCGCCGTGGTCGCGATTACGCGTGTCCCTGGATGCGTTGTTGGACATGCGAGGCAGAAATGCTTTGGCGTCGGGCCGATCTGGATTCCGGTCGAGAGCGTCTCGAGTGCGCGCGCCCTGGCTGCACGAGCGCAGCCGACGAGCAGCACGTCGTGCTGACGCGTCAGCGCATTCAGCAGCAACCGCCTGATATCCTGTTTACAACGACCGAAATCCTCAACCAGCGAATGTCGGATCATTGGACTCGAGGGGTCTTTGGAATCGGCGCGAAGCGCAGGCCATTCCTCGCGTTGCTTGACGAGGTTCACACGTATGAGGGCACCAGCGGCGCACAGGCTGCGCTAACTCTTCGGCGCTGGCGTCACCTTCTTGGCACGCCGGTCCATTGGGTCGGGCTCTCCGCAACGCTTGGGAACGCTGCCCGCTTCTTCGCCGATTTGATTGGTTCACCGATTGAGCGCGTCGTCGAGGTCAGTCCGACGATCGACGAAATGACGGAAGCGGGAGCAGAATACCAGGTACTGCTCCGCGGTGATCCAGCATCTCGAGCATCTCTGCTGTCGACTACGATTCAGACATCGATGCTGATTTCGCGCGTCTTGGATCCTCCAAAAGCGACCAATGCATCCGGCGCGTTCGGGCGACGCGCTTTTCTTTTCACCGACGATCTCGATGTCACAAACCGGCTATTCGACGATTTGCGCGACGCCGAAGCGTATACCATCTTCGGCAAACCTGATGTTGGCCGCGATACGCTCGCTTCGCTCAGAGCTCGGGGCGCGGACGATCGAGCGCGCGATCTCGAGGGTCAGCGTTGGCGGATATGCGAAGACATCGGCCATCCGCTGGACCAGCGCCTGGTCGTGGGCCGCACCACTTCGCAGGATGCTGGGGTCACCCAGGACGCAAACATCGTCGTTGCGACAGCGGCTTTGGAGGTTGGGTTTAATGACCCGCAGGTTGGTGCTGTTATCCAGCACAAGGCTCCGCGCAGCATGGCATCGTTCCTACAGCGCAAGGGGCGCGCAGGCCGCGACCGGGCGATGCGCCCGCTCACAGTGACCGTACTATCGGATTATGGCCGTGATCGCAGTCTTTTTCAGTCCTATGAACGGCTGTTTGATCCGGGTTTGGAGCCGCAGTTCCTTCCGGTCGCCAACCCCTATGTGCTCAAGATGCAGGCGACCTTCGCCTTCTTTGACTGGCTGGCGGAGGAGGCGTCTGGCTACGAGAAGGCTTGGGCTTGGGATTATCTCAGCAGACCACTTTCGCAGGCCTCGCAATCGGTCGCGGCGGTTTTGCAACGCGTCAAGGCGACGCTTGCCTCAGTCGTTCAAGGTGACGACACCGCAGTTGCTAGTCTCCGTCGACACCTGATGGGGGCACTGCAGGTCGATGAGGCAACGGTTCAGTCGCTGCTCTGGGAGGCCCCCCGATCAATTCTGCTCGAAGCAGCGCCGACACTGGTGCGGCGTCTCTTCCGTCAGTGGCAGTTAGCATTTCCGGCCCCATCTGGCTCGCTTGACCATTTTGAACCGTATCACCCCCTCCCTGACTTCGTGCCTCGCAACCTCTTTAGCGACCTTAGTCTTCCGGAGGTGCGCATTTTGGTACCGCCGGCGACGGTGAACCATGAGTGGCGCACCGAGAGCATGCCCGTGCTGCAGGCGCTGCGCCAAATGGTGCCTGGACGCGTCACGCGCCGGTTTGCGTTCGAGCGGGGGGCTCTCTCGCATTGGGTACCAGTCGATCCGGCGTTGCCCGTGCAAGTTCGCAGGATTAGCGACTATGCCGAGGAGCACGAGTTCGTCGGCGAGTTCGTAGGTCGCTACAACGACACGGCGGACGATAGACCACTGCTCGTCTTCCGGCCTTGGACCGTGCGTCTGGAAAAGGTCGCTCGCACCGAAGCACTGCCAAGCAGCAATGCCCATTTGGCATGGCGCACCGATATTATCGCGAACGGGGAGCCATTGAGCGTCCCTGTCGGACCGCGCTCCCCTTGGCGCCCTTTCGTTGCGAGCGTCGATTTCTTCCTTCATCGGCATCGGGCCAGCGCCGGCGTTCGCCGGTTTGCCCCGACAGCGCATGCGACAGTCCGCACTCTTCAGGACGAGTTCTCCGTCACACTTAACTTCCAGAGCGACGATGATCGACCAGCGGCGATCGGTTTCGAACTCGACGTGGATGGTTTGCGTCTCGACCTAACTCTGCCCCACGGGGAGCAACTCAGCACGAGCATGCTGACTCCAGCACTACTCCGCGACTGCAAATTTGCATACCTGCGCGAGCAATTCCGCGTAGACGAGCATTTGCCGCCAGATTTGAATGTCTTCCAGCGCGACTGGCTATTCCAGTTGCTTTGTGCGGTGCTCGGAGCGGAGGTTGCGTCAGGCCAAGCAGTCGCCGAAGCCGCCGCAGCAAAGCTCGATGATGCGCAGATCGATGCAGCCTTTCATCGTGCCATGAACGAGTATTTCGGCGTTACCTCGCCGTCGTCAGCCGAAGAGGAGATGGGTGAAGATGAGGAAGAACTTGCAGGGGAAGTAGGCGATCCCACGATACCAGCCACGCAACGCGCTGCTGGCCGCCTTCAACAGGCACTTAGTTCCCAACTCGTAAGGCCAGAAATTCGGGCGCGGCTCAGGGCGATCGCTGCCGAATTTGCAACGCCTGATTCTGTCAGGTTCGATCGGTGGCTCCGACGCCTTGTTTTGGAGACGCTCGGCGAAGCGATGTTGCAAGCCTGCATCGCTGCCGCCCCGCGTCAGGCAACGCTCGATAACCTGCTAGTCGACATCCGCGAAGACCCGGAGTCGGAGAAAGCGACGCTGTGGATCACAGAAACGACCCTCGGGGGCGCAGGCGCCCTGCAAGCGTTCGCTGAACGGTTCTCCGCCGAACCTGGAGTATTCTTTGACGCGGTCGAGGCCGCGCTCGCACCTACTGACCTTGAACTCGTCGACGGTGGGTTGCGGAGGATCGTTTCGCTCGCTTGTGACAATGCAGGAGTCCGCGACCAAATTGGGCGCTTGCGGAGCACGGATTCGCACCTTGCGAGCGCGCCTCTTTGGGACGAACTTGCGCAAAGTTTTGCCCAGCAAGGAGGTGTTGATCTCAGCCATGCGCTCGTCGTGGCATTTAATAGCCGTTTGCTGCGGCCTGGGTCAGGCCCTGCGCTGGATGCTTTGCTCGCAGACTTAGCGCGGTTTTGGGATGAAATGGAAAGCCGGCTAACTGTTTCTGTCGGTCTCCGCGAATTTGCTTACATCGTCAGCCGCGATGTTCTTTGGCGGGCGCGCATTGTTGCCTATCTCGCATCCTCATTGCCGGGAGGCGTCGTCGATAGTCTCAGCGTTTTCGCAGCCACCGTTAGCATGCTCTGGCCGCGAGCGAGTGAGGTCAGGCGAGCGAGCCTTCAGTCCTATAACCCCTTTCGTGAGGCCCGCCAAACCGATCCAGCAATCGTGCGGCACTTGCTACTACGGCGGACCATTCGAGAGGTGGGACTCTCGTCGCCCGACTGGAGAGATGCAATGAACGCCGCCTTTGTGTCAGATGGGGCGTGCCGCCTAATCGCGGAGGCTTCCGAGGCAAGACAGTTGCGAACTGCCCTGGTTCACCTCGGCGCGACTCCGGTTGATGTAGGGGTGTTGCAGTTTTTTCCCGTACTTGATCGAATTGAACGCACTGGGGAGCACATCCTGGTCGACCTCGTACTCAGGGAGCACACTTGATGGCTCTTCCCTCTCGCGACCTTCACGGCCCCGCTCAAGCACGGAGCGTTCGCGATCTCTTTCAAACGCTGTTCGCATCAGAACTGATCAGCCCCAGCCGGAAGCTCTGGCTGACATTTGCCTGGATTTCTGATGTGGAAATTCTCGACAACTCGGCTCGGCGGTTCGCTGCGATAGAACCCGACTGGCCAGCAGTCTCCATCCGTTTGTCTCAGGTCTTGGCTGCGCTACTGGCGCGGGGTTCTCAAGTCCGGTTAGTCACCCGCGACCATGACCACAATGAGTATTTTATCGCTCGCCTCCGCAGCCTCAAGGATAGGTTTGGCGATCAACTGAAATGGGGCGTTGAGAAGGATTTCCATGCCAAGGGGTTGCTAGGTGACGACTATTTCCTGAGTGGTTCGATGAATCTCACCCTGAGCGGCATTTCGGTCAACGGCGAGCATTTGGTCCTGCGTACCGACCCAGCGACCATCGCGGAGCAGGCGGAACAATTGGAGCTCCAATGGGAGAGCCTGCTTTCATGATCGCAGGTGACCTAGAGACGTCGAAATTTGTCGCTGAGCGGGTCAAGGCGCGAGCCAAGAATGCCGCGTACTCCGCCGATATTGACGACCATTGTAGCCGTTTGTTCGAGACGATGGACGACCCGAGTTTCCCGGGCGCGCTCATCCCCGACCTCGCAACAAATGGTTCAGTGCGGGTAATTGCTGCGGCGAAGCCTGCTGATTGGCGCCGCCTCAGCCCTGTGTTGCGCGCTTTCGCGGGTCCGACGCTGACCTCCTTCGATGGCTTGCCATCGGCCCGGGATATCGGAGAGGATCTCGCAGGTCTGTTCGGTCCTGCTGGCCAGCTAGTCATCGCAGTGATCAATGTACCCAGCACTAGCGGTCAACGCGATGCGGCACTTCGCGCCCTTGTGCGCCTATGTGAGACATTTGCTCGGGCGCCAGCACTCACTCGCGCCGCGCCCGAGCCGACAAGCTGGCTCCTCGCCCGCTTTCAAGACAATCTCAATGTCGGTCGTCGCGATGCAGCAGTTGCTGTATTGGACCGACTCCGCGATGAGTTGAGGCTGGACGCGCTAAACTTAAAGGCGCTGCAGGTCCAATTGCTCGCGACGTTTGATGAGTGGGCGGAGATCATCAGCCTTCCGGGCTTCACCAATCTCGTGGCCGCCCGTCGTACGCCGGTGACAACTGCGCTGTTGCTTGAGGCCTTGTACCGCGCTCGGCTCGACGCCCAATTTGAGGCCGGCGACGAAGCTGCGATCAGACAGTGCTATGTCGAGGTCGTGCGACCGCTGGCATTACCCCTATTGGCCGCGCCGCTACCGGCATCGTTGCGCATCGGTGGCTGGCGGCTCGTCGCTCTGGAGGTTCTTTTCGGCGATGGCACCGATGACCTGCGGATTGCAGCGGCTGCTCACGCCGAAAAGCTCGGCTGGGTAGCGAAACGACTTCCGCCCATACCAAGCCGGCAGCAGCCGACGGTTACACCGATCGACCAAGCGCGGGAGCGCATCGTAGTCGTTGAGGGCGTCGAGAGCATCGACGCGATGGCAGCAGCGCTTGAGGCACTGTCACGCCTCACGGATGGGCAACGGCGCGAACTCTCCCAAGCAGAGCCATTTCGATCCGCCATCCGTGCTCTTGAGGTCGAAACTGCGTCGGCACGCTTGCCCGCTTCCTGGGGAGCATGGCTGGATTGTGTTGGTGATCCCGGCTTTACAAACGCACTTGATCTCGCGCGCCACGGCGCGGAGGAATGGCCGATCGCCGACGCGGTTGATCCCGTCACGGTAGGGTCGTTGGTTGAAAAGCTAAACGCGGCGCAGGCGAACCCAATCGCGGCCGAAAGGACGGCCCAGGCGCTACCCTATTTGGTGGCGGCGTTGAAGCGTGACCCCGCCTTTCCGCAAGTGACCTTGTCGCCGATCTATTCCAGCCTACTAACTCTCCTAGCGCTCGGAAGCACGCGCGCCGCAGCGGTCTACGACTCCAGCCTTGTCCTTGTTGATGCAATTCTGTCGATCGGCTCCGATGCCGCTGGCTATCGTGACCTTGTCGCAGACGTCGAGGAGATCGCGGGCGATGGGTTTGGCGTCGGAATGGTCTATTGGGCACTCGAGTTAGTGGAGGCTTTTATGCGGGAGGCAGCGCCCGATGTTTCCGCTCGTGACCGACTAGTCCACGGCGTTCTTGCTCGACTCATGGCGATCCGCAGCCGTCTGAGTGCCCTTCAAGTTGTGGCGGTCAGCCGTCTTGCACAAGAGTTTGGATGGGAGCAGGCAAATCTCGCGCTAACACCGTCCAGCGAGACCGTTGACGATTGGAGGGCACGCCTCAGCGGGAAGAGAATCGCCATTTACTCACTTGTCGAGAATGCGACCCGGCAGGCGAAGCTCGCGCTTGAGGCCATCGCGCCAAACGTGGAGGTTGACTGCAGCGCGGACTCCGGAGGCACGTCAAAGCTACGAGCCTTGGCGACCAATAGCGATTTATTCGTCATCGCCTGGGCGGCAGCCAAGCACGCCGCGACGGATTTTGTTCGCGAACATCGCAGCGGACGCCCGCTTGTCTATGCGGAAGGCAAAGGTGTTTCTAGCATCCTTCGGTCGATAGAGGAATTCTACAACGATGTGCATTAGGTGGTGTCGACAGTTAGCCGCTACATGAACGGCAGTTGGCTCCGGCACCTAACGGGGCTTTGTGACCCACGTCTCACGGTATCCGAACTCGGTCAGGTTCACGCCGCAACATGTTCGGGATCTTTGGCAGTCGCATCGCCTAATGCGCTCGCCAGAAACCGCGCGAGAGCAGCCTTCCGGGAGCGTCTGTCTAGCGCATAGGCTGTCTGCTTGAAATCCACCCCGTCAAGCAGCCCCTGGATGTAGCCTGAAATCGTATCCGCGGCCATTATGAGGGCCGTGTCGAGACTGTGAATGTATTTGCTCGTCACCGAACCCTTCGAATGGCCGACAAGCGCCGCGATGGTGACCTCGGTAAAGCCGAGATCGTTTGCAATGCTGGCGAAGCTGTGCCGCAGGACGTGCGGTGTCACGTCGGCGAGTGGAGAATTCCGGAAAATCTGCTCCCAGTGGTTCGGGAAGCTGCCGAATGCGTTGTCCTCACCCAGACCGGGGAAGACATAGGTGCCCATCGGCTCTTTGCGGCGCTCCTCCAGATACTCGACCACAGGAAGACCGATAGGGCGGATAGACGCGCCCTCCTTGCTGTCGGCGAGGCGCAGACAACTGGCCTCGGTATCGGCTTCGCTCCATTTCAGGTTGATTATCTCGCTTCGCCGGCAGCCGGTCAGGGCGATCTGACGGATGATCTCGATGGTCATCGCGTATTTTTCGTTCTCGGCGGCGTTACGCAGTATACCGCCGAGCGTTCGATATTCAGCTTCAGTGAGCCGACGACTGCGCACGCTGTATTTTGGCTTCCGAATGCCGTGCGTGGGGTTGGTTTCGATAATCCCCTCTTCGACGGCGTAGGTGAGAATGCCGCCCAGCAGTCCGATTGTTCGGGTCGCCGTGCCGGCGCCACCGCGCACGATCGCTTTTCCGCGCAGCTTCTTTGTCTTGACTGAGACGCGGGTTTTGCCGGCCATGATATCCTTCATGACCCTGGTGATCTCGGCCTTGGTGAGATCCTTTACCCTGCGCGAACCCAGCAGCGGGATAATATGCCGTTGAATCCTGCCACTATCGGTGGCAACGGTGGTTGCCTTCTTCGGGCGTCCGCCCTTTCCCAGGATCAGGCCAGCCTCGAGATCCCTCAAATAGTTGTTGCAGAGCTCCTTGACGGTGATCGACTTGTGATCGAGCAGCCGTTCCTCCGCCGGGTTCTCACCTTGAGCAATCCTGCCCAATTGAGCCTTCGCCTCCTGGCGCGCCGTTTCGGGGGTCCAGATACCGTGAAGGCCGATGGTGTAACGCCGCGTCCGGCCGCGAGCGCGATATTGGACGAGATAGCTTCGTTTGCCGGAGGCGAAGACGCGTAGGCCGAAACCGGGCAACTCGCTGTCCCAGATGAAGTAGTCTTTTTCGCCCACCACGGAAGCATCAACGACCCGTTTTGTCAGCTTAGGCACGGTAATTCCTCCGCTTTTGGGCTGTTTCCACGGAAGCACCACGGAAGCAGGAGAACGGAAATTCAGGCGAACTGGAGGATATCGCTGACGAGAGGAAAGTGTCAAATTCTTTAACAAAAACAGTAGGATAGAGTACCATGGCGTGACCCTTCGCAACGTGGCGAAAGGCAGCCTAAAAAACTCCGAAGGCAGAGGTCACAGGTTCGAATCCTGTCGGGTGCGCCATTCTCGAACAAAAGAGAGAACCGCGGGCGGTGTCTTTCCAAAACCTTGGGAAGCCGCTTTTGCGAGGATTGGCCTGACCCCATAGGGTGGTCCGGTTTCAGTCTTAATGCATGATGGGTTTCTGGGCCATCGCCTGGGCAGATGATGAGGCTGACCCGCGTGCTGGCGCGGGCCAGATGATGGCCTCCGGTGCCGGTG
>Ga0065721_10004486_pt1 | contig 29890 bp, 26 predicted proteins | sample Mesricmetagenome_FD_59108 | JGI IMG/M metagenome (GOLD analysis project Ga0065721, IMG submission 59108) | Mesophilic microbial community from rice straw/compost enrichment Sample: eDNA_1 v2 (version 2) | ecosystem: Engineered > Solid waste > Grass > Composting > Bioreactor | place: USA: Davis...
ATATATAACTTTTTTCTCTTCGTTGATTTTTTTATATATAATTGTTGAATTGTATATAGAAAACTTTATAATAACATTTCACCAATCTTTTCGTTGATTTTTCTTCTATATATAATCGTTGAATTGTATATAGAAAACTTTGTAAACAACATTTCAGCAATCTTTTCACCAATCTTTTCCTTGAGTTCTTCTATATAATCGTTGAAATAAAATAACTATTCGATTCAAGTTGCTCAATATAGATAAGTTCTAACATACCAACAATCATCCATTTCAGTTAATTCTTTTATCGATAATTTTATTGGATAAGCTTTATTAATAAATATATTAGTAGTTTAATAAACTACTAATATCAACATATGATCTTAAATCCTTACAAATCATCGTTTCTAAAAGAAAATTTTAACTGGTTTGTGGTGTCACATGAATGTTAGCTCCATTTTCAACTAAATAATTAACTATTTCTAGCTGACGGTTTTCAGAAGCCAAACGTAGAGCTTCATCATTTTCTGCGTGGATATCAGCTTTATTTTCAACTAAATATTTGACTACTTCCAAGTGTCTATTTCTAGAAGCTCTACGTAGAGCATAATCATTATATGCATGAATATCAGCTCCTTTTTCAACTAAATATTTGACTACTTCCAAGTGTCCATTTGCAGAAGCTCTACGTAGAGCATAATCATTATATGCATGAATATCAGCTCCTTTTTCAACTAAATATTTAACTACTTCTAGGTGACCTTCTTCAGAAGCCCAACATAGAGCTTCATTATCTTTTGTATGAATGTTGGCTTTATTTTCAACTAAATGTTTAACTACTTCTAGGTGACCGTCTTCAGAAGCCCAACGTAGAGCTTCATCATCTTTTGTATGAATGTTGGCTTTATTTTCAACTAAATATTTAACTACTTCTAGATGACCGTCTGTAGAAGCCAAACGTAGAGCAAAAACATTATATACATGAATATCAGCTTTATTTTCAACTAAATATTTAACTACATCCAAATGACCATAATAAGATGCCCATTGTAGAGCATCATCATCACATGCATGGATATCAGCTCCTTTTTCAACTAAATATTTTACTACTTCTAGTTGACCATTTGTAGAAGCCATGATAAGACTTTTATTCAAGACATTTCTCATGTCTTCATTTCTTAAAATATTGTGAATAACATTCCAACAACCATTAGAACAAGCGTATATAAATATTCTTTCTTTGAATGTGTATTTCTGTTTGTATTTACCCTTTTTAACATGTTCCAAACAACTCATCAGTTCTCTATAAATAGACATGCCTGTAATCAATTGATGAGTAAATCGATCGACTCTCATCATACGACAAATTGTTTTCGGATCCAAATTAGCAATGATTGAAGTGTACAATTCTGGAATGTCTAATGGGCTAGTCATGATTTTATATTTGTAGTTTGATCAGATTAGTAATATAATTATTTATCGATTTTATCGTAGTAACAAATATAATAAAGAAGTTTTAACGAAAAGAAAAACTTATATAGAGCTGTAACTTTTTTGTTGATTTTTCTTCTATATATAATTATTGGATTGTATATAGAAAACTTTGTGGACAACATTTCAACATTCTTTTCACCAATCTTTTCCTTGAGTTCTTAGACAATAAATATTTATTATAACTCCAATATATTAGAAACAATCTATACTAGGTATAACGATACATACAAAAAAGTTTCGTAACTTATATGTTTTGTCTCTTATGTTTTCATTAAAAACATAAGTTGCTTTCTTTTATTACTTCTTTATTTCTTCTTTGTTTAAGGAAGAGTTGCTTGTCCAGCACCTCTACCAACAAGAGTTGCTGTTGGAACATTTTGGGCACTAAGATCATAAATATCTATTGATACACCAGAAAAGTTGACAAGTTCAACTAAGTCTCCAGCTCCAGCCAAAACAATTGCGTGTCCTTGAACCCAAGTTGGAGTGTCTGCTATGGCTTCAGTTGCACCACGGGTTGCAGGATAGACCACACCATTAATTCTCAATCCAAGCTGAATGAGTCCATCAACTTCACGAGAGGCATAGACAGACCAAGTGAATTCATATTGACCAGAAACAGGAACAACAAGTCCACCCGCAAGTTGAACAAAACCAAAGGCAGGTTGACCAAGAGTCGTAAAGACTATGGGAGTACCATCAGCAACATTCAATGTAGTTCCAATTCTGTAAACGGAACCAGTTGCAAGGAAAGGAGTGAGAATTGTGAAAACAGGAGTGATTTCAATAGATCCATTTGTAGTATTTCTAGTGAGGAAGTCTGTGTTTGTCGAGTTTGTTACAGGAACATTGACAAGTCTTACTTCATTGGATTGAATGGTTGTCAAACCAGTTCCATCGTAACTGTTTGGAGCGTTTGCATTCACAGTGATGATCTCACCGGTTTGGGTTGCGGGTACACCACTGATGATTTGTGCAAATTCATTGGTTGCACGTGCGAGATTACCAAACCCAGCATCTGGTCCACCAATGATATCGTAACCAAGAGAGGAAACAATTCCACCATTTGGGAAGAAGTCCTCAGAAATACTAAGGGTGTAAACTTCAAGAGGACTTGCGGTAAATCTGACAAAACCAGCACCAGGATTCGCAGTTCCAAAGAAGTTGTTTTGATCGACAAGGATTCCAGCTCTGTTGTTTCCAACATTTATTGGTTGAACGGGACCAACTTCAAATGTTGAACCATTTTGGAAGTGTAATCCAAGACCTACTTGGTTTACAGTTCTTTCACTTTCTAAGATTCCATCTCCAGTGTAAATCGTTGGTAAAGGTGTAGGAGGGCCAGGAGGGCCAGGAGGGCCTTGAGGCCCAGGTATTCCTGGAACTTGAATAATGCAAGCACAATTTTCTTTCTTGTTCTTTCCCATTTTTACATACGCAAGAATTTTTTTCTTCGCAAAAGAATAGCTTTAAGAATAAATTAATTAGAATAGAGAATTTTTAAAAATGCTTTAGAGACTTATTTAATCAAGGAAAATGTCATCAAGCACACAAAACTCTGATTCTTGTTTAGATTGCTCGGAAAGTTCGACAACTTCGACATTTTCAAGTTGTTCTTTTGAATGTTCTGAATGTGAAACAAAAAGATCCGAGTGTGCTCCAGGTTCCTCAACTTGTAGTCCTTGCACTTGTAGTCCTTGCACTTGTAGTCCTTGCACTTGTAGTCCTTCATCTTCATCTCCTTCGTCATCTTCATCTCCTTCGTCATCTTCATCTCCTTCGTCATCTTCATCTCCTTCGTCATCTTCATCTCCTTCGTCATCTTCATCTCCTTCGTCATCTTCATCTCCTTCGTCATCCACAGAAACAACAGAAAATCAATCAAGTTTTCAACATATGACAAACGCAAGTCTCATAGAATCATGTTATAAATGTTTTCCATTTTTATCAGAAATCAACAAAGAAGGAAAAAGTGAGGAAGACTTATTAAGAGAGATTGGTATTAGACTTATTACTGGAGGCTACAAAGGTACATGTCTTGTATTCTTTAATCTAATTTGTAGAGCGATAGAAGAACATATGGTAAAGAAAGGACATACTTATATGGAAGGATTTTCGAAAATTGAACCAAGCAAGGAGTTATGTGATGATTTAATTAAATTCAATACAATACAAATGATTGCAGCCGTTAAAAAAATTTGCATGCAAAACACTCAATAAATCCAATAAATCGTATTCTATTTTAATATTAAAATAGAATATTATTTTGACGGTTAGAGTCAAAAATCTATCATTGAATAGAACAATGGAAAGGTCATCAGAAAAGAGAATCAACAAAGAAACAACAAAAACAGAAGAATTAAAAACAACGGAAATAAAAGAAAAATTCGAAATATTTCCATTCAAAAGAAGTTACATCACACAATCGGAGCTTGAAGAGGAATTCTCAAAGCTTCAAAAATACGAGTTGAAGTTCATCAATGTTTATTATGACACGAAAAACGTGAAAGAATTATTTGGTCAAAGGGTTAAGGAGACAGATCTTCTTTACAAAGGAAAACCAACACTCGTACCCTTAAAAAGATGCGACGAGACATTTCTTGTTGATTATTTTAACGAGCATGTTAGGATTCATCACAAACGTAGTACATTGAAACCTTCAATGTACGAAACTTGGCTTAATAACAAAGAAATGTTGTTAGAAAATATTCCTTCAGATCATTTTTTATCCGATAAGAAAATCTTATCAAATTTAAATAAAGCTTTAACAAAGCTAACCAAGCTAGCTCCTTCACGACCTTGTTTGCCTGTTGGTTTCATAAAATGGTTTGGTGCAAAAAGTGTTTTAGATCTTTGTGTGGGTTGGGGTGAAAGACTTTTTGCAGCGATAGCAACAGAGGTACGTTACGTTGGTGTTGAAACAAATACAAGACTCTTTCCATGTTACAAAGAGATGGTGGACAGTTTTGGTCTCGAACCAGAAAAGTATACAATTATCCAAGGGCAATTTGAACAAGTAGAATTACCGGAAGAGAAGTTTAATCTTATTTTCGTTTCAATGACACAAGGATGCGTTGAATCTGACGACATTTCAAACACAGAAAGAACGAAAGAACTCTCTTTTGACTTTTTAAAGAGGGCTTGGAATTATCTTGAAGATGATGGTCATATTTTATTAACAATAAGCAACAAAGAAAACATAACACATTATTTGGAATACATGAACAATTTAAAAGCTTGTGAGTATCTTGGTGTAATTTCTTATGCACATGTACAAACGTTGCTGGATGGAAAAATAGGAAGAATAGAAAGGAGAGGTAATTCAAGATACATTAAAACACTCACAACACCCCAACAAATTTGGATTTGGAGGAAGATTGGAAAAAGATTTACTTCCCATTCGATTTCCATGAAGTTTAAAAGATGTCCAGGTGTTGGTGCTTAACTCACCAAGAATACAAAGAGATACTGTTGCGTATAGGGTGTTTAGGATATTAACGTTATTATCTACATAAAATATATAGATAATATATTTAAAAGAAAAATATAGGAAATGGGTTTAGAGGAGCCATTTGAGGACTTTAGTGGCGTTGAAAAAAGCAACGCCACTAAAGTCCATTTTGACACTACACAAAATTCAAGTGATGATACAACAAATATTTCAGGAGAAACGGAGGGTGTTTCTCTTGAAAATGCAACAAATATTTCAGGAGAACTAAAAGATACAAAAGTAATAGAAAACACACAAAAAGAAACACATTGTTTAAATACAAGTAACGTCACGCGACGTACAACTATTCGAGAGACTTTCAATGATGGTTGTGTTATCAAACGTATTATTACAGAGGAATTTGTTGATTGTGAACCATACACAACCATACCAAGACAAGACCCAATTGTTGAACCAACGACACCCTTCCCATACGAGAACTTACCCACAAGTGGTTTTCAACCAGTTCTTTCGCCAACAGGTGGAGGTCAAATCGCTTCTGAAGGCAATGAAGGTGTTGAAGGTATTAAAGCGGAAGAAGTCAGTGCTGCGATTGATGATAAAAAAGAATTAGGAGAAAAGGAACGAAGAAACGCGACAGTTGTTGTCTATCTTATTGGTTTGATCATCTTTGCTTTTGCTTTTTACTACGTAATTTATAGACGTATCTCAATTGTTGTCATTGTGTTAGTTGGTGTTACAACAGCAATTCTGTTAATGCTTAATTTGTATTTTGCCTACATCAATCCTTTACAATCGTACGATGCAGAATTGGCTGTTTATAGTTACGTAGAATTAAATGCTCGTACCTTAGCAGCTGTTGCTTTGGCTATTGTCTTGCTTGTGAACATCTACACTGAGAGAAATCCTGAAAAGCTTCAAACGTTCATTTCGATTGTATTGTTTTCTTTTATCTTTTCTGTGTCGATATTAATTATTGTGTGGATGCCATTAGATGAACCATTTTATATACGTATCTTGAGAGATGTGAAAACATGTTTGTTATTATATGCGATATCTTTTTTGATATGTGGTATGATTTACTTTGTTTGGGTTAAAGTTGTTTAGGTTATTTAAGGCATTCAAGTGATTGAGAAACATACTAAGGAAAAATACAAATAATATATCTTGTGCTTTTCCTTAAATTAAATATATAAGGTCTTCTTATATATTTCTTTATTGTTTTTTGTTCTTTATCTTGAAGTAATGTGTGAGTTAAAACTTTTTTATAAGGAATGTAATGTTTTTATATAAAAAAGTTTTAACTCACACATTACTTCAAGATAAAGAACAAAAAATATCTCTTGAACTTTCTTTCAAGAGATATATGAGAAAAATCAACAAGATATATAAGAAGACCTTATATATTTAATTAATTGAAAAGTGACTTTTCCTCACTTGCATATTCAATGCTTGGTTCAAGACACCTTGGACAGTAACTCGAATCGCTAAATGAACGTGATCTTCTTGGACTTTTATGATGGCTGTGTTGACTACTTTCTCTCAAACCAAAAGGATCGAATGGATCTGGCGAATCAGGTAAATTAGTGTAATCTGAGGGGCTGAATGTTTGGAATTCATCTTGATTATGAACAACTATGGAATGCAATTCATCGTTTTCCAAAGTTTTATGTCTTTTGTAATTTCCATAGTCTTCATGAATTCCATAGTCTGTGTAGTCCTCATAATTATAAAGTTGAAATTCGCGAATGTTATTTATACATTCATTTCTTTCGTATTCTCGTATAAACTCGACAACTTCATCTTGTCCTTTATTTTGTGCTGTCCTTTTTATTTCTTCTAATTGTTCTTTTTGTTTTATCATGAATAGTTCAATAAAATTAACACGTCCAAGTTCTGCTGCTCTTTTAAAAGCTTGAAAGTAATTTGCTCCAGTATCCAAGTACAATTGTGCACTGTGTAAATCGTTTCTTTCAACTGTGTAAACTAGTTCACGCTCTGGTGATATTCTATTAAATATCTTTGTTGGTGTAAATTCGAAAGAAGGGATGCGTTCTTGAAGATTGAATTCCATTTATTTAGAATAAAAGAAAAGTTTCATTACTATGGCAAATTTATCTCTATCAGAAGAAGAACAAGAAAAAATAAGAAAAATTAGAAAAAAGAAAAAATTTGAGAATATACCAACATTCATTGGACCTAGAATAGTAAGGGGAAGAAAAGAAGAAAAAGAAGAAAAAGAAGAAAAGAAAGTAATAAGAAGAATAAGAGGAATAAAAGTATCAGAAGAAAGAAGAGAAAGAATAATAAGAGGAATAAGAGGAATAAGAGAAAAAGAAGAAGAAATAGTGAACACACATATAACAAAGTTTGTTCCTAGAATCCCACAAAAAATAGAGAGAAAAGAAACAATAAGAAAATTAGGAAGACATTTACCAAAGAAAGTTTCTGGTGAAATAGATATTTTTAACTTTGAATCCTTCCCAAAGGATTATAAACTCTTTTCAACTTACTTTGAAGGTGTGGAGTTGTACTTGAGACTTGCAATTTGGTTACAATACCGCTATGATTACAATTTTACACCTTTAGATCAAGAAAAGTTAGATGATGAAGTTAACAAAGCAAAAGATAAGAAAGAATTCCTCATGAAGTTAACAGAGGTGTTCATAACAGAAAATCTTGTTGAGGCTTGGTATAAACATTTTTGTCCAAGTAAGCTACATATGGTTGAGAAGTTGCTTGATGATTACGTTTTTGCTGAAGATGTTTTCTTCAATAGACTTTACAGAAGATATGTTGATCCAAATTGGGAAGATGTTGAATTGTGGTTTGAAAAGTGTCAAAGACCAAGGTCTTGAGATATAACTAAAAGTATATATTCTTTAAATGTTTTATGGATAAAATTACACTCTAATTGTATATAAAAATATAAATATTCATGTAAATATTTATATTTACCAAGACATTAACCAACTATTGGAACTCTTGTTACAATTCCATTCTGTCCAGCATAGATAATTATTCTGTTATCTTGGTAATCTTGATAGTCTTGGCTTGCAAATCCATTATCTGAAACAATGACAACGTTCAACCTTGGGTTGCGTGAAAGTATGTAAGCTCTTGCTTCTTCGGCTCTTTTTCCTGAAACTTCTGGGAAACTTGTTCTATATGCAATTGTGTAACTTCCTGAACCATAGCTTGAAGAATGGGGAACAATAGGGTAAGATGTACTGTACCCCATATGACCATAACTTGAAGCATAGGGAACACCAACATATTGTTGTACATATGAGGGTTGTGTTGCCCCATATGTTTGTGTATATGTTCGATAACTTGGATAGGAATAAGAATGTGGTGTGCTTGAATAGGAATGTGAATAAGATGGAGTTGAGTAAGATGTTGAAGCATAAGAATAAGAAGATTTAGAACAAGAAGAGCATGACATATTTCTTTAATATAAGATAAAAAGATAGATTAAAAGAAAAATATTTATAAAAATGCTTTATATTCTTATTCTCTTGTGTTTTTTTATAGTTCTTATTATGATGTTAATCACTTATTCGTATATTATGACACAACTTGAAGAACATTCTGCAAAGATAGATTTCCTCTTTGAAGAGTACAAGAGAAGATTGGAAGGACACAGAGAGATACCTGAGGATGTCGATGTTATAGAAAGTCGTCTTAACAATGTACAAGAAATTGTTCCATTCTTCACCACTTCTTCCGTACAAAACCCTCAAATGCTTAGTGCAAACATTGAACTTTTCGTTGCAGAAAGAAATGGAACTGTTAGAGTTCTAAGTGACATTGATGAACATAACAAAGTTTTTAAGTTGCCTGGTATTTTCACAGACAACGAAGCTGGTCTTCTTGGTTTGGCTTTAGACCCAAAATTCAAAGAAAACAAGTGTCTCTATGTTTATTATACAACGATTACAAACGGAAGAATTGTAAATGAACTCGCGAGCTACAAATTTACAGGCAACTCATTAAGAAACAAGAGTGTTCTTCTTACAGGTGTGCCTGCAAGTAACCAAAACAATGGTGGACATATTGCTTTTGGTCAAGATTGCAATTTGTATTTATCAACAGGCGATTCGAATGAACCATTTTTAAGCCAAGACTTGGATTCACTTGCTGGTAAAATTCTAAAGCTTACATTTTCTGAAACACAAGAACTTACAAAGGAAGTCTATGCTTATGGGTTGAGAAATCCAGAAAGCTTTGCTTGGGATTCGGATGGAAATTTATGGGTAACAGATTGTGGACCAGAAGGCTTCGATAAGATTATTAAACTTACAGAAAAATGCAATTGTGGATGGGCTTCAAATACATTTGAGATCATTCAACCGTATTTGACTTCTGGTTCAACGTCTTGGCGTCCTGTGAGTCTTACAATTGTTGATGATGTTCTTTACTTTTCTTGTTTAAATACGAGATCGCTTGCAAAGCTTAGTTTGAAAGACACATCAAGAAATGTAAAACATAACTATTACAATACATTTGGTAGAATTAGAGGTCTTTGTGTGGTTAATAAAGTCATGTATTTTGGAACGTGTAATCATGATGATTTGAATGTTTTACAGGAAGATGATGATTACGTTCTCATGCTTGAAATGTAAATATTTTAGTACACTTAAAAAAGAACTTTGTTGTGAGTAAAGCGATAATAAACATAAAGCGACATAAGACAAACACAAACACGTGAACATGGAACTATCAATTGAGATACTTGACAATATTATTTCTTATTTAAATATTAAAGATCTCTCGTTTGTTTCTTTTGTTAATTCCATTTTAGAGACTTGGTGACAAAGTACATCAAAGAGAAACTATATCCATGTGTTCTTTATTGTTAATCAAAGGAACAAAGAGAAAGTTTCAGAGAATTTCAACAAACTTCTCTGGATGAATTAAGAGGACACTGAAAAGTTCCAGGTAGAAATAAACATTAAGCCTTCTATCTCAATATGTTTTGTATTCTATTTTATATACAACTCAATTTTTCGGCATAACAACAAAACTTGCTGGTCTTAAATGCTTGAAAAATATGGACATTAAATTTAAAGGGGTGAAATGTTTCGATGAAGCAAGAAACAATACAAAAGAATCAGGTGTAATTAATTTGTTAGACAAAGGAGTGTTGTCTTTGGTAAATTACCATGCTTTTTCCAATGAAAACCTAGAAAAATTCTACCACCAAATGAGCTCAAAAGATTCGAAATATGGTTTGAGATTGTTGAGGTCTCAAAAGAACTCTATAGAGAGAGAGAAAAGAAGAAAGAAAAGTGCGAAAATCTCTCGAAGACGAAGAAAAAGATGAAAAATTAAGAAGAATAAAATAAACAACAATGGAATTTTCACAAAACTTTCGATGGTTCTTGGAAAAGGTGAATGCCATTTTATGATTCTTCGTTTGTTTATCAGAAACATGTATATTTTTCTGCAATGAAAATTTAGTGATTTTAGAGTTCTTCAAGAACTTTGGCAATTCTAAACCTCTAATTTCAATGAATCCAAAAACTTCGGGAATTCCTAGAAACTTAGAACGTCTTTATTCTAAGACAAACAAAGACGTTATAATAAATCGTTGGTGTCTCAACTTTTGCTTCGAATGGAAAGATAGAAACATTTGTATATGGATATGGAATGACTTCAAATGGTTGATAGTTTACGTTTTGGATTTTGCACTCGAAACCAAAACGTGCAAATTGCCATTGTATTAAGTTTCTCGTTTCAAGGTTACTTAAAAGTTTTGTGTGTGTTATCCAAGTTTCCAAGTTATCATCTATTTGTGTGTTTTCAAGGAAGGGAAGAATGAAATGCGCGTATTTTTCCAAAAAGGTACCATTTACCTTTTTGGAAAGTTTATACAGCTCAAATGTCTCACGTTTGACAATTGGACATTTACAAAGATGAAAGAGTGTTTCGTCTTGCATTGGAACTTCGAGTTCAGGATTCGAAGATAAGAACAAACGAACAAAGTTCGTAACTTCATCATGAATTTTTGATTCTTCAAGGCCTAAATAGTCAAGTGTGATTTGTGAAAGTTGTTGAACAGGTATTCCCCAAAAATCGTACTCAGAGACTAGAATTCCATCATGATATCCAGGTGTCTTCCTAAGATAAGAAGTTGTGTACCAAAGAATAATATCTTTAAAAATTTCAACACTTCTATCAAAAATAAGTGTATCTTTATCACCTCCATCACTTCTATTCATGAGTCTTCCAAGGAGTGTTTGTTCTTTACCCAAAAGTGTTGTTGTTGAAACATAGAAGGTCTCATTCGAAACTTTTATCTTAATAAAATCTGTCATCTTATTTAAAGAGTTTTAATGCTCTTTTAAGAATCTTCGTATAGAAAAATGAGGCTCACCAAGGTTTTCAAAGAATTATTCAAGGAAGCTGTTTTGTTTAACTTAATTTTTTCGTATCTATTCGATACGGGTTTGGTTGAATTGGGTTTCTTTTGGCAAGACATTTTAAGGAAGCCTGCATTGTATTTGATTGAACAACGTTGTTCAACAACTTCAAGTGTTTGGATTTACTTACTCACAGAAACTAAGAGATTTCCTGGTAGTCGTCATTACAAAAACCAGGATGTTTCATTCAACGAGGACATTTTAGAGATGAAAAAAGAGGTATTAGATTCTAATGATATCTTCACACAAGAGATAGATCTTGTTTCTGTAGAACAAGCCTTCGAACATCTTCAAAAGAATGGTGCGGTAATAATTAGAGCTTACGCAGACGAAAAGGCAAAAAACTTCTTCCAAAGACGTATGAATTTAGAATATGATGGTTTGTATTTTCCTGGTCACAGCATTCTCATATTTGATTCTTGGAACTTCAAGGATGCAAACTTCAACGACACAGATAGAAGTAAAATAAAAAATAAGAACGAAAGATACTACCTTATAGATTCTTATGCTTTTCATAGATTCCCTGAAGTTCGCTTCTTGAAACAACAAGAACTTGAAGATTACATTCAAGGATGGATAGACTTCAAAGAAACACAAGATTTACAATTATGGCAAGAATTGACATTCACTGATGATTCACCAGACTTTATTTATTCTTTACAAGTTGTAATTCCCAATAGAAGCTTTGAAGCAACTGGGAATAAGATGCTAGAAAAAGCAAAACATCTCGTTCTTCTCGCTTTCGATAAACTCTCAAAAGAAGGAACAAAAGATATTTATCCTTTGAGTCAATATGGAAGTGTTGATGAAGCGAAAGATGTTCTTGAAGCTTTATGGTTAAGATTGTTGGAACTAGAGAAGATCTATCAATAATTAGATTATATATGTAATCTTATACATATATAAACTTTAATGTTTATTTATCATTTGCCTAATTTCGCCTATTATTTGCTTTCTAGTTACTTTTTCGTTTATTAGGTCTCTTTTTGCTTGTTCTAAAATTTTTATATATAGAATTAGTAATTTTATATATAAAAATTTTAGAACAAGCAAAAAGAGAGAAATGTAACAATTAAGAACATAAATATAGATTTATTGGTTCTAATAGAAAAGTTTTAGTACAACCTTTCTTCAAACTATAATAAATAAAAGATATATTTGCAACATAAATATATCTAGTCTTTTATTTTTAATCACTGAACAATCTAATACTATCTTTGCCTTCTGCATCTTTCTTTGTTATTGACTTCAAAACAAGATAGCATAATCCTTTTCCATCCAAACCTAGAGAAGTTATTAATGGATCTTCTTCAATGTTTTCATCATTAAAACGCCACAAAGTGAAAGACACCTTTTCATCTCCAATAAGAATTTGGACAGGTTCCTTTGAAACCTTCTTTTTCTTCAACTTGTTAAGTTCTTTCTTCCAGTTTTGTTTGCCTAAGCCATCAATAATTTCGAGGTCTCTGTAATAGTAATAGACCCTAAATGGATTATTATTCTTTGAATTTTCACGTAATAACTTGATGAATGAAGTTCTAATCTTGGTCTCTTTTTCTTCTTGTGTTTCTTCTTGTGTTTCTTCTTTTTCTTCTTGTGTTTCTTCTTTTTCTTCTTTTTCTTCTTTTTCTTCTTGTGTTTCTTCTTTTGTTGAGTTTTCACTTGTAGTACCTTCCAATTTGTATCTTCCTAAAAGGTGTGTTGGAATTACTTTCTTCCTAAATCTTTTAACTTTCTTTATTTTTACCTCTTCTTCATTATCATCACTATGTTCATGACAATGTTCATCACAAGAAGATTCTTCTTTTTCTTCTTCAACGTTATCCATATTCTTTAAATCTTTTGGTTTTGCAAAACTTGAAGAAGATGATTTTGAATGATGGTTTCTATTAGAATAAGACTGAGATTTCTCATTGGAATGAGAATGTGCATGTGAAGGTGAATTTAATGACGAAGTTTTTACCGAAGAAACTTGATGCTCTTCCTCTTTATCTTCTAATTCTCTTTCTTCTTTCTTTGCATTGGACTTTGCATCAAGTTTCGATTTCTTGTTTAAATTTTTTAACTTCCTCTTTAGGTTTTTAGATGAAGAATCGAATAAAGAAAAGTTTGTACGTACCCAAAGCTGTAGATCTTTAAATGAACTTTGTATTTTTCCATATAAAACATTTGCAAGTTCGCTTTCATTGTATTCTGGTTGTAATTTTCCATAATAAAAAACGTTGAAGAGAACATAAAATAATTCTTTTCTTCTGTCTTTATTCTTTTCTTTCTTTATATGTTCTTTAATTAATTCAGCATACTCAAGAAGTTCTTGTGATGGAATTTCTATTTCTATCTTTCTTTTGATCTCTTCATCTATCTTTCGCATTAAATCGTCATCCACATTATCTTTCTCATGACAAATAATTACATTACCATAAATTACTTCTTGATCAACAATTGTTGAAGTATTCGACATGTATTGTAAAACAAGAGAGGCATATTCATTTGAGGCATATTCATTTGAGGCATATTCATTTGAGGCATATTCATTTGAGGCATATTCATTTGAGGCATATTCATTTGGTGTTTGATTAGTTGACTTATTTTCTTTGTTTTTTTTGGGATCATACAAAAAGAATAGTCTTTTCCTTTGTTCCTTTATCAAGTAATCAAAACCATTGAGTTCCGTATTCTCAATGTTTTCACAATATTTGGACAACTTGTTGATGCTAATCTTTTTTGGTTCCTTGTTTGGTCTCAATAAGAAAACAAGTCTATCCATTTTATTATTTTATTTATAAGATAAGATGTCTTTATGAATGAATAGACTATTTTAAATGAAAAAGAAGATAGTTGCTTTTTTTGTAATCCTTACTTTTGTTGTTATTTTCTTTTTGGCTTCTTATTTATTTGTTGAAAAAAGTGGATTGCGTCAAGAACTTGCAAATTATTTAACAGATGGAGAACCATACGAAGAAAACAATGAACTAACAAAAGAGGAAGATAAAAACGATCTTAGCACCGAAAACGTTAATGAAAACAATGGTGAAAACAATGGTGAAAACGTCAGCAGAATCATTAATGGAAAAGACACAAGAGATAGAACAGAAAGGATCGAAAATAAAAAAGAAGAGATAATTGGTTATGAAGTTTGGTTACTCGATGAAAGTGACAAAAGGGAATTGACAGAAGGAAGCAAAGAAAATAAAAGTCACACAACTAGTTCAATAATTATTTTTACTGAAGGTTCACGAAAAAAGTATAAGTTCAAGAATTTACTCAAAAAATATGGAGACATGGAACCAAAAATGCCATATCAAATGAAGGAATACAATGGAAATGTTTATGTGGCCTTCGCCACTGGTCATTTAGTTCTTCTTAAAGTTTCAAAGACAGAAAGAACAAGGAAGTTAAAAGTCATAGACTGCATCAAAGTTGCAAAAGGTCAATTCCTTTTTGAACCATACAAAAATAGTATCTACATTGTTGATTTAATGGGAAACTTAAAAGAATTTGTTACAAAGAGAGAAGAAACAAAAAATCCTTGGTACAAGAATATTTTTTGGCATAATGATTCAAACAATTTAAATGGAACAAACGAAAACGAAAGAGTATTAATTAAACGTGCAGAGTTTAAATCGCGACCCCTAAACTTTTACTTTTACAATGAAAAACTCTACATTTTACTTCGAACGAAGGTTGCAATTTTAGACCCAGAAAACAAATCCTTAACAGAATTCAAGGTTAGAAACAAGAGTTCATTAAATTCAACAAAACCCATTCTTTACTATGATAAGATTATTTTCACATCCTCTTGTTCAGACTTGAAGGAGAAACAAATTACAGACTCAGCAATACAAAAAATTGGTTTCGTTTCAAGTCTTTTGTTTTCGTCTTGTAATCGCGACGATCAAGTTAAAATCAAGGAGTTTTATAGAAGAGACGAAGGAATGAAAACAGATTTTTGTTCAATGGTGAAAGTTGGTAAGTATCTTTGGGTTATTGACAGAGCTGCAAATGAGCTTCTTATTTTTTCGAAAAACGAACTACTCAGAACGTTTAAGTTTTCAACTCAAAGGAGTCTAGCGCCTCATAAAATAGAGTTTATTGATGATTTGGCTTACGTTATTTTTAGAGGTCCATATCCTGAGTTTAATAACTTACCTGGAATTAACAATGCGCGTGGTTTGTCTCCTGGAATTGCTGTTTTGCGAATTTTAGATAATGGATCGAATGTTAGTATTCTAAAGAAAATAAACGTTTCATTCAAAGTAGATAACGAAGAAAGATCAGACCCAATAGACTTGATGATTCGAAAGATATGTGTCGATGAGAGAGAATAAAAAGATTTACATATTTATCGTAATAAATATGTAAAAATACAAGCCTTAATAAATAATGGTAGAACAGACTACACGAGAAGAATTTATCGAAGTCTTAACTGCAACACCAATCCCAGAAATAACAAGTTTTTGTATAAACAACGAAAGAAACAAATTATTATGTGGAGATGAGGTATTTGTTGTGCAACTTTTGGAAGATTATTATTCAAGGCTATCTATTGATGAACTCTACATTGAACTTAATGGACTTTTGCTCTTATGTCAAAAACAACTTAGAAAATACTATGGGACAATTAAAGAATTTTATTATCTATTAAAAATTGTGATCGTCTTGAAAACAATAGTTTCTAAAGACCCATATGCCCACGAAAACTTAAACTATTACGAGGACAGAAGTGAGAATGGAGGTGGATTGACATATTTGGAGAAGGCTGCTGAAAATAGAAATACATTTGCTGTTACGATTTTACTTAATTATGTTGATAACCTTATGTTTGCTTTGATCTTGGTTTCGAAAGCGCATTGTTCTGAAGGGCATGAAATCTTCAAGCTTCTTCTTGAAAGAACAACAATTGCAGATCTTGAAAGATACTATGAATATTATAAAGATACACCATTGCATCATGCAATCATGAAAAGAACGAATAAAGACACCTTGAAAGTTTTATTGAAATATTTGGAGGATAACAATGCTTTATATTTTGTTAATTTGCATGACAAGAACGGCGATCTTCCTTTGACACTTGCAGTTGAATATGGAAGAGAAGATGCAGCGCAACTCCTCATTAAATATGGTGCAGACACTCACTTAACAAACTTTAGATGTCAAACTTACTATGATTTAAGTTCTGAAGGAAAAACGGACTTATAAAGAAGAAAATGTGATGTTTTTCAGATTTACAAAGTTCAAGAAGTTCAAGAAGTTCAAGAAGTTCAAGAAGTTCAAGAAGTTTAAGAAGTTCAAGAAGTTCAAGAAGTTTAAGAAGTTTAAGAAAATTACAAAAGTCCATTAAATTTCACAGACTTACCCTTCAAAGATTATGGAGAACAGGAATTTATTCTTGATAAGATAAGGTTGAAGGTTGTAAATAAGTATATAGAAGATGAAGAAAGAGATGAGAAAAGAGAACTATAATCGAAGTCGATACATGCTCTTAAAATAAACAAGAATAATTCTATGAAATGAGAGTCGTAAAAAAAAATTATCTTTCTTGTATATAATTTATTGTTCTATAAATTATATAGGAAATGTAAGATAACTTTTTTCCTTTCTTTAAGTGCACACTTATTATGTTATATTGTTACTATGATAATTTGATAAGTGAATCTATATTTTATTAGTAATCTCATCAAACTACCAATATAAAATCATGACTAGCCCACTAGACTTTGTAGAATTGTACACTTCAATCATTGGTAATTTGGATTTGGATTCGATTTACTCATCAATTGATTGCAGGCATGTCTATTTATAGAGAATTAATTAAATGTTTAGATCACATAAAAAAGGCTAAATATAAACAAGAATATACATATACATTCAAAGAAAAAAAAATTATATATGCTTGTTCTGATGGTTGTTGGAATGTTATTCACAATATTTTAAGAAACAAAGACATGAGAAATGTCTTAAATGAAAGTCTTTTCATGGCTTCTCAAAATGGTCACTTGGAAGTAGTCGAATATTTAGTTGAAAAAGGAGCTGATATCCACACAGAAGATGATGAAGCTCTATGTTGGGCTTCTACAAACGATCACTTAGAAGTAGTTAAATATTTAGTTGAAAAAAAAATGAGCTAATACTTGAAGTAAAATGCATGAATTTCTCGTTTTTAGAACCAAAAGTTCTTCTCAAACTAAATTTTGTGAATTTGCTGTTTGTCGTGATTTCAAGAGAATCATTAGAAATATATTTAGATGTCCTGTGTGTTTGGAATTTTTACAATGAATTAACAAAGAAGAAAAGATTAACCAGTTGAAACCTTTTGTCTTCGTGAATCCATTTGTGAATGGATCTCTTTGTCCTATTGATGAGTTTGCTTTCAACTCACAAGTCAAATCACAAAAGAAGAAAGAAAGAAAATAAACAATAGATTGCTTCATAAAGCATTTAACTTACGATGAATTCAAGACACTTCTAAGTGAATGCTATTGTGAAGAGTTTAACATTTACTTGAATTCGGTTTCTTATTGATTCAGCAATACGATTCCAAAATGTGAGTGGTTTCGAAGAGTTACTTGAAATGACGCTTCTTTTTGGACTTTACGATGATTTAATATCTTTTCTTGAAACACTATTTGAGTGTATGATTTTAAACAGTTCGATTGAATGCTTTTACTCTTTGAAAGAAAAGTTCAACTTAAAAGAGCATCCAAAAAGATATAAGATACTAAAACATGCATTCCAAATAAAAGATTATGGATTCCTACATGAAATTGCAAGTCTTGGAATGGATAAAAAATTTTACATTGATCTTTTGATGAAATTCGAAGAAGAATTGTTCCATGCTATTCTTCGAATTTCATGATGATGTGATTTATGAAGCATATAAAAAGACCGATGAGAAAGACAAACAAAGAATAGCAAGTTTTTTCAAGAAAGACTGTGGTGAAGATATAAAATGTTATGTTTGATAAGGTCTAATAAGTATATGTTTAATAAGTAAACATATAATTTAGTTGACTTGATAAAAGGGCGTTCTAAACTTTTTGTATTAGGATTGTTACTTTTACATATAAAGTTTATATAAGCAATAAATTAGAAATAACTCTTATTTCTAATTTATGGCAAAAGCGATAGTTTGTTAGATGCTTTATTTAATATTTTATCTTGAGAATAATAGTATTATAAATTTTTTATATATAAAAAGTAACAATTCTAATAGAAAAAGTTTATACAAGACTATTTCACCAAATTAAAGATATAATAATTTCTTTTGTGTACTTTATATCTTCCCACATATATTTAGATGTAAATATATGTTTTAGAAAATTCACATGATTTTACTTGACATTTAGATATCTTTTTTAGAACAATCCAGTGTCCACTTGGAAGTAATTTGGAATTCCAAAAGTTATTTGTGGATCTGCAATGACGTTTGCAGCATTTGCACCAAACGTTGCAACATTTACAATTGCATCACTTTCAATGGACAACATTCCATTTGCGCTCACAAGTGAAACTGCACGCAAACCCAAATTCATCGTTGAATCTAGAAGTATCACAGATTGCTGTGATCTGTAAAGACCACCAATAATCGCATTTCCATTTAACAACCTTACAGCGTTATCAGCTATAGTGTTTGCTTCTTGAACTTGAAGATTTACATTACCATTTTCTTGTCTGAGAACTACGTCATTTGTTGCTATTGAAACAACATTTGCCTTTAACGTTCCATTGTGAACTAGGAATCCAGTACCTCCACTTATTATCGAATTTGTGGAAAGAACAACGTTCGCCGAGTCGTCAAGAACGAGCGAATCAATATTCGTTAATAATTGTCCAAAAGTCCCATTTAGCAATGTCGCTCCAAGAACAGTATTCGAAGATGCATTTATTTGTTTAATGTTGAAATTCGAGGAACCATTGACAAGGTTGAAACCTTGTCCTTGTGATGTGAAAAGGTTCGCATCCACGTACACACTGCCACCATTTTGGTACAAAATGTCACCATTCACAACAACATCACCCAACTTCAAGTCTGTTAAGTTTGAAGATGTAAGTTCAATGAAAGCAAATCCAGTGTTTGTATTTGCATGCCAACTTTGTCCAGACACAGAAAGTTCACCAGAACCAACGTTTGAAATGAAGCGTCCATTTGCAAGTGTTGCATTCAAACATTCTCCAACAACACGTGTGTTGCTTGATTGACGAATGACAATCGCATCGTTTGTACATTCAACGTCACAGAAGCAAAAACTTACAGGACCAGTTGCATCACCTTGGTATCTCACAACTATTCCTTCTACACCTCCACTCGTGTTGAAAAAAATTGTGTTTACATTTAAGCATGAAGTACCATTTGTTGTCATGTCAAAACAAGCAATTTCTGAATTATCCAATACGTTAACTCTGACAAGTTGTGCCATCATTTCAACATGTCCACTAGTTGAAGAATTTAAACAACTTGCAGATGAAAGAACTTCTCCAGCATTAATAACAACATTTCCATTATTACGCACTAAAAAGGCAACCGAACCAATTTGCTCTCCCGCATTTAACAATGAAACCCTCAAATGCAAAGTTCCACCATCAACTCTAACTGTAGCTGTGTTACCAAATGATTGTGCATACATCTCATTTGCATAAATTTTATGTAATCCATCTAAAACAACAACAAGTTCCGTACTGTTTGTTTGTATGTAACCCAAATTCATTGAAGATGAACCACCTTCAAGTAAAAGACATGGTCCATTGTTATTCAAAACTCTTTGAATGTCAGCTATAACCTCTCCATTCGTGATTTGAATTACAGCAGTTGTGTTTTGTACAAAGATCTGTTCAACACTCAAACTTAGATTACCACCCCCAATGAAGAAGGAAACATCAGCATTGTTTTGCAACTGTAGTGAATTCAATGCAACTCGTCCAGAGTTCATAGAGACAATTTGTGTGTTTGTTGCAAAACTTTTAATTGCAGCTGTGACTTCTGCATTTTCAACTTGAAAAATTGGACCACCAGTGAATTTGTTTATTATCTCGACATCTGCAAATACATTACCACTATTCATATCGAACATTGGAGCTGTTGAATTACTTTGCATCAAATAGGATTCCAAGAAGACAGTACCCAAAGAGTTTTGGACTATCGGTCCTTGTTCTGTTTGTAAGTTTATTGCACCAATGGCAAATACAATTCCATCAGAAGTAATAAGTGGGAGTGCATTTGGAATGTCTGGACCAAATCTTAAAAAGGCATTAACAATTGAAGCGACAACAGCAGTTTGACCGCTGTAAATTGCACGCAATGTTCCTTCTTCGTTACCTACGACTGTCAAAAGTTCACCTTTAACGACTAACGAAACTGTACCTAAACTTGAAAAGGCGGCGTGTGGTATTGGGAAGTTTATCGTTCCTCCAGTACCAGTTATCAATGCCCTATTAAAAATTAGAGCATGTAATCCTTCTCCATAAGCACTCATAATTGCAATACCATTAGAAAACAATTTGCTTACATTGAATGTCCAATTTGAATCTGGGTCCATTCCATTAACAATGATGCACGCTCCACCACCTTCATTTGTTACTAATAAAGAATTAAAGTTTGAGTTCATTGTTTCGCCTTCAGCGTAGATCGTTGGTGTTTGTGGGAAATTTGTTGTTACAAGAACCTTAACGTTGAAGCTGAATATTCCGTCGCCACCAAGAATTATTGCTTCTGCAGTTGTACTTGTAACTGAATGACATTCAAAGTCAACATTGATTGTTGCTTCACGTAAGTCAATCAATACCGTACCAGGTGCACTTTCAATTGTTGTCATGAATTCTGCATCACCCGTAACGCTAAAACTCATCGGTATACGTCCATTACCCAAATCATTTGTGAAAAGAGAGTTTGCAGCTTGAATAATTGTGCCTGCGCTAAAATCCCAATCAAGACCATCACGTGCGAGTAATTCTTCATTTGGATACGTTCCAGCTGCAACTTCAACAATTGCTGGAATTAGGTTTTGTTCAACTGCTGCCTCAGCAGCAGCATGGCATGTTTTCCATGGTTTTGCTGGATCATTTGCGACAGCTGTTGTGTCATCACCATAAACAGAATCAACGAAAAGTGTGTTACCATAAAGTGGAACTGAACCAGGATCTCCCGGTGGTCCTTGAATACCAGGAGGTCCTGGTAGACCTTGTGTTCCCTGAATAACAACAACCTTCTTGCAATGAGACATTTATTAGTAGAGATATTTTCAGATATCGAAAAGGAACTTATGAAGAAAAAGGAATTCTTTTCCTTCTTTCATTTATATAACTCTGTTACGCGACCACGTTTGTATCTAACTTCTTTGTTTGAAAGTGTACGTGCAAAAACAAAAAGAAAATCCGAAAGTCTGTTTGTATAAGCAATTAAACAATTTGTATCTTCTTCTTTCTCTTTTCCTTCACCTTCTTTATCTAAAGAGTTAAAATACTTACAAAGCAAACGTTCCAATCTTCGTACGATTACACGAGCAAGATGTGCAAAACTTGAAGCTTTATCTTCACCTGGAATTATGAATTGACGAAGTGTTGGGAGTTTGCTATCGTATTCATCTATATGGCTTTCAAGTTTCTCTAATTCATCCTTCAAATTAACTTTATAATTCATGGAAAAATATGCCCCAATGTCTATGAGTCTTTCTTGTATCTTTTTAATTCTTTCTTCTGCGTTCTCTTCTAACTTCTCTTCTTCTTCATGTTCTTCCTCTTTTAGTTCTTTTTCCTTTTTTTCTTTCGGAAGGAATGCACGTAAAAGTCCCAAAGAAGAAGAGAGTTCATCAATTGTACCTACGATCTCGATACGTAAATCGTGTTTATAAATTCTTTTTCCTTGGAAGTCTGTTTTGCCTTTATCACCTCTTTTTGTGTAAATCTTTATATGCTTTGACATAATCTTTATATATCTTTATTTATATCTCCTTATGTATCTTTATAAATTTGCTTTTATATTTTTGTTAGATTCGAAGGAAACAAGATGAAAGGAACATATGTTGATTACCTAACTTTCGCTTTTGCTTTTCTTCTTATGACGTTCTCTTTTGCTGTTATTCCAATTGCTCTTTCAAATCCACCGCCTTGTAATCCAGACCACAAAGAACTTTGTTATGGGAGGCTCGTAACTGCAAAGATTCATAGCTTCAAAGCCATTCCATGTAGCTTTGAAAAGACTTGTTATGTACCAGAACTCTTGCTTCTCTATAACAACGACTACACTTGCCACGCAAAAGTTGAAGAAGAATTTAGAACAGAAGAAGAAGTCATTGAAGCTTTCAAGAACACAATTAACAAAAAAGAGAAAATTCTACTCTTGGGTTCTGAAACAAGTCAATTATGTACACTTGAAATTTACAGTGAAACAACACAATGGACAATATTTGTTGTGTGTCTTATTTTTAGTGTTATTTTTGGTGTTATTTTTATTTGTTTCTTTGTTCTTGTTGTAATAGATTTAATTAGAAATAAAGAAGTTGTCTATGTTTTTGAAGATGAGGAATATGCAATGAAAGATAACTATATGGATTATTCTAATCAGCTTTTGGAAGAACTTTAAGAGTTCTTTGAGATGAATCTTGTGTTAAGTGTGCTTTTTGTATGTTCTAAATAAACTATCTAACTTCTTTGTGGTGTGTAAAAACGCCATTTTTACACATCTTTCATGATAAATAAGTTAAAAATAGATACAATAGAAAATATAAGATTAGGAGAAGAAACATAGTTTCTTCTAAATATAAATTATTATAGAAAACTATAATAATCTTCTTTTTATTTCTTTATTATCTATTCTACAATTATGAGATAAGTTTCATCAACAAAAGCTCAAAGATATTTGAACCACTCTTGTCGTTGATAAAGTCAGAGAAGATAATTGAAGGATTATATCCAAGACGCATGTAGTTCTTCAATTCTTTAAATTTTACAATTGCGAGGTCTTCTTTTCCCTGATACATATATTCTTTACATAAGGATACAGATGCCCATAATATGTTTCTCTTATCAAGTTCTTCGAGTGCTTCCAAAGCAAAACTGTAAAGTTTCACAGCTTTAAGTTCACTGACGATTCTACGAGAAAGACAACGATCCGCAGTTTCAAACATGCTGCGTTTGTAATATTTGAGGAAATACTTTCTCTTCTTCTTGTCATCTTGATGACAACGATACGCAATCAATGAATACAAACAATTAAAAGAACCAAGTTCTGCTCCACTTTCAAGAAGGCTTACTTCATAATTGTTATCGTAACCAAAATACCAAGCTATCTCGCTTCTTGTTTCGTTTGCATCTGCGATTCCCTGTTCCCATAAAAACTTGAGACGTTCCCAGAACTCTTTGCGTGCTTCAATGCTGATTTTAAAGAAACACTTAATGATTGAGCAAATATACTCCATAATCTTGAATTCGGCAATGTGAATTGCATCACGTTTCGAAACGTGAACCAAGTAAAAAAGAATGGATGATAAACCATAACCTTTATGGAGGTATCTATTTACAAGTTGCATAATTAGTTCTTTGTATTCTTTTGTTCCATACTCAATGTCATTTGCTATCATATAAACATTGAGAAAATCGTTAAAATTGTCCGATTGTTTTGTTGAATCCTTCTTCTTTAATGCTTTATGAATACATTCATGAAATAAATAATACAAGGAACGTGTTTCTCCAAGATTGACTGCACGTTCGTGCCATTGTTTTGTTTCCTCTTTGTCCTTCTCGAAATGAGACCAAATTTCTGCGATGTAGTAACACAATTGTTTACTGTATTCTTTACTCTTATCGAGATATGAATTCTTGAGGAAATTGTGGAGAACAATAATTTCACTGTCATTCAAATCATTGAGGTAATTAATACCTTTTGACGAAAGCTTTGTAAGTGTAAAATCACGTTCTTCGTGAGACATGGAAGGTGTAATTTGAGATGTCATTGAAGAACTTAAGAAAGTTGAGGGATCTGAAAGAAGAGATAAAGACGAGGACATCGACGGAGATGATGACGTAGAAAAAGAGACTGGAGAAAACGTTGGAGGAGTGAAATTTATTATAATATCTTTGTTGTTGAGTTCATGTTCTAACTTATGTGTTTCTTCTTCGTTTTCTTCTTCTTCGTTTTCTTCGTTTTCTTCTTCGTTTTCTTCTTCTTCTTCGTTTTCTTCGTTTTCTTCTTCTTCGTTTTCTTCTTCTTCGTTTTCTTCTTCTTCCCTCTTCTCTTTTTCATCTATTTTCCATCTTTCCCTTCTTTCTTCTATATCATCTCTTTCTTCTTTTTCTTCTGGAAGAAAAAATTGATTATCCGAAGACTCTATATAAGCAGGTACGTATCTTGGTACCGGTGTAAGTTCGATAAATTCACTAAACAATTCGCTTTCCATTTTCGACATTTTATTATAACAGCTGAAACTATAAGAAATTACTTTTATCATTAAAAGTAATTTAAACATCATTTAATGTTAAACAAAGCATTAAAGAAGAATTTAAAGAAAACCTCATGAAAACTTTGTACTAATTTCTTATTTCACCTTATAAGTTCTTTATAAGAAATTACTTTTATCATTAAAAGTAATTTAAACATCATTTAATGTTAAACAAAGCATTAAAGAAGAATTTAAAGAAGAATTTAAAGAAAACCTCATGAAAACTTTGTACTAATTTCTTATTTCACCTTATAAGTTCTTTATAAGAAATTACTTTAATGATAAAGTAATTTTAACATTAAATGATGTTAAACAAAACATTAAAGAGAAAAAAATAGAAGTTAATATGGAAAAAATAGAACTTTGTACAGAGCTTTGGTTTCATGTGTTAAGTTATTTGGATCCTGAAGACAGGTATATTTTTAAACAAGTTTCAAAAGAAGCATATGACATAAGTTTAGGATTCTTTTCATCTATTTCAAAAAAGAGAATAACTAAAGATAATAAGGAAACCCTTAGTGAAGTCATTAGCAAAACAAATAAAAGCATATTTCCAAGAAAAAGATATTGTGATTATTTGGTGAAAAATAATTATAACAGTTTACTTCTTTTTGCTCTGAATAGGAATTTTAAGTTCTCTGAAACAACTTACATTGCAGCAGCTTCAGGTAACAATCTCGAAGCATTTAAAATTATTAGAGATTTTTGTCGTTCGCATATAATGTGGCTTCCACGTTATTTGTCAACTAAATTCACAACACAATGTGCAATAGAAGCTGCAAAACATGGCAATATAAAAATGTTAAGATATTTATGGGAGAATAAGTGTCCTTTCAATGAAGATGTAATGAATGCAGCTGTTAGACAAAAGAATATAAATGCTGTTTTTTGGTTAATCGAACAAGGCGTTCCATGTAACCAAGGAAATAAAGGAACAATTTACAAAGCGTTAAAGGCGAACAGAGTTGAAATCGCAAGTTACTTAATAAACAAAGGAATAAATCCTTGTATCCATTCACTCAAAGAAGCAACACGTCTTGGAAAACTTAAACTTTTAAAAAGAATACAATCGAAACTTGAAACACGTCATGATCTCTTGATGAGTTTGGGATTAAGTGTAATAAAAACAAAAACCACAAAAACTATCGCAATTGCAGCTGCACGTTATAATCAAAAACATATAATAAAATGTTTAGAGAGAAGATGTGAATACAGCATTGATAACTGTTTGACGAAAGGTTATACAATCGCAGGAGTTTTAAACGAAAAGGTTAAGGAAACAACAATGGTCAACAAAACAATTCGTACAGCACTCAAATATCCACATCTCAACATTCTAAAATATTTTAACGAAAGAGGTCATAGGATTACATTTCATGAAGTGTTTGTGGAATACAAGGCAAGAAAAGATTCAAGAGAAAGACTATACAAAGTTCTCGATTGGTTAAGTTGTCATGAAGAAATTACTCCAACTTTCTATTCATATTTACTTGATGGAATCATCCTTCGAAGACAAAGAAATGGGAAACAAAGTGTCTTTGATCTTTTTTCTTGGTTACAAGAAAAGGGTATTGAACCAGAGCCTTTGTCTTTGAATAATCTTGTTTCTCTTGGACTAATCGATTGCATTAAACTCTTACACGAGAGAGGTAAGCTTGATGATTATGTGGATAATTCTTTAATAGTTTCAGCTTTAAGAAGTTTAGATGAAGAAACAATAAAGTTCTTTATTACTTTTTACGGGGAAAAAGTTAGAGAGTGCGATGAAGAATTAACAAGAATCATGAAATATGCAGCGAAATCTGGGAAACATGAGTTGTTTAAGATTTTATATAACTTTAAGGGTTGTGAAGACATAGTTGAATGTATAAAGAATCTTTCAAGAATGTCCTTCAACAAAACAACAATTTTAGATTTGTATACTGGTAATGAAGGTCGTTGTTTCTTTTGGTATCTTGTTAATGGTATTCCATTTGTACCTCTTGGAGAAGAATATTAATGGAAATGTCAATGGAAATGTTCCTTCTTTTGTATATAGATTTATATACAAAAATATCTTAGTTCGAGTATACAAAATAAATAAATTCAACTAAACATCTTGAGAATCCAAAAATTAGACTTAACATGAACATTAAATTTAGAGAAATTTTAAATATACTCTCTATGCGATATATATTTCTTATCATGAGAATTTCACAATAAAAGAACCATATGCTTATGAGTGTTAGTAAAATTAACATAGAAAACGTAGAATAAAGAGCAATATAAAAAAATACATTTGGAAACAGAGGATAGAAAGATGGAAATAAAGAAGCCTTCAAGATGATACTTGTAATTACAAATAAAATGAGATTATTCATATTCTTTAATTTATTTTGGTTGAACATATAAATATCATATATCTCTTTATTTGATGAACTTACGATTACGAGTCTTGTAAGAGAGTTGTTGAAATCTTGATGCAAAATATATTTTCTAATGAGGATCCATCAAGATTTCAACAATTCTTTTGACATTTTATGAGATGAAAATAAATGTCTTTACAATTGCTTCCATACGAAGTTGACTACGAGATAATTTCTAATTTAAACTGTAAGGATTTGACGAGTCTTTGTGCAACTTCAAAACATTTCAGAAGAATTTGCGATGATGAAGACTATTGGTTATATAAGATAAAATCTCTTATTGGTGAAGATGTGATAAAAATTTTATCTGACGATGTAAGTGCTTTAATGAAGTATTGTTTGATAAGATCATTCTTGAATTCAAAAGATCAAAACAAAAAACAGGAACTTCTTGAAAGTGTTGTTGAGAATAACCTTGTTAAACTTGCTACCTTTTTCGTTGAAAATGGTGCACAAATCACAAATCGAGTTATTGAAAAAATCAAATCAGACGAAATGTATATTACATTAGCTTCAAGATACAAAACTGAGAAAATCGAAGATTCATTTGTTTTGGAGTTTCCAAAGTTTTCCTATTATTTCTATCCTTATGCATCGAAGGAAATTAAAAGAGAAATAATAATGAATGCTTTGATGCTAAATAATATGCAACTCTTCGATGAGATATTTGTAAAATATAAACCTAAGTTTAACTACTCAGATGCTGGTTATGTTCTAGCGAAGTTTTTCAACAACAAATATTTTGATAGGCTTAAAAAATCGTATCATCATCTTGAGAACGAAGAAACGTTAAATACTTTTGCCATTTACGTAGACATCAAAAATAAAAATGACGTTCTTCGTTTGTTTTCCCTAGGAGTTCCAGAGAATCTTATACTTTTAAACTTACTTGAGAAGTATATTATCCTTGAGGAGAATGAAGAAATGGAAAAAGTTGAAAAATTACTTGACTTCACATTGGAAAAGTCAACAGCTGAAGAGACTTTCGAGACTTTAAGAGAGAAATGGAAAGCAAGCTTATTAAAAGAAGCAGTTGAAGAACTTTTAACAAATTATGAAAGTGTGAAGGCAAATGAACGTCTTGTACGTTATCTTGATAAAAGACAAGTCTCTCTATTCACCATACATAATTTAATTAGATTTTTTACTTATTAGTTTCTCTTATTATCGCTATAATAAGAAACAAAAACCTATTCTTTTATGCTGAGAAATTCTCCAAGTGACATAGTTTCACCTTTTACACAAATAGAGTAATCCTCATCATAAGGACAACCATTTTCAATTGTCCATTTTAAGAGTTCATAGTGTTCGTGTGCGAATGCTGTATGAGAAACAGAACTTGTCCAATCACAACCTCTTTCGCGTAAGTATTTCAAACACTCAAGATGGCCTCTAGATGCAGCACGATAACAAATATTATCAGGTAAAGGATAACCATTTTCGCATAACCATTTTAAGGCTTCGAGATTTCCATGGACAACTGCATCCAAACAAACAGAATGATCGTCATTGTATCCTTTACCGTGTAAGTATCTTAGAATGTCAACATTACCGATTTCAGCAGCGTAATTTGTGAGAAATCTAGTTACCTCACAACCATTTTCTATTGCCCATTGTAATATTTGGAGATTAGAATTGTAAATTGCATTTTTGCAAACATTGTAATCCCAAGGACATCCATTTTCACGTGCCCATTTCAAGACTTCAAAATGTCCATTCGACACAGCGAAAGAACAAGTTCTCCCATCCCAAGGACAACCATTTTCTCGTAACCATTTAAGTATTTCAAGATTGCCTCCAGAAGCTGCATAGGAACAAGTTCTTTCTTTCCAAGGACAACCATTCTCTCGTAACCATTTGAGAATCTCAAAGTTACCACTAAGCGCAACAAATGAGATCAACCATTCATTCAATGAACAACCTTTTTCTTTCACCCACTTCAATAAACTAAAATAATGTTCGCCTATCAGATAGATAGTTAAAGATATATCTTTAACTTTTTCTCTATTCTTGAGAAGTTCGTACCATAAAGAACATGTAAACTTTGCGATCATCACATCTTCGTTTCTTAAAAAAGAGAGGATATAGTTAACTACTTCTATTGGCAGATCCATTTATTGAATATTAGATCAAACAAACTTTACAAACTTACACAGACTTATAGCAAAATTAAAAGAATTCGAAGTTTTCAAAGATTATTCCAATAATAAAATCGTAGAATATAACTTAGATACAAATTATATTCTTTGGATTTGTGTGGGTGCTTTGTTTTCTTTAATTTTATGATTTCTTCTATTTTCTTTAATACTGTTTTTTGCAATATTTTCATCAACCATATTTTAGATTGATGATATATCGATGTAAAAGTTTACACAAAAGAAAATTTTCTCTTGATATTTTTATGATCTACTCTATGTTAAGATTGTTTTCTTCAACAAGAGCAAAGAAGATTTCTTTCTTTGAATAATTACGCGATAAATAGAAGATACTTATAATCGAATATATAAGTATCTTTTTATTTGTGTATAATTTATCGTAACCTTTAATAATCTTATTTCGTCTTTTTTCTTCGAAAATCATCTTCTTCTGTTGTTTATTTGATAGAAAGATATTGGATAATCTTAAGGATTTAGAAGAATACTTCTAGAATCTAATAAAATTACAAAGTTTTTAATATAAAATATTAAAAGTTTAAAACAACGC
>Ga0065721_10049636_pt1 | contig 29888 bp, 20 predicted proteins | sample Mesricmetagenome_FD_59108 | JGI IMG/M metagenome (GOLD analysis project Ga0065721, IMG submission 59108) | Mesophilic microbial community from rice straw/compost enrichment Sample: eDNA_1 v2 (version 2) | ecosystem: Engineered > Solid waste > Grass > Composting > Bioreactor | place: USA: Davis...
CTTCTTCACGACAAGGATCCCTTTCTGTTCCAGCATGCGATGAACGTCTCCGCCTATTCGGCCATCGTCGGATTCGCCAACGGCTACAGCGAGTCGCAGCTGTACGAGTTGACCGTATCCGCCCTTCTGTTCGATATCGGAATGGCGAGCGTGCCCCAATCTTTGTATGCCAAGTCCGGATCGCTTACGTCGGCGGAGAAGGAACGAATCGATGCCCATGCGATCGAAGGATATCAACGGCTTTCCAAGCTGGAGGGCATCCCCTACGCGGCCGCATTGAGCTCCTTGCAGCACCACGAACGATACAACGGATCCGGCTATCCGTTCGGCATCAAGCAGGAAGAGATTCATCCTTACGCTCAAATCATCGGAATCGCGGACATTTACGATGCCCTGGTCTCTCCCCGCCATCATCGGAAGGCTTATACGCCCGGCGAGGCGATCGAGTACTTGTTCGGCTCCGGCGATACCCTGTTCAATCTGTCCTTCGTCAAGCTGTTTGTCGGGCATGTATCCATTTATCCGGTCGGAAGCCGCGTGCGGCTCAACAACGGACAGACGGCGATCATCGCCTCGGTCGATCCCTCCTTCGTCCAACGCCCTATCGTCAAAGTCATTCAGGAACCGGACGGCAGCTTGGTCCTCTATCCGTATGAGCTCGATTTGAAAGACAGTCTCGAGGTGGTCATCTCGGATATCGTCCAATAACGGCAGAACGATGCCGCACGCTTATCGCAGAGCGCAAAAAGACCGTTCCGAAGAGCAGAACGGTCTTTCGTCGTGTTGTGTGCGCAAGGAAGCGAGATCCGGTAGCCATAATCGGTTTGAATGAATGACGGGGCAGTGTACTTTTGTATATCTTACCTATTCTTGTCGAAAAGAACAACTTTTTGATACTAAAGTCATGGGAAAAAGGAACGACCCAGGGTCCTTCCAAATTAAAATAAGACTCCTGCCGGACGAAACGGCGAAAGGAGTCTGTCTTATTTTCCGTATAGCGTTCGGTTAATTTCTCAGCCTTTGACCGCGCCGATCATCACGCCGGACACGAAATACCGCTGCAGCCACGGGTACACGAGCAGGATCGGCACCGTCGCGAACATGATGCTGGCCGCCTTGATGCCTTCCGGAAGAAGCTCGGCTTGGGACGCTCCTTCCTGAGCCGTCAAATCCGTCACCATGCTGTTCATGACGACCTGATAAAGCTTGAGCTGAATGGGGTACAGCTCCGAGTTCGTGATATAGAACAGCGCGTCCATGAACCCGTTCCATCTCGAGACCGCGTAGAACAAGCTTAGCGTGGCGAGCACGGGCATGGACAGCGGCAGGACGATGCGGATCAACGTCCCGATATGGGAGCTGCCGTCCAGATGGGCCGACTCCTCCAGGCTCTCCGGAATCGAGGAGAAGAACGTCCGCAGGATAATCAAGTTGAACGCGCTGATCATCCCCGGCAGGATAAGCGACCAGAGGCTGTCCAGCAGGCCGAGTTGCTTGATCAGCAAATAGTCGGGAATGATGCCCCCGCTGAAGAACATCGTGAAGACGATAATCAGCATGAAGAACGACCGTCCCTTAAGCCTCTCTTTCGTAAGCGGGTAAGCCGCACAGATGCTCATGATCATGCTGATGATCGTGAACGATACCGTCAGGAAGATCGTCAGCCCCATCGACCGCAGCATTCTCGAATCGGAGAACACAACCTCGTAAGCGTGCCAATCCCAGCCCTGCGGCCAAATCGTCACGCGGTCCGACAGGATCGCGTCTTTGGTGCTTAACGAAACCGCGACGATGTGCAAGAAAGGGATCAGACAGATCAGCATGGCGACGCCGATGACGGCCATGATCGCGATATCCGACGGACGAACTCTGGATAATTTTCTTCTCGTTGCGGTTGCCGTTACGTTTGTCATGTCCATGCCTCCTAATAGATTCCTTGCTCGCCCATGCGTTTGGCGATCGTATTCGCCCCGACGACGAAGATCAGTCCGACGAGCGCCTGGAACAATCCCATGGCGGTCGCGAGCGAGAATTGAGCCGATTGAAGGCCTGCCTTATACACGAAGGTGCTGATGACCTCCGAATAATCCATGACGAGCGTGTTCCCCATCACGAACGGGCGCTCGAAGCCGATCGTCATGATGTGCCCGAGCTGCATGATGAGCATGACCACGATGGTCGAACGGATTCCCGGCAGCGTGATGTGCCGCATTTTCTTCAAGCGGCCCGCCCCGTCGACATCCGCGGCTTCATAGAGCTCCCTGTTGATTCCGGTAAGCGCCGCCAGATAGATGATCGTTCCCCAGCCGGCGCTCTGCCAGATTCCGGTTCCCAGGTAAACGAACAGCCAGTGGTTCTTCTCCGTCAGGAACGGAACCGCCTCGAAGCCCAGAGACGTGATCAGATTGTTGAGAAGGCCGCCCTTGTTGGAGAAAATCTGATACACGAGGCCGCCGATGATGATCCACGAGATGAAGTGCGGGAGGTAAAGCAGCGTTTGCGCGGTTTTCTTGAACCAGACGACCCTCAGCTCGTTTAAGAGTAGAGCGAGCAGGATCGGCGCCGGGAAAGAGAACAACAGGTCGAGCAAATTAAGCAGAAGCGTGTTCCTCACGACTTGATAGAACTGGCTCATCGCGAACAGCTGCGTAAAGTTCTCGAAGCCGACCCATTCGCTGCCCGATATGCCTTTGAATAGGTTGTAATCCTGGAACGCGATCGCCGTGCCGTACATCGGAACGTATTTGAAAAGAATGAAGTAGACGATCGGCAATATCAGCAAAAAGTACAACTGATAGTCTCGGCGGAACCATCTAGACTTGCGAATCTTGCTCGCAGTCCTCAGCTCCGCCGTCGGACTGCCCTGATCGATAATTTGATCCATGCGTATCCCTTCTCTCTGTCGACATGCGGCAACGGGCCGGGTAACCCAAGAATACGGGGACGTCCGGGACGCGCACAATAGACTCTTTTCAGGCCGTTAGCTGAATTCCGCAAGCCTTGAAGCGACTGGGGATTTCGGCTTCCGATCGGAATTCGGTGCATCGGCGGAATCGGGTTCATGGCATGCGAAAGCACAAAAGAGCAGGACCGGCCGTTCGCCTCCCGGTAAAGTCGAGATAACACGGATCTGTCCCCCTCATCCGACAGACAAAGGAGTCGAGAAAACATGGAATGGATAAAGCCTTACTGGTTTAAACGCTTGCCGAGCCTCCGGGAAAATGCGGCCGCTTGGGCGTCCCATATCGAGCGGCATTGGGACCTTGAATTCTATCGCCCGCAATCGCCCATGAGCGCTGAAGAGGTTCGGCAACGAATCGATCGGTTTATGCCCGAATTGCGGCCGGAGTTCGAGGCGTTGCTCGCCGCTTCGCCGGATCTTCCCGGCCAAGCCCAGTTGATCGCCATGGTTAACCTGCGCCCCTTCTTCTCCGGTTGCAGCAATTCGATTTCCCTGCGGCTAGGACATCCCACCTTGATTCGGAATTACGACCTCGGAATCGACGGCTTCGCCGGCGTATTCCGATACGAGCCGCTGCCGGGCGACGGCTGGATCATAGGTTCCGCCGAAGGGGGATGGGGATACCTGGACGGACTGAACCACCATGGTCTCGCGATGTCCATCACCTTCGGCGGGAACTACGCGACGGGCGACGGCTTCGCGATTCCTTTGATCGTCCGGTATCTGCTGAAGACTTGCTCATCGGTACCGGAAGCGGCCGAACGGCTGTGCCGGATTCCTCATCGCCTGCATCAGAATATCTCCCTCCTGGACCGCGAAGGGAGATATTCCGTCTTTTACGCTTCGCCCATAGGCGTGACCGAGGCGCAAGGCCTTCTCTGCTGCACGAACCATCAGCCGCACCCGGCGCCCGCAGCGAACCATTCGACGGAACGGTTTGAATTTCTTAGCCGCTTGAGCGGAGAGGTATCGCCGGAGCGGTTCCTCGAGCCTCCGTTATACAACCGGCGGTACTCCGATCACTTCGGCACGCTTTATACGGTCGAATTCGACCCTGTCGCCGGAACGGCTTGTTATCGCTGGCCTCACGAGAAGGAGTTGCTCGCGACCAAGAATTCGCCGGAGACGGAGATCCGCGTCACCCTTTCTTCAGAATGATCTTCCCGTTCTCGATCCGGTAGATCCGGTCTGCTACGTTCTCTAGCAGCCGCGCATCATGCGTGACGAAAATAATCGTGCCTGCATAGTCCTTCATTAGCTTCTCCAACGCTTCCACGGCGGGAAGGTCGAGAAAGTTGCTCGGTTCGTCCATCAGCAGAATGTTGTATCTCCCAAGCAGCATTTTGGCAAGCTGCAGCTTGATGAGCTCTCCGCCGCTTAAAACCGACAGCTCCTTGCCGATATCTTCGGGAGCGAAGCCCATCGCTGCCAGAACGGCGCGGATGTCGGATGCCTGATAATCGCTATTCTCCGCCATGTAAGCCATCACGGCCTGATTCTTCGCGAGCTTATAGCCGTCCTGAGAGAAATAACCGATCCGGGCTTTGGGAGATACGGCGATACCCTCCTCGCGGCCGAGGATCATTCGGAAAAGCGTCGTTTTGCCGGCTCCGTTCGGGCCCGTAATCGCGATCTTGGCCCCGAGCGGGAATTGGAAGGACGCCTTGTCGAAAATAACCTTGTCCCCGAACCGCATGCCGATCCCGCTCCCCATGATCGGGAACGGATTGTGGAGCGCAAGCGCCGGACTCTGCCGGAATCGGACGGAGCGGATCGCCTCGGGAGGCTTCGCGTCTCCCATCGCTTCGATCCGATGCTCCAGGTTTCGCGCCGCCTGATGCAGCTTCTTCTGCTTGCTGCCCAGCGTCTTCTGGTGGCCGAGCCGTCCCCCGTCTTCCGATTTGTTTTTCCTTCCAGTTCCTTTCGCCGACTGTTCGACATTCTGCGCCTGCCTCTTTTTCTCCAAAATGGCCTTCTCCAGCCGGTCTCGTTCCGCCGCAAATTGCCGATATTGAATTGCCTGGGCTTGCCGCTCCTCTTCCTTCTGGGCCAAATAGTCGGAATAGCCTCCCCAATATTCGGCGATCGTGCCATCCTTAAGCTCCCAGATCTTATCGACGACTCGGTCGAGGAAATACCGATCATGGCTAACCAGCAACAGCGCGCCGGAATAAGCCCGAAGCTGATGAATCAGGAAGTCGATGCCTTCTAGGTCCAGGCTGCACGTCGGTTCGTCGGCGAAGAGGCCGTGAACCTCGTCGGACAAGGCTTGCGCGATCTTGCGACGCGTCTCCTCGCCGCCGCTCGGCCGTTCGCTCGGCCGATCCACTCCCAGCTTGCCAAGCATGGCGTAATTTTGGACCTCCTGCTGCGGGGAGAGATCCTCCATCTGAGGGATATAGGCAAATCGGCCTTCGCGCGCGATATGGCCATGCGGTACCGTTATTTCGCCCAGCAGCGCTCGAATCAGCGTGCTCTTGCCCGCTCCGTTCGCCCCCACCAAGCCGATCCGGTCATAGTCGTAAATCTCCAACTCGTCGATAGCCAGGACGTCTCGTCCCTTATATTCCACATAAAGCTCTTTCGCTTTGATCAATAAACTCATGGTCGTTTCCTCCTTCAGAAATCGCAGAATCGCCGTTTTCTCGTTCGCAGGATAACCTGCGATTCTTGAAGGGGAACCTATATAAAGAAGTGCCAGTGCATTCGCATGTTCTGCATGGCCAACCCTCCCTCGTCGAATAAAAAAATACAGACCGGCACCCCACATAGGCGGGCATCGGTCTGCATTTCAAGCACGAATAAGGACACGGCGACGTGAAAACAAGCCTAATTAAGGCTATATCCGCCCTCGCAGTCTATGTCGCTTCATGCGCATGAATAAGCAGCTCAAAAAAGCCCACGAATGTGGAAAAAGGCTCTTTTGCGGCTGGCTTATCGAATACGCATGGAATGAAGCATAGATCGCGTGCCTCCTTTACAAGTTAGTAAATATATAACATTGACCGGATCAGACTGTCAAATCGACGAAACCCAAGAAAGCAGATACCGGTAATAAAACCTGCGCCGGATTCTCGCGCCGGGCAATACCTCGTTAGCCGCCTGCCGAATCTCGCTCAGAGACTCTTGCGGCTCCGCGATCCGAACGCCAATGTCCCGCATCCCGCCATGCAGGCGGTCCATGACCCGAATCGGCAGCACCAGCAACCCGGAATGAACGTAATCCATCACCGACTTGTTCGCGGATAAGCCGACGACGAGAAGCTTGCCCCCGGGAGCGAGGAACTGGCGCATCTTGATCAAAGCCGTTCGCAGCTCCATGTGGTGCAACGCCGCCACGCAGGTGATCGTCTGGTAGCGTTCGGATTCGGAAGGGACGGGCCGATCGAGAAAATCCCCATGAACCAGCGACGCGTTCGGCGCCATGGCGAGCCTCTGTCGGGCGCGTTCGATGGCGTTCTCGTCGGGGTCGATTCCGACCGCCCGATCGACGAACGGCGCAAGGCGATGCAGAAGCAAACCGTCCCCGCACCCGATATCGAGAACTCGTCCTCCCCGTTTTTTCACATCCGCGATTAAGAAGTTATGAAAGGCCGTATTATGATTCCAGTAGGTCTCCATGGTCCTCTCCTCCGGTTGCACTTCCTGAAAGAATATAATGGTAAGATAAAATGACCGACTACGTAGGATAGACGATGGCCTCGCCGCTATGGTTGCAAGATTTTCCCATAGAAAATCCTGCGGGTTCCTCTTGTGACCTTCTTCACATTCATCGGATGCCGAGCCTCTTACAATAGAGGCAGGATCTCATCCCTTGACTGGAGGAATCGTTCATGAAGCTGGAACTGCTCTCGATCGGCCAAAGCGCGGCCAAGGTCGCCGCCGAAGGCGGACAACTGATCGTCGACAAGCTGAGCATTTACGGATTCTTCGCTTTCTGCCTTATCTTCGTCGCTTGCTCTCTGATCGCCCCCGCCCTGATCTACGAGAAATACTTTAAAGCAGGAGACGATCCCGCCGGACAGGACGGCCCGAACTTCACCGCCTAAGGGCGGTTTTTCTTTTGGGCAAAAACCGATATGATGAATCTCAGATAAGGAAGAGAGGAGCATAAAAATGGAACGATTCGCCTGTGTCACCGGAGCCGATCACGGTCTCGGCTTCGCTTTCGCGGAAGGGCTGCTGGAGCGCGGCTATTCCGTTTGGGCCGGCCAGTATTTAGCTTCGAGCGAACGACTGGAACGATTGGCGGCCAAGCACCCCGGGAGGTTGACGCCCGTTCCTCTCGATATCTCTAGCATCGACAGCGTAGCGGCGGCGGCGGACCGGATCAAGGCCGGAACGGACCGGCTGGAGCTGCTGATCAACAACGCGTCGATTCTGGGCGACATTCAAGCCAAAGCGACGGATCCGCTGAATTTCGAAGAGATGCAGAACGTGTTCAACGTCAACGCTCTCGGCTCGCTTAGGGTAACGAATGCGCTCCTTCCTTTAATTCTTCGGAGCGAAGACAAGCTTATCGTCAACATCTCCTCCGAAGCCGGCAGCATCGCTGCTTGCTGGCGGGACGGCTGGTTCGCCTACTGCATGTCCAAGGCCGCCCTGAATATGCAGACAGCTTTGATCCATAACGAGCTGAAGAAATCCGGCGGGCAAGCGATGGTGTTCCATCCCGGCCACGTCCGGAGCTATATGCGGGGAGAGCTCGACATAAGCGGTACGCTGACTCCTTCCGAATCGGCCGAATCCATCCTCGGCATCGTGGCCAGGCACAAGGAATTTATAGGGGAAAAGCCCGTGTTTCTGGACTATAAAGGGGATGCGATGGAGTGGTGATTGTGTTTCGCGAGCGTAGCCGCCTTTAGTGGAATGAAAACGGCAGCCGCGCTTGTTGGCTGGCTGCCGTCGTGCATTTTGAGCTATAGTTCCCCGTTAGTACAACCCTCTAATTCGTAACGGGTTCAATCGTTTTTGTATGGGCTAACTTATTTGCTATTAAATAAATTACAATGTATGGAAGAACGCTATAAGTGTGGTGCCAATCTAACATTTTATAAAGTCCGAGCCGTATGGCAAATTCCTCCCCAACAAAAGCGGTAGCTAAGGAGAAGAAAATGGCTTTGTAAACTGATTTTATGTGCGGTTTTATTTGTATAAGTGACATAATTACGACAGGCATTAAAGTAAGATCCCATGGAACCATTGCAGGAAGGTAAGGAGTTACTTCAACTCTATATTCCCATAGCCCCATTTGATCCCCAATTGTATCAGCCGTTAAGGAAATCGCAATGACAAAATATCCTGCATATAACAATCTTCCCGTGCTGTCTTTTTTGCGAAAAAAGAACCACCACCACACCCAAGGTATTACCGAAAGCGCTACCGCTAACCACCATCTCCAGGTAAAAAGTATTTCCTCGCGCCACATTTGGGATACTTTGTGATAGGCCTTAGTAAATTCATTTTGTATCTTGTCTATTTTCTCCCAATCCACACGAATCCCTCACCCTGTGGGCTTTTCAACAAATATTATTGGTTTGGTACATCTAACCTAAATCAGACCGTACAGCTTCCAGCATGCTCCGGCAACATTCCTTAGTGACCAACAACAGCTTTGCCTCGAGGATGTTCGCTATCTCATCTTAGTAACTGCTTCATCGAGCAGCTTCAGCAGGTCATTGTGGCCTCCTCAATATAGGTGGTTCCGGTTGATCATTAACTAGTGTCTTGAAAATTTGCGTGACGGCTTCCATAACATTTGCCATATCGATGTTGTACCTCCCAGATAATATTGTCTCTAGGAACATTGGAAATATTCGTACTCCTATGTACAAAGCTTTTCCTTTTACCTGGACCAATATGTCGGGAAGCGTATGTAACATTTCGCTTTCGGAAAGTTTATGAATTCCGCTTTTAATTTATGGGCTTGCCGATAATTCAGACTTTAACCGGACAATGAGGGACTTCCCCGCCTTACTTGTTCCTGCGATTGCTCTAGTTTCCATTTCATTAGTTGTCTGATTGCCGATCTGCTCCCATGGATGGTCTGCATCGAACACGCTCTTAAAATGGCTCAATGGCTCAACCGCTTGGCGACTAGCTAGTCGATTTCAATGTCGCAACCCTCGACGGCTAACGGACACAAGAGACACTTAGAAGCGCAAAAAAGCCATTTTCAAAATATAACGGACATTAGCGACGCTTAGAGTGTATTTTCCTGCTTTAAACAGCCATTTTTGAGCTCTAAGGGTTTCTGGTGACCGTTAGAGTTTTCGAAGGTTGGTGTTAAGATTTTAAGCGTCGCTGGTGTCCGTTAGCCTCCCCGGCCCTCCGAAACGGACTTTTTGGACAGCCTCGACCTCTAAGAACTGCTTTTATTTGCTGAACTATCCTGCCCGTTAGCTTAGTGCCAATTCCAATCAAGGAAATCGATGTAAGTCTTACTATATGAGATCGGAAAGAACGCCTCCCGCTTTAAGAGGCGTTCTCCTGGATCGAGGCATGAACAGCCACCGGAATTTACGATTCTGCGGGAACCCCAGGCTCAGCAGGCGGTGGCAAAATCTCGCCTTCCGCATGTGCGGTATTGACGAACACGGGCTCGTACGGAACTATATAGCTAGCCGTATCCGCAATCGCGAGCGGCGTGCCGAGCGTATTGAACACCCCGGTAATCTCGTCCGACAGCAGCAGTGACGACAGATCATGAGCTTGCGGGGTTGCGGAAGGATCTGTCCAGAGGATGTAGGTATCCTCGTCTTCCCCGTCGAACTTGGCGAGCCAGACGTCTCCGAACTTGGCGACGCCCTTCGCTTCCTTCGAATCGAGCTGATTGCGGGCGGCGACATAGGCCAGATAGGCCGGCTTCGGGTAACCCCAATAATCGAGCAGTCCAAAGTGATCCTCCGGATAGTAGCGCCGTTGATCGCGGTCCTTGTAGTTATACCAGAATATTTTCTCGACGCCGCCCTCCAGGCCGAGCGTGTAGACCTTGTTCAGATAAGATGCTTCTTCCATCCGCGACAATCCTTCGACCAAATGATCCGTGTCGGTGGCGGGATCGCCGTAGCCGAAATATTCGCCCGGCGCGTTGCCGGCATGCGGCGCCCCTACCTCGGTGAACCAGATAGGCATTTCGAGACCGTTCTTCGCCATCTCGCTGCGCGTGAAGTCGAGAATATCCGGCAGCCACGTCTCGGGGCTCGGGAAGTCCGGCCACGCGTACGGATGCAGCGACAGGATGTCGAACATGGGCACCACGTCGCTCGCGAGGAACGTCGAGAGCGACGCCTTGCGGTTCGTCGGCTCGGCGATCTGGTAGATGAGCTTCGTATCCAGGTCAAGATCGTCGACGGCCTCGCGGATCGCAGCCGTTTTGGCCTGGAAGTTCTCCCAGTAATAAGGCTTCGACCAATGGCTCAAGTTCTCTTCCAGTCCGAGTTCCCAGTACTTGCCGTCGGGATCGGCCTGAACGTACTCGGCAAGCGTATCGGCCAGATTCTCAATGTCCGCTTGCGGCATCGGCTCAAGGTCGGGAGTGTGCCACAGCTCGGCGTGAACGAGAGGCAGCTCCTCCCAACCGTCCGCACGGCGGCCGGCCATCAGGGAACCCCATGCCGCCGGCGTAAGCGTGCTTGGCGTCCATGACTGCGTCTTGCTCCATCCGCCAATGTTCGGGTCTTCGAGATTGGCGTGAACCATTCCGAACGCCGAGTCGGGGCGGTCCACACGATTCGCAGGCGTCGGCAGCACGGCGAAGCCGTACTCCTTCGCTTCGCCTGGCACGCGGTCGCCGATGACGAAGTCGCTCGTGCTCTGGAAGACAAGCCCGTAGTATCCCGTCGGCAGCTCGGTCGGCGAGTCGATAGTGGCCGTCTCCTCGAAGGCGAGCGGAATCGGGGCGCCGAGCGGCTGACCCAGATAGTCCTTCCATTGCGCCGTCAGCGTTATGTTCCCGGGCAATTGGAAGTCGGGGCCGCTGCCGTCGGGAGAGGTCTGCGTGAATCGCAGCTCCGTCAGGTTCAGCTTCGAGGCGACAGTGCCGCCGGGGTAAAGATGCGACGTGTAGGCATCGATCTCGATCGTCTTCGCGGGTATGGCGCCGGAAGACGATCGGAAGCTGACGGTGGCCACGCTGCTGGCGGCATTGCCGGTGCCGTAGACGGTCTGCGCGACGCTGCCGCCTTCCGCGTCAACGAATGAAATGTCCGCGCGTTCAAGCGAAAAGTAGGTGTTCAGGTTGAAGGCCGACAGATCGAGCGAGTCGATGTACGCCTCCTTATCCATCGTAACCGTGATCCTCGCGTACCTGCTTGCTTCCGGTCTGCCGAAGAAATCGTAACTGACGCCGTAAGCGCTCCCGTAGCTGGTCTTGCCATCTGTCAGAAGAGTCTGCGCCTGATCGACGTTATAGCTGGCGTACGGCTCGACTCCCGGCTCCACGGAGATCGATTGGAGATTCGCGAACGTGGAGTCCGGCGCTTTGCCGGTGATATCCAGCTCGGTAAGGTTGATTTTCCAGGCGTTGCCGACTCCGGTGTAGATGCGGAAGATAACGGACCTCGCCGCTATCGGTTCGGAAGCGGAGTACGTTGCGGCAGTGGACTTCGTCGTGTTGGTGACGCTCGCCGGCTCCGTCGTCTCCGTGCCGTCCGGCCCAATGAAAGTGACGGCCCCTTCCCGCATGCTGAACTGGGAATTCATGTTGAAGCCGTATAACGCCAGCGACTGCACGGCGGCAACGCCGGTAAAGTCGATGATGACATCGACATAATCGTTCGCGCTCGTGGCGTTCCACAGATCGAAGAATACGCCGTAGCCGGTGCCGTATGAGAGCTGCCCGTCGGTCAGTACAGTCAGAGCGTTGTTGACATTCGCCGTCTGATAGGGTGTCTTGCCTTCCGCGAAGGTGATCGACTTGATCGAGGAATCAAGCGAATCTCCGGCGAAGAGATGCGGTGTCACATCAACCGAGAACGGCACGCCGGTCTCATGCACATGATTCTGAGCATCGTCCTCGACATCGAGCGCGATGGTGCCCAATGTCTCCATTTCACCTGAAGCATGCGCGGCGGCGGAGAACGGCAGCGGAATGCAGAGCGTCGTTGCGGCCAACGCGGCTAGCAGCGTCCTACGCAGCCGTCCGCGTGGCTTCACGGGCCTATTCGAGGTTTTCATATCGATATATCCCCATCCTTTTATCCATTATTATTCGATACAGAGCGCCGGTTCGACGACAACACCTCATCTCGCAGATCCGATCCTATTCCTCTCCTTCGTCTATTAACTGCTAACTAGTGCAATATAACCCTTGGCGGGCAAGCGGAGGTTATTCGGAACGGGCAACCGATCCGATAATCGGACGAACATCCCGTCGATGGCAATCTCCTTCTCGCACGTGTTGGCATTAAATAAGACCCAGACCGTCTCCCCTTCTCCTTCCCGCCGAATAACCTCTACGCCGCTTGGCAATTGGAATGGCGCAATAGAAACCCCTGCTTGTTCCGCTAAGGCAACCAACCACTCCTTGCCTGCCTCCCGCGCAATCGTTGTGCCGACGTAATGCGCCGTACCTGAACCGTACTTATAAGAACTGATTACCCCTTGCCCTTGTCTGAATGTGTTCCTATATTCCGCAGTGAGTACGGCACCGTGCTGCTCCAGGCTTTCGGTCCAATAACGGTTCGGACCGGAACGCCGTTCCCCCTTCACCTCGATTCCGACAGTCGCCATGGATCGCTCGAATACAGGCTCCCACTCCGTCACATGAATGCCGAACAAATCGGTTAATCCTGCGGGCAAGGATTGCTGATGAGCGACATTGTCCTTGTTCTTCACGGAGGTTAAGAATGTCGCGATAAGAGTGCCTCCGTTGGCGACATATGCCTTAAGCTTCGCCTGCAGCTTGCAATCCGTCACAAACAGTGAGGGTACGATCAGCATTGCATACCGATCGAAATCCGCTTCTGCGGAGATGACATCCGCGCCGATCCCCGATTCCAGTAGACGGGAATACCATTCCCGGGCATGAGCGACGTATGTGAATTCGCGGTGTACGGGTTTGATGCCCAATGACCATAAAGAATCATAATCGAATAACAGCGCCGTATCGCAACGAATTTCCGTTCGTTCCAGCATATCTGCCATCTCGCGCAGGTCGCTCGCAGCCGCTCTCACCTCTTCGTATCGCCTGCGAGGAATCCCATCAGCATCGAGAATGGAATAATTCAGTTGCTCGGCTCCGTAAGGAAACTGCAAATATTGAAAATGAGTGACCAGTTCCGCACCGCTGGAAAAAGCATGCAGCGCTAGTTGCTTAATCGCTCCAGGATAGGGCTGCAGCCGACCTTCGAAGCCCCATAGCCCATGTCCGCCTCCGCATGCCAGTTCCAGTACCCAGAAGCGATGGTTATCGGTCGATACGACGACATTGCGGGCAAGCGACCACTCGAAAGAAGCGGCATAAAGATCCTCGCCCCGCAAATCCGGATAAGCATCGACGCCGTAACGGTCCATTGGCGCGAACGCTTCGAAATAATTGATGCTATTCGTTCCGGTACCGGTTCCGTTCGTCGTAACGGTCTGATGGGGACCCCCGAAAGTTCGGAGCGCCTCGGCCTGGATCTGCATATATTCGATCTGCGATTGACTGCAAAAGCGCTCGAAATCCAGCCGCAACGACGGGTTATCGAAGAAGGCAGGGATGGGGGGAATCGAATTCGCCTCCATCGTAGCCACAGGCAGATTGATTTGCTCGAACGAATCGTAACGTTGTCCCCAGAAGACCGTGCCCCAACGGGCGTTCAACTGCTCGATGGATCCGTATTTGCGTTCCAGCCACGCGTGAAACTGTCGCTTGCAGAGGTTGCACCGGCATCTGCCGGTTCCTTCTTGCGCCATCTCGTTGTCGATCTGATAACCGATAACGCGAGGATGATCGCGAAATCTTGCCGCCAACTTCTCGGCAATACGGCTGGACAGTTCGCGATAGCGGGGATGATTGTAGCAATAATGTCTTCTGCTGCCGAAAGGACGCTGGCGCCCTTGACTGTCGACATACCCCATATCCGGTATTTGTTCGGTCAGCCAGGCCGGAGGAGCGGCAGTCGGCGTGCACAATACGGTCCAAATCCCCTTGCTGCTTGCCCGTTCGACGACGGATTCGAGCCACTCGAACCGATAAATGCCTTCTGCCGGTTCCAACTCGCACCATGCAAACTCGCCAACCCGAATCAAGTTCATCCCCGCCTCCGCCAGCAGCGTAAGGTCGGATTCTATCTGTTCAGACGTACGCAATTCCGGGTAATAAGCAACGCCATAGTAATGCATATCGTTTTCCCTCGCTCCCTAGGTGAAGAGGCAGGGGCTGCATCGTTGCTCCAGTCCCTGCCTCCCCGAACTCGCGCTATTGATTACTTCTGGTCGAATAGCTTTCATTAACCTCTTGAACGATTTTGTCCCAGGCCGGCTCGGATTGCAGCTTCCGAATGAGCTGGTCCCAATCTTCCACCGTGTTTTTGCCGATGATGACATTCACGATCATATCGTTTATTTTCTTGCTCCAATCCGCATTCTGCTCGTTCCATGTAACGGACGTAATGCCAAGAGACAAATCAAGCACCGATTGTTTCTCGATCGAGTCAACGAGTTGATGGCTGTAGTCGTTCATCTCGTCGCTCCACAAACCGCTCTCCGCCCGGAGGTATTTGTTGAAATATCCCGGAATCCACTGATTATGCTGGCTGTTTAATGCGGCGGCGGCTTCGGAAGGCTTCGTAACGAGCGGGAGCTTAGGATTCGGAACTTCATAGTCTTTGCCCTCAATGCCGCTGGCTACGAGCAGGAAACCTTCTTGGGTTGAAGTGTAATCCATCACTTCGAGAATCTTCTTTAATTTCTCTTCGGGAACCTTCTTATTAATCATCAGAATTCCGAAAGATCCGCTGGCCTTCTCATAATATCGCTTACCGTCTGCCGCAGCCGGAAGTTCGATCGCTTGCACGACCGCATCGGGCACCGATTTACGGAGCTCCGTCTGCCAGTCCGGCGGCCCGATAACTTGATTGATGTTGGTCATGACCATGCCGACCTTGTTCTGAATAAATAAATCAAATGGCTGGGTTCCTTTCATCACCGGAAAATCAGGAGCGAAGTACCCGGCCTTATACTGCGCTTGCCAGTACGAAAGAGCATCGCGCGTCTCTTGGGAAGCAATGCGCGGGGTCAATCGACCCGAATCGTCCTTTACGAATCCGAACATAGGCGCAAATCCGAATGGGCCGTTGAACATCGACAACAAGTACGTTTGCGGAATTGGGGATCCGCTCGCACCGATGCCATAAGTATCCGCTTTTCCATTGTTGTCAGGATCATTCTTCGTAAAGGCTTCAAGCACCTTCGTAAACTCTTCCGTAGTCTGTGGAACCGGCAAGCCCAGCTTATCCAGCCAATCTTTGCGAATAATGATCGCTTCGTGCCCGTCCGTTGGTCTTACCCGCGGGATTCCGAAGAGTTTGCCATTGATCGCAGTGACGTTATAGATGCTTTCTGGTATCTGAGATAGATTGGGATAATCCTTAATGTACGGAGTTAAATCCCAGAAGGCTCCCTGGGCGATTGCGTTGGCCCACGCATGGTTGCTGGGATCCCAGACAACGGTGATATCCGCCAAATCATTGGTCGCAAGAACCGCGTTCAACTTATCCTGATAGTTGTTGGACGGTGCGAACGTTATGTTCATTTTTACATTCAGTTTCTCATTCAACTTCTGTATACGCTCTATATCCGAAGGTGTGGATTCTCCGTAAGTGGGCGCAAGAACCGTAATTTCGACGGGCGCTTGCGCCTTCTCTTCCGGGCGGTTCGATTGACTCGGATTTGCCTCTTTTTCATTGTTTCCGCAGCCCGCTACGGCGACAGTGGCCACGGCAAGGAACGGCAATAATGTTCTTTTCCACCGTTGGTTCACGCTTGGACCTCCCTTATTAAGGTTGACTATCTTATCGCTCCCTTTAAACTTATACCTTGTATAGACCTGAAGCATCGATCGGCGCCATGATCCGCTTCAGGCATAGGCATCCCCCCTTTCCTGCAGTTGGTTCGCCTCATCCTTCGCCTCATCCTTTAACGGAACCCAACATCATGCCGGAGACGAAATATCGTTGCAGAAACGGATACACGGCGATAATCGGAAGCGAGGATACGATAACGGCAGCCATCTTCAAGGTCTCAGGGGGGAGTCTCTGTTCCACGCTTAACGCTTGCGCGGCTGCGCCGCTGCCTACCCCTGTCGAAGCGTTAAGCAGCATCATTTGCAGGACTACCTGAAGCGGCCGCTTCGCATCATCGGTAATGTACATGACGCCCGCAAAGAAGGTGTTCCAGAATCCGACTCCGTAGAACAACCCGAAGGCTGCTAGCGCAGGGATCGAGACAGGAACGATAATTCGGAAGAACACGCCGATGTCGGAACAACCATCCATCTTGGCGGATTCCTCCAATTCCGCAGGAATCTCCTGAAAGAAACCCTTCATTAGCAAAACATAGAAGGCTGAGCTCAGCGAGGGCAAAATTAACGACCAGATGCTGTTCATCAGACCGTATTCTTTAACGATCATATAGGCGGGAATCATTCCCGGATTAAACAGCATCGTAAATAAGATCCCGCCGAGAATTACGCGCCTGCCCTTCAATCGGCTGCGGGAAAGTCCGTAAGCCAAGGTCGAGGTGACCAGCAAACTGCAAGCCGTTCCGACGATGGCCAGAAAACCGCTGACTCCCATAGACCGCATGAAGCTTCCGGACCGAAAAATATAATCGTAGGATGCCATACTCCATTCCCTCGGAAACAACAATATCGGTGTCCTCGCGTATTCCGACGGCGATGTGAAGGAAACAAGCACGATATAGATAAACGGCAGCAACGTCGCGAGAGCAAACAAGGACAGGAGACCGTACAACGCAAGATCGACTGCTTTATTTCTCCCTAAGTCAGTAGTGCTGATATCAATACACCCCTTCTTCCCCAAACTTCTTGGCCATCCGGTCGGCCCCTATCACGAGTACGAGCCCGACGACGGATTTAAAAAAGCCCGCTGCGGTTGCAAAGCTGAAATTCCCTTGCTGCACTCCAACGCGATAGGCATAGGTGTCGAATACATCGGCTACGGAAGCAACGGGGGCGCTCGTCATCAGGTACACTTGTTCGAACCCGACGCTTAGCAAGCTGCCAAGCCGCAGGATCAATAGGACAATGATTGTCGATTTAATTCCGGGAATGGTGATATATCGAATCTTCTGCCAACGATTCGCACCGTCGATTTGTCCCGCTTCGTATAGCTCGGGATTGATTCCGGTCAAGGCAGCCAGAAAGATAATCGTGCCATATCCGGCATCCTTCCAAATGCTTTGGGCGGTCAACATCGTCCAGAATCGATTGGCATTCGTCAGGAAATCAATCTTGTCTCCTCCATAGTCGGAGATGATTTTATTGATAATGCCTTCGCCCTGCCCCAAGATAAGGTAGCAGATTCCGACAATAACGACCCAAGACATAAAATGGGGCAAATAAATCGTCGTTTGCACGAATCTCTTGAATTTCACCGACCGAAGCTCATTCAGCATAATCGCGAGGGCGATCGGCGCCGGAAAGAAAAAGAGCAAATTCAGGAAATTAATGCCGAGCGTATTGCGGAGGAGAATAGGAAAATCCTCATGCAAGATGAAAGTTTGAAAATGCTTAAATCCCACCCAATCGCTATGCCAGAATCCAAGGAACGGAGAGTAGTCCTGAAAAGCCAGCGCAATCCCCCACATTGGCGCATATTGAAACATCAAGAAATAAAGAACGCCCGGCAAGATCAACAAATACAAATACTTGTCCCGGCGTATCGCCGCTTTCCAATCACCCACTGTTCATCCACCTTCCTGCAATCAACTCTTCTACTCCTTCCTCTGTCTGAAGTTCACGGCCCGATTGGAATGGACTCGGTCCGCTCAATCGCATCATAAGCGACCCGGAATGTTACAAGATAGTATCGATTCGGATGCGGAAGCGCCAATATCGCCATGTTGCAAATCGACTTCGCCGGCTCGCCGCCAAATCAAATCGGATACACGGAACAAACCGAACTAAAAAAAAGAGACAGCCATCGCTAGAACGATGAAGCATGTCTCTTATGTCTATCAAACGGATCGCTGTCGACTCTCCCTATATTGGCCAGGCGTCATGCCTTCCATCTTTTTAAACACACGCATAAAGTTAATTCGTTGGTACCCGATCATCTCCGAGATGGTGCCGATCGGCAAATCGGTATTCAGAAGCAAGTCCTTGGACTGTTCGATCCGGTGCTTCGTCACATATTCAAGGAATGACATCCCGGTTATTTTACGGAAATATCGGGTCAAATGCGCCTTGCTTACCTGACAATACTCTGCGCACTCTTCCAACGAAATGTCCCTGGCATATTCCCGGCGAATAAAACTTATCGCTTGGTCTACCATCTCGGTATAGTCGTGTTGATTCAGCTGAAGGACATTATCGGTTATCGGTTGAATGTAATGCTTGATGAACCACTCATTCAAATCATCAATGCTGCTTCTGCTTTGAATGATCGTATAGGGCTCGTGACCTTCCAAAAGCCCGGCTACGTCGATCTGAAGCGCATAAGCGGTTCGAAGCGTTGCTGCCAGCCATTGGTTATAGAAAGTTTGTACGCCGTCTGCCGATACGACATTCGCTTTCACATAGTTCGAGAAGTCGTTTAGCATCCTGACCGCGTCTTCCTTACTCCCCATCTTTAAAGCGCTTTCATATCGGAATTCCAATTCGATCGGGTAGCGTCCGCTATAGCCGGAAGTATCCGCATCGTATAACACCTGGTTGCGGCCGTAAATAATTCTAGCCTCCAACGCGGCAATCGCACGCTCATACAGGACGGGTATCTCAGTTGCATGTTTGGCAATGCCCCCCAGACCTACGGTGACGGGCAATTGCAAATAGCTCTCGCATATGGCCCTCAATTGCTCAGCCGCTTGTTCCATATCGCTTAATCGCAACTCATTGTTCTCTTCCGGTTCGGAGAGCCAAACCAGGACAGCCAACGTGTCATTGGGAAGATGCGCCGCTATACCGTTATAAGGACCTGTCTCCAGCAATTCATTGACAATATTTTTCATCGCGAACAAAATTAAATCTTTGTCGGTACGTTGAAATTTGCTAACGCCATGCTCCGACCGGTCGAACGTGGCGGTAAGTACGCAGGTACTATGCATAAGCTTCAGTTCATATCGCTGCAGCAACTCCTCCAGTTGCTCCGCATCATAGTGGCTAAGGTGCCCTTGCAGCAACTGCAGGGTAACCGTCTCGCGCAACATAGGAGCATGCCTGGTCAATCGGTTCTCAAGCTCTTTGGTTGTCATCTTCAATTCTTTGGTCTTGTTCTCAACCTCTTCCCACCGCGTTAATGCATAACCGATGTCATCGCCATCGACAACGCCGCTTTCTCCCCTTCTCATCAAACCGAGAAGCCGTTTGAATGGCCGATAACTCCACGCGCTTCCAAGCAAAGCGGCTACGGCAGCCAGCAAGAGAAGAACGGCGATTATCGATAACGTCATGACCAGAATGCCTCGGGCTTCTTGGTTAAGCTCTTTAACCGGAATGATGTCGAAGTAAGTCCAATGCGTGTACGAGGAATGATACGCCGATACGAAATACTCGGTTCGATCATGTACATATTCAAATTGATCGCGAACCCGGGAATCATCCCGGAGCTGCAGATCAAATTCCTTGGGAAAAGAAACGGCAGAGGTTGTGGCAATGCGATTTCCCGATTCGCTAAGAATGGTCATGAATTGTCCATCGTAAATCTCTGAAGCGACAATAGAATCTTTAATAGAGCGAGGATTGATCGTAGCAATCATCAGACCGATCGGTTCCGAGTTGCCGGCATAGGGGAACTTATTCAGAAGCGTAACTCCGCTGCGCGTCCCATAGGCCACGCGGTATGAAAAAACGCCATCATACCACTGACTCTGCGTCTTTCCCTTCATCTGTAGTTCCAGCAGTTCCAAGTCGGGGATCATATCGGGCCGGTTAAGACCTTGATTCGGGGAAATAAGGCCAACCCCTTTGATATAAAGCGAGAGGTCATCCAAGTACTTGTTGTTAACCAGGAAAGCGTTAAGCATAGGCAATACCTTGTTCGCAATTTCGACGGCATCCGGAGTTTCATCAAGATCATTACGATATTCCCGGGAGAAGTAGGGGGTATCCAGAAGGGACATCACGTTGATTTGAATATCGTAAAGTTGTCGATCAATCGTATTTGAGACTTGCTTCAAATAGATGGTATCCGCTTTATTCGCCTGGTTGCGTACCACCCGAGTCGTATACGCGTTGCTGAACAATCCTAGAATGAGCAGCACGCTGACTGCAATCGAGAAGGATGTAAGAAAAATTCGATTGAACATACGCCGCTTCTTGTGATTACCGTACTTTCGGAAGAAATTCATTGTAGGCTGCTCCCTGAGCGCTCGACTTGAATTTATTTCACATTATAAACACTGCTCTTGTCATGTGTACATAGATGAACTTGCATTCTTAAAACAAATGATCTCGTGCAGGTTCAGAAGCGATATATAGAAACGGCAGCCGATCTTTTTGGTCGGCTGCCGTTCTGTCTGATCTCAACTATCGTTTCCCGTTAGTACAACGAGCCAAAACCGGTAGCCCGCTCCGCCCTTTATAGAGAGGTTACGAACTTCACCTCCGGAAAGCGGTTATCCGGGCCTTTCATTAAGATTCCGCCTTGATTTTTCAGATGCTTATCGAAGAAATCCAGCATATAGGCATTGATAACGGTGTTCGCTCTTTTGGGCGTAATCGTTCCCGTAATGCCCAGCATGTTGAAAATCGGAGAAACGAACTGGACGTCGGCAAAATTCAAATGCTCCGTATTATCGATATAGAGGACTTGTCCCCCTTCGGCGACCGTTTCGCGCATCCGTTCAAGCTCCAGCTTTTTATCTTCCGTTACTTGTTCCTCCCACTCTCTTGTCGATCCCATACGGTTAAGCTCTGTATCCGTGTAGACCCGGTTATCCATCACCCTCTTTAATTTTTCGAAATAGCTTTCCGAGTTGATGAACAAAATCGGCTTTCGCAGACCCTCTCTGTCACGCAGTCGATAAAGCCCTCCATCCAGGTCTATTCCAACCGCGATTCGCGGATCGTAAGCAGCGTCATAGGCCGTCGCTCCGCCGATGGAATGGCCGAACACCCCGACATGACCGAGATCCATCCTTCCTTTGAGATGACTTGGAATCTGTCCCGATTGGATGAACTCGAATTGGTCCAGCGTAAACGTCACATCGTCGGTTAAAACTTTTCCCAATTTGTCGCGACTTTCCCTACTCATCCGGTAATCATCGTCGGGAGAGAATAAGTCGTTCGTTGTGCCGGTCGCGATTCGACCGTCCGGAAACTCGGTTGCGAATGTATTGTAGGTGTGGTCGATCACGGCCACGATATAGCCGTGACTCGCAAGATTCTCGGCTTGCGACGTGTGGAGGAACCTGGAAGAGCCGTTGCCGGGATTGGCAAGGATCAGCGGGTATGAAGTCTGTGCCGAAGAGACTTCGGCCCCCGAATAAGCATGGCTGGATACGTACTTCAGATGTTGAAGAGTAAACCCGGGTAGGCCGTAGTCCGCGGCCATATAACGTAAAATCCGGGTATCGGGAACAAAGGGAGCGTACTTGCCGGTGCCAGCTTGAGCCGGATACCATACCTGAACCATCAATTCTCTTTTGCCATCTCTGGCTTCGTCGAAAATCTCTTCCCTATTCGTATCCACGAGATGAAAAGTTTGCGTTCCTACCTTAAATTCGCCTGTCGGTTCAGGTAGTTTAAATACCGGAAAAGCATACATGAGACCCGCTGTTACGACCAGCATGATCGCTATAGCGGTATAAGCTGAACCCAACAGGAAGCGCGGGATTTTTTTGGGTCCGTCTTTTCTAAAATAGCTATACCCTGAAAGAGCTAAATATAGGATCGTTATGCAATATGGAAAAATTAGCTGAAGTCTGTATCCTTCCGCCGTCCAATGAACGACCAGCAAAAGCGTGGCGATCCCGCTAGCAACGAATACTGGTATCCTGCGCCGTCCCTTTGATAAAAGGACTGTTAATGCAAACAAGCCGATGTTTGACAATAAAAGCAACACTTCTAACAGCCTCATTTCAATTCTCCTTTAAACAAATTCCATTCCTTTCGCTAGTTCAGTATAAAGACGGCTTCCGAATCCAAAATATATCAGTTATGTTACTGTAATCTGCCCGTAGTTTAAATGAAAACGGCAGCCGCGCTTGTTGGCCGGCTGCCGTCGTGCATTTTAGTTCAAAATCGATAGGGACTGATTAGGGATATATTTTTTCGCCTTTTTCAAGCATCGCTACAAACTGTTGAATTCGTTTCGCCCGGGTTTCTTGCTTCTTGGCATTATGGATTCTGAACAGGATTGCATATTTATTTTGGCTATTCAACGTATCATAGAATGCCTTCGCTTGGACATTGCGCTCCAGTTCGATTGCGAAATCCTCCGGCATAGAAGCGATACTTTGCGATTCGTAGGCCTTATCCCATTGTCCATTCTTTTTGGCAACTTCAATCGCTTTGAACCCTGAGGGCTTCATTCTTCCATTGGTAATGAGAAGCTCCGCTTTGTCTTTATTTACTTTCGACCAGATGCTGTTAGCCCTACGCGGAGTAAATCGTTGAACCCACATTTTTTCATCGAACTTTTCCTTCTGGCTGTCAACCCATCCGTAACACAATGCACTTTCAAGTGCTTCATCGTAGGATACGGTAACCACGCCGGAATTTTTTTTCGAGATTTGCAACCGGATTCCCGGTGAAGTGTCATGATTGTTCTCAAGCCAATTCTCGAAAGATTGCTGTTCGCCAAAAAACATAATCGGTAATTCATTGGACTTATTGGTCACTTGAATCGCCTCCTACTTGTAGTGTACTTCAATATAGTTGACAGATAAAGTCAGGGATAGTCTAGCCTTGCCACGTATACGGTGGACCCCTAAATGAAAACTTAACCATCAAGCAACGTCATTTGTTCTTCCATGTATCGAGTGCCTTGAGCAGCGCTCTTAGGACTTACAATCTCGATGCGCAGAAGATCTTCTTTCGAGAGGACAATATCCGCAGCAGCGACGTTTTCCTCCAAATACTTGATTCGCTTTGTACCTGGAATCGGCACTGCTCCTTTGGCGATCGTCCAGGCGATGGCCAATTGAGACGGTGAACAGTTTTTCTCTATCGCGATCTCCTTGATCTTATCGACGATCTCTACGTTTTTGCGGAAGTTCTCCCCCTGGAACCGAGGCATCCATCTGCGAAGATCGTCGGCCGCCAAATTTTCGAACGTACGAAGTTCGCCAGAGATAAAGCCTCTGCTGAGCGGACTATATGCAACATGAGTGATCCCCAGATCTCTTGCAGCAGGAAGAATCTCATCTTCGATGTCACGGCTCCATAACGAATACTCGCTCTCCAGCGCGGAAATTGGATGCACGGCATGGGCCCGGCGAATGGTGGAAGCAGAAGCTTCGGACAGACCGAGAGCTCGAACTTTGCCCGCTTTGATAAGGTCGGCCATTGCCCCGACTGTCTCTTCAATCGGAATTTGAGGATCGACTCGGTGCTGGTAATACAGATCGATGTAATCTGTCTTCAACCGACGTAGGCTATCCTCTACTGCCCTCTTAACGTAATCGGGATGGCCACTGAGGCTCTCGTAATTGGGGGTGTAAGAGAACTTGGTCGCAATAACAGCTTGCTCTCGACGTCCCTGGATTGCCTTTCCAAGCAACTCTTCGTTGTGACCGTTCCCGTAAACGTCGGCCGTATCGAACATCGTGACGCCTAAATCCAAAGCGCGATGGATCGTCTTAATAGAAAGTTCATCGTTTGTCTCGCCATACATTCCCGGAGACATGCCCATGATGCCAAGACCGATCGCAGATAAGATAATGTCGCTATTGCCCAATGCTCTTTGATTCATTCCTACATCCCTCATTCTCGTTTAATAGGCTGGTTGTGTCGATCTTCCATTTGACTCAGCAATCTGCTCTCGGAAGGAAGCCTTCCTCCCTCAATATCTTCGTAGATGGCAAGCTTGTTATTGACGGCGTCAAGGGCTTCAGCCAGTTCATTCTGGCGGCGGAACAATTCTTCTTTGTACTGGTTTAAGATCGCTTTTCTCTGCGGAATCGTGGCATCGCCATCTAACGCGAGGTTAACCATCTGCTTCATCAAGGAAATTTTCATTCCTGTGGCTCGGAAGCACATCATTAACCGGATCCAATCCAAGTGATCCTGCTCGAATAGACGATTCCCGTGCTGATCCCGCTTAATGAAAGGAAGTAATCCCTCCTTCTCGTAGAACCGAATTGTATGTGCAGGGCAACCAAGCCGCTCTGATGCCTCTTTGATTGTATATGACATATGGATACACTCTCCTTTTCAGAAAGGCCGGCTAGGTCTTATTTAGCTTAAGCCTTAAAGTAAACTTTAAGGCAAGTGTAATTTTGAAACGCATGAAGTCGGTGCATTGCTTCAGCCGATTTTAACGACCATCCTGAATAACGGCAAGGCGAAAGCGATTCGTATATCCACTCTTGAGGCGATCTGCGAAGCTCTGGATTGTCAGCCGGGGGATCTATTGGAGTACAAGAGGGGCGAGTAAAAAACCGCGGCAGTCCGGGACGGAATTCCCCCGTCCTAGACTGCCGCGGTTTGGTTTTTATCGAGTTTCCAGCAGTCTCATATCGGCCGAGCAGCCATCCGGGGCGATAAGCTCGACTTCGACTCCCTTGGGCGCCCGGACCTCCAGGTCGAATACTCGTCCGCCGTCCCGTTCGATTATTCTCCACGATACGTCGATCCGGCCTCCGTCCGGCAGCGGCACCGCGCCGCGCGCCCACTTCAGGTCGCCCGGCTGCGGAGCGACCCTGACGCTCTTCCAGCCGTCGGAAGCCCTGCGGACTCCCAGCACGACGGCGCCCAGGAAGTACCCCGGGGCGGCGGACCAGGCATGGCAGTGGCTGCGGGTGAGCATCTTCGGATTCGGGCGGTTCTCCTTGAAGTTGGGGTACATCTCCCAGCAAGCGGTCGCCTCGTATTCGATCATTTGGCCGTAATTGGCGCGCATGTCGTCCAGCATGATGTCGTAGCGGCCGAGAGAAGCGAGCGCCTCGTAATAGAAGAACGCCATGAACGGGCTGCCGATCTGCACGAACGAGGCGGGCGGCTGGATCAGGTAGCCGGCGATCCGGTCCTTGCGCTCCCCTTCGGCGACGCCGTTCAGGTAAGCGACGACCTGCGTCTGGATGCTGAAGACATCCGACCTTCTGCCGTCCGCGTGAATACAGTCGAGATAGGCCTGCCGCTCGTCGGACCAGAGGTGCTCGTTGATCGCCTTGACGAGCGAATCGGCCGCCTTCGTGAATACGGCGCCCTCTTCGGCGGCTCCGGCCAGTTCCGCCAGCTTCGCCGCGTCGCGAAGCGTTCTGGCGAAGATCGCGTTCTGATGCGTGACGACGCCGTTGCGGGGCTGATCGATAGGCGCCCAGTCGAGCAGGTTCCAGCCTCTTATGAAGAACAGTCCGCGATAGTCGATTTTCCGCAAATAGTGCTCCAAGGTGAACCGGATCTTCGGCCACATCATCTTCGCGAACGACCGGTCGCCGGCGTGCTCCGCGAATTCCCGGCACGCGATCGCCCAGAAGAAGGTCCAGTTGGGAATGACGCTGCTCCAGCCGCTCGGAACCTGATCGGCATAAAGAGGCGTCTGCCAGGCCGATCCGGGAACCAGCTCCAGGCACCTTCTCACGATGTCCGTCGCGCCGAATACGTAGTAGTTGACCAACGCCTCGTTGCGGCTGTCGCCGACCCAGAACGCCTGCTCGTAAGCCGGGCAATCCACGAACGTGTCCTCCATGCACAGGCGGGTCGTATGCTTGCTGATCTCCCAAATATCGTTAAGCAGCGGATCCGAGCTATGGAACCGGCCGATCTCGGCCACCGGATAATTGCTCTGGGCGATCTGCACGCCGAACAGCCGCACCGGGCGGGACGCGTTCCGAACCGTCACCATGAGATAACGCAGGCCGCGCCGGACCGGGGATTCGTAGCTCTTCCGGCCTTCCTTGCAGACGTAGCGGAGCGTGTTATCCAGAATGTACGTATCCTGGCGCCACCCGTCCCGCATGTACTCGAAGCCGTAGAAGTCGAGGACGGTTCCCGCCGGAGCGTCCGCCTCGAACCGGAGATAGCCCGACCATTCCTTGCCGAAGTCCAGGATCAGCTCCGTGTCCGCGCCTTCGAACAAAGGAAGGACCGCAGGAGTCCGGTTCGCCATGCAAACCGCCTGCACGTCCATCGGAACCGGGAGGCTCTCTTCCGTCCTCCTCCAGACGCTCTTGGCGAAGACCGATTCGCGCGCCGTCAGCTCGGACGGGAACGGCTTGATCCATTCCTCGTAGGCTGCCAGCTCCGACGGCGAGGAGACGGCTCGGAAGCTTCCGTATATCCCGAAGTGTTCGAACGCTTGCTCGTCCAGAGGCTTATCCCCGCCGAAGCCTTCGTAATCCGCCAGCGGCGAGTCCGATTCCTCATGGTCGATCGGCACTCTCGCGGCGAAAGGCCCGATCAGCGCGAACGGGGCTTCGCCGCCGGATTCGCCGCCAAGCGGGGAGACAAGCTCGAACGGCGTCTCGCTGTCGATCCCGAGGTGCAGGCCGGTTCCGTGATCGGTTCCCGCCAAGTCCAGCGCCAGCAGGTTGTCTCCGCGGCGAAGCCGCAGGCGCTGATAGCGTTCCGGGCGTTCGCCTTCCATGTCGTTCGCGGAATAGTAGGTTCCGTTAAGAGCGATGCCCCGAAGCGCATCGAATCCGCTTAAGAAGCCGACGGTCGCTTCCGCGTCTTCGCTTAAGCGGACGATAACGGCCGCATAACCGACGAAGGACACGCGATTGGCATGCCGGATGCTGTCCGGATCCATGGCGTTGCGGATGTCGAGCGCGGTCGTCCAGGAGACGGCCTCCACCCGCTTCAGCGATTCCGCTCGTATCGGCCAGACCGTTTCTTCGGTCAGCGGAGGGATCGCGCTCGGCTTCAGGGACGGCCACGGCTCGTCTCCCGGCCGCCCGACCGTTCTTGCGTTCTCCCATTCCGGCGAATCGGACTCCTCCCCGGTCCACCCATCGTCCCATAAGCCGGCGTCCACGCTCTCGGAGAACCCCAACTGGCAAGACATGCGCGGGGTACGGCGGTCATACCCCTTATGCGAAGCGGTTTGCCACGACTCGTCCGTTCCGAGAACGAAGGAAGCTCCCGCGTTCGTCTCGGCCTCTAGCTGGGCGAGAAGCCCGCTCTTGCCGAGCAGATACTGGAACGTGGACAAACCGTAACTGATGACAAGAACGGCTATCGTATTCGTTCCTTGGCGAAGCAGATGGCCGACTTCATGAACGTTGTAGCTCTGCTCGGAAGGCCAGGAGCGTACCGGGCCTCTTCCGCTAAGGATCCCGTTCACGTACAGAACGTACCGGGAATCCGCCGTGATCGAGATTCGGGCTTCCTTTACTCCTTGGTCCGGCAGCTCGAACGAGCGCCGGAAGCATCTCCATTCGTTGCGCGGACGGTCCTCATCGCCGCCCCATATCCACTGCGCCTGCCACGCGATCCCGCCAGCACCCATCTTAAGTCGACTCCTTCTTCGGGGTATTTTCCTCTCTATTCTACTCTTCGGCGGACGTCGTCCTTTAGGGTTGAATCGGACACATGATACGGTGGAATCGGACAAAATACATAGATAGATGCCGGTTAATAAACTATGATGAAAAGAAAAGCATCCGAGAAGGAGGCTGTCGTTCTTGACCGTCCATCGGCCTATCTGGCTAACGCCCGGCTCCCTGTTCTTTACGCCGGAACTGCCCATCTGCGTCAATCGGGCGGAGGAATCGTTCCAGCTTCAGGAGCATGCCCACGACTTTATCGAGATCTGCATCGTCGCGGAAGGAGAAGGCGAGCACTATATCGGCGGCACCCATTTCAAGGTGGCCAAGGGGGATCTCTTCTACATCCCCGTCGGCGTGTCCCACGTGTTCCGCCCCCGCGCCGCCTCGCCGAAGGGACGCTTGGCCGTATACAATTGCATCTTCACGAGAGAGTACTTGGAAGGCGCCTTCGGAGCTTTTCCTCTGGAGCCGGACATTCCGTCCTTCTACGAAGGGCTGGAGCGGCAAGGCCGCTGGCTCGCCGTTCGCGATTCGAACGGAGAAGCCGGAAGGCTTCTGCAACGCCTTCACTTGGAATCGAGCGAGCGGACGACAGGCTATTCAGCCCTGCTGCATTCGGGGTTGATCGAGCTCTTGGTGTTGCTCCGCCGGCTCGATCGCGTCCGTTCCTCAGCTCCCGTCCCGACCGGCGGAAGCGGAATCCGGGAGCTGCTCGAGCGAATCGAACGGGATTGCGCGGGAACCGTTCGTGCCGGCGAGTTAGCCGCGGAGCTGGGCATCAGCGTCCGGCAGCTGCAGCGATCGGTGCGCGGCGCTTCGGGAATGTCCCTGACCGAGTACGTGCAGAACGCCCGAATCAAGGAATGCTGCCGGCTGCTTGGCGAGACCTCGGACAAGATCGGCCACATCGCGGCCGCCGTCGGGTATCAGGACCTTAAATTTTTTAACCGCCTGTTCAAGGAGAGAACCGGAATGACGCCTTCGGAGTACCGCGAACGGTCCCGCCCCTCTTCCGGGGCAACCGGCACCGGCAGGGCGCATTAGTTCTTCTTGCCGGGAATATAAGCAAACGAAAGCAGGCTGCCGCCGAATAAAAGTACGGTCACGACGAGAAGCGACGCTCTCATTCCTCCCACAAAAGAAGCGCTGCCGCTCAGAATCGAGCCGAGGATGGCGACGCCGAGCGTCGCGCCGAGCTGCCGGCTGGCGTTCAGGGCGCCCGAGGCGGCGCCGGTCTGTTCCTTGGGAACGGACGCGATCACGGCGGCCATCAAGGAAGGGATCGTCAAGGATACCCCGAACCCGATGAGCAGCAAGCCGATAAAAGGGATCGCAGCCCCCGTCGTCTCCGGCCAGGCTTGCGCCAAGGCTCCGATCCCCGCCAGCGCGAAGCCCGCCGTCATCGGCAGCCTGGCCCCGATCCGGCTGACGAGCCTGCCGGTGAGGATCGGATTGAAGGCGAGCGGAATCATCATCGGAAGCAGAGCCAGGCCGGCCGAATGGGCCGACAGCCCGCGGAACTGCTGGTCATACAACGGCAGCAGGAAGAGAATGCCCGACAAGCCGACGTTAATGGCCATTCCGGCCAGCATTCCCGCCGTTACCGCCCGCTTCCGGAACATGGCTGGCGGCAGCAGCGGATCCTTGACCTTGGTTTCAAGAATCGTGAACAAGATGGCGCCGATCAGAGCCAATCCGAACGAGGCGAGAATCGCGGGCGAGCTCCATCCGTACGTCTCCCCTTCCATGAGGGCGAAGGAGACGGCGGCAATAGTCGCGAGGGCCGTTAGCTGGCCGCCCGCATCGAAGCTCCGATTCGGCCGTCGATCGGTCTCGCCGACGAGCCGCGAGGTTGCGACCAAGCTGACGAGAGCCAGCGGGACGTTCAGAAGGAAAATGCTCCGCCAGCCGATCGAATCAACCAAAAAGCCTCCGACGACGGGTCCGGCCGCCATCGCGGTGCCCGTCACCGCCGCCCAGATGCCGAGAGCCCGGGCGCGCTCCGCCGGATCCGGAAAGGCGCGGGCGATCAAGGCGAGCGACGCCGGAGTCAAGGCCGCGCCTCCCGCCCCGAGAACGGCTCGCAGCGAGATCAGAATCCCGAGCG
>Ga0065721_10005590_pt1 | contig 29881 bp, 30 predicted proteins | sample Mesricmetagenome_FD_59108 | JGI IMG/M metagenome (GOLD analysis project Ga0065721, IMG submission 59108) | Mesophilic microbial community from rice straw/compost enrichment Sample: eDNA_1 v2 (version 2) | ecosystem: Engineered > Solid waste > Grass > Composting > Bioreactor | place: USA: Davis...
CATTCCGCTTCGCTGCACACGTCCGGGGAACGAGCGGGTCGCGAACCTCCTCAGCCGAAGCGCACCCAGCCCTGCGGGTAGAGCCGCTCCTGCGGCAGGAAGCGCGCCTTGTAGGCCATCTTGCGCGATCCCTCGACCCAGTAGCCGAGATAGACATAAGGCAGGCCGAGGCGCCGGGCCTTGGCGATATGGTCGAGGATCATGAAGCTGCCGAGGCTGCGCTCGCCGTCGTCGGGGTCGTAGAAGGAATAGACCATCGACAGGCCGTCGCCGAGCACGTCGGTGAGCGCCACCCCCACGAGGTCGCCCGTGCCGCGGCCGTTGATGGCCGTGTCCGGCCCGCGGCGCCGGTATTCGACGAGCCGCGTCGGCACGTGGCTGTCCTCGACCATCATGGCGTAGTCGAGCATCGTCATGTCCACCATGCCGCCGTCGGAATGGCGCGCTTCGAGATAGTGGCGGAAGAGCGAATATTGCTCGGAGGTCGGGATCGGCTCGCCCATGGCCCCGACAAGGTCTGCATTGGCCCGGGCAACCCGCCGGAGGTTGCGCCCCGGCCGGAAGGCATCGACGACGATGCGCACCGAGACGCAGGCCTTGCAGTGCTCGCACGCCGGGCGATAGGCGATGGTCTGCGAGCGGCGGAAGCCGCCTTGGGTCAGGATGTCGTTGATCTCGGCGGCCCGCCGGCCGATGAGATGGGTGAAGACCTTTCGCTCTTCCCGCCCCGGCAGGTAGGGGCAGGTAGAGGGCGCCGTCAGGTAGAACTGCGGCGCGTCGCGCGGTTGCGTCGTCACCTCGTTCCTCCCTCCGTCCGTTCATCGCCCGCGAGAGTGTCCACTGACGATACCACCGCGGTGACGGCGCTCAAGCGCCGTCACCGCGCGTTCACGATCGTGACCCCCGTGAGCACGTCGTGCAGCAGCCGCCGGTCGTCGCGCAGGAGGCCGACGAGGATGTCGATCACCAGCACCAGCACGGTGCCGGCCGCGACATAGAAGAGGAGCGCGTGGACGGCCGCGGTGATGAAGTCGACCCGCGTGCCGCCGGGGCCGATGGCCCTGAGGCCGAGCATCCGCATGCCGATGGTCGATTGCCGGCTGCCGCCGACGGTAATCGCGCTGTAGAGCACGCCCGTGCCCGCCCCCACGACCGGGAACAGGAACCAGGCGAGCCCGAAGGTGAAGACCCCGAGCACTGCAACGATGATGAACAGCATCACCATGAGCACGGCGATGACGCAGATGTCGATGAGATAGGCGAAGAGGCGCGGCGTCAGCACGCCTGCGGTGGCCTCCGGCGGCAGCGTCGGCATGTTCTCACTCATGGATCCTGTCCTGTTTCGAGGGGCGGCGCACTGTGCGTCACGGCGTCTCGCTCAGGCCGCGGGCATCGACCCGGCGCGGGGCGAGCCCGTCCGCCTCGAGCGCGGCGAGGATGGCGCTGGTGTGCTCGGCATCGCGCGTCTCGACCGTGAGGTCGATGGTGACCCCCTTGGCCGGCACGTCGAGATAGAGACGTCCGTGCGAGACTTCGAGGATATTGGCACCGAGTTCCCCCAGCCGGCTGGCGACGCGGCCGAGCAGCCCCGGCCTGTCACTCGTTGTAATGCGGAAGGAGACGATCCGTTCCGCCCGCTCGAGCTCGCGCACCATCACCGAGGCGAGGAGCCGCGCGTCGATGTTGCCGCCGCACAGGACGAGCCCCACCTTCCTGCCGCTGAAGAGCTCCGGCCGGGCGAACATGGCGGCGAGGCCGGCCGCGCCCGCCCCCTCGGCCATGGTGCGCTGCTGGGTGGCATAGGCGTTGACCGCCCGCTCGATGGCCGCTTCCTCCACGAGGACGATCTCGCTCGCGAGCGCCCGCACGATCGGCAGCGTCATCGTGCCCACCGTCTTGACCGCGATGCCCTCGGCCAGCGTCGGTCCGCCGATGGGCAGGTCGCTGCCGGCGATGGCATTGTGGAAGGAAGGGTAGAGCAGGGCCTCGACGCCGACGACGTCGATCCCGGGCTTCAGCGCCTTGGCCGCCACGGCGATGCCCGCGAAGAGGCCGCCGCCGCCGATGGGCACGACGAGCACGTCGAGATCCGGCATGTCGGCCAGCATTTCGAGCGCGATGGTGCCCTGGCCCGCCATGACGGCCGGATCGTCGTAGGGGTGGACGAAGACGAGGCCTTCCTCGGCGGCGATGGCGCGGGCCCGCTCTGCCGATTCGTACAGCGTCTCGCCGAAGAGGACGACGCGCGCCCCGTGCGCCCGGGTGTTCTCCACCTTCACGAGGGGCGTCGCCTCGGGCATCACGATGGTGGCGGGAATGCCGAGCCGCCGCGCGTGATAGGCCACCGCCTGGGCGTGATTGCCGGCCGACATGGCGATGACGCCGCGCCGGCGCTCCTCGTCCGTGAGGCGCGTCAGCTTCACCAGCGCGCCGCGCTCCTTGAAGGAGCCTGTCGCCTGCATGTTCTCGTGCTTGACGAAGACCTCGGCGCCGGTGAGCGCCGACAGGCGCGGGGCGGGCATCATCGGGGTGCGCAGCACCTTTCCGGCGACGATGGCCGCCGCCGCTTCGACATCCGCGAGGGTGATGGCGTGCCGCTCACCGGCCATTCTCGAAACGTCCTCCAGCATGGCTTGTCAGCTGCTCCTTAATCGACGCCGACCGCGCGGCCTATCGCAGATCCTGCACGGCCGCTCATATCTCGCGCGGCACCAGTTGGCGTTCGCCGAACAATCCGCCCGGCCGCAGCACGAGGAATAGCACGAGCAGGCAGTAGATCGCGATGTCGCGCAGCTCGATCGGCAGCGCCGCCGACCAGGCGGCCTCCACGGCGGCGATGAGGAGCCCGCCGGCGAGCGCGCCGGCGACCGAGCCGATGCCGCCGACGACGGCCGCGACGAGGGCCTTGAGCCCGAGCGCCAGCCCGCCGGAAAAGCCGACGCCGCCGTATTGCGCGACCATGAGGAAGCCCGCGAGCGCGGCGAGCCCGGTCGCGAGGGCGAAGGTGATCGCGAACAGCGCGCGCCCGTCGATGCCGAAGAGGGCGGCGGCCACGGGATCGTCGGCGTAGGCCCGCCAGGCGCGGCCGAAACGCGTCCTCGCCAAGAGGACGATGAGAAGCCCGGCCGCCAGTGCGCCCGTCGCCGTGACGAGGAGCGACATGGGCGTGACGGTGACGAGGAAATCGCGGGCGCCGGCGATGCCGATCGTCGCATTCCAGACCGGCGGCACCCAGCGCCCGCTCTCGCCCTGGGTGAGGCGCAGGTATTCGGCCAGCGCGATGGAGAGCCCGACCGTCACGATCACGATCTGCTGGCCCTTGAGGCGCAGCAGCGGCGCCACCGCGAGGCGCCCCGCGACGAGCCCGTGGAGGGCCCCGGCCGTCACCGCGGCGATGAGACCCGACAGGAGGCCGGGCAGCGGCGTGACGGCGCCGCCCGCGACGGACAGTGCGATGGTCAGCGTCGCCGCCATGCCGCCGAGCACGGCGAATTCGCCGAAGCCGAGCATGATGCGCCGCACGAGGCCGAAGATGAGCGCATACGAGGCGGCGAGGAGGCCGTAGATCGCCGCCATCGGCAGAGCGGCGAGGGCCTGCTGCAGGGCGTAGGCGAGGGGCGAAGGCAGGCGCAGCAGGCGTGCAGAGGCCGCTCTGCGTTCGGGGTCGGCCGCCGCGGCTTCGGGTGTCTCGAGGTAGAAGCGCTGCAGGAAATAGACCGAGGCGTCGTTGAGCGCGCCCCGCTCGGTCGTGACCCCGACGAGCCGTGCCTTGTCCGCGGCAAAGCCTGTGCCGGCGAAGCGGCAGGCGATGGCGCGCCGGCGCGTGCCGCGCTGCGTACTGACGTCATAGTGGATCAGCACCTCGTTGCGCCCCGGCCCGAGCCGGGGCTCCGACAGGCGAAAGCCTGCCCCGTCGGGATTAAGGGCCGGGATCGCCTGCCGGCAGATGCGCGCCTGCTCCGCATCGACGCCCCGCCCGCAGCCCGCAAGGGTGAGGCAGGCGGCAAGGAGAAGGAGGACGCGGCGTAGCATCGCCGCACTGTAGCGGGCGCCGCGCGCCGGGAAAGGGGCCTTTTAGAGCGCGCGGGCGAGCTTCTCCGCAACGCGCGGCGCGAAATAGGTGAGGATGCCGTCGGCGCCGGCGCGCTTGAAGGCGAGGAGGCTCTCGATCATGGCCCGCTCGCCGTCGAGCCAGCCGTTGCGGGCTGCGGCCTCGATCATCGCGTATTCGCCCGACACCTGATAGGCGAAGGTCGGCACGCCGAACGTGTCCTTGGCCCTGCGGATGATGTCGAGATAGGGCAGGCCCGGCTTGACCATGACCATGTCGGCACCTTCCTCGAGATCCATGGCGATCTCGCGCATGGCCTCGTCGGAATTGGCCGGGTCCATCTGGTACGTGCGCTTGTCGCCGACGAGCGTCGCATTGGTGCCGATGGCGTCGCGGAAGGGCCCGTAGAAGGCGGAGGCGTATTTGGCCGCATAGGCCATGATCTGCACGTCCTGGAAGCCGGCACCGTCCAGCGCGGTGCGGATCGCGGCAACGCGGCCGTCCATCATGTCGCTCGGAGCGATGATGTCGCAGCCGGCTTCCGCCTGCACCAGCGCCTGCCGCACGAGCACGGCGACCGATTCATCATTGAGGATGGTCTCGCCGGCGAGCACGCCGTCATGGCCGTGGCTGGTATAGGGGTCGAGCGCGACGTCCGTGACGATGCCGACCTCCGGCACGGCGCGCTTGATGGCGCGCACGGCCTGGCACACGAGGTTGTCGGGATTACAGGCCTCGCTGCCGGTCTCGTCGCGCAGGGCCGGATCCGTATAGGGGAAGAGGGCAATCGCCGGGATGCCGAGTTCGGCCGCCCGCTCGGCGTCGCGCACCGCCATGTCGACCGACAGCCGCTCGACGTCCGGCATGGAGGCGACCGGCACGCGCAACTTTTCGCCGGCGATGATGAAAAGCGGCCAGATGAGATCGTTCGTCGTCAGCACGTGCTCCTGCACCAGCCGCCGCGCCCACGGTGCCTTGCGGTTGCGGCGCGGGCGCTTGACCGGGACGGGCAGGTCCGGCGCGAACATGTCCGCGCCCGCACGCTTGCGCTCGTCGAGGGGGCTGACGGTCTTGGATGTCATGGTGTCGCTCTCGAAGTCTCGCTCGTACCGCAGGTCCGGCGCTTCACACGGGGTCCGGCGAGGTGCCGTCGTCGTCCATTGTGCCCTTGCCCTAGCATGATCGCGCGACGGCCCGAAAGACGTGCCGATGCCGCACGGGCATTCGCCGGACGCCGGCCGTGCAAATTTCCCCGCCGTGCCCCGCGCCGGTGCGCGTTGACGCTCGGCACGGCTGCCGGCACCTTGCCGGGCGAAGATGTGCCCGATGCAAGACCTTGAGGGAGGCGACGACGTGCAGTCCGATCAGGCGGCGGAAGCGGAAATCCTGTGCGAGCGGCGCGGTGCTGCCGGCGTCGTCACGCTCAACCGTCCGAAGGCGCTCAACGCGCTCACCCTCGGCATGGTGCGTGCGATGCGCGACGCGCTCGACGCCTGGGAGAAGGATCCCGCCGTCACGCGCGTCGTCGTCACCGGGGCCGGTGGCAAGGCCTTCTGCGCCGGCGGCGACATCCGCCGGCTGCACGATCTCGGCCGGGAAGGGCGCATCGACGAGGCGCGTACCTTCTGGGGCGAGGAGTACAAGCTCAACGCCCGCATCAAGAGCTACACCAAGCCCTATGTCGCGCTCATCGACGGCATCGTCATGGGCGGCGGCGTCGGCCTGTCCCTGCACGGCAGCCACCGGGTGGCGAGCGAGAAGCTGATGTTCGCCATGCCCGAGGTCGGCATCGGCTTCTTCCCGGATGTCGGCGCCACCTACGCCCTGCCGCGGCTGCCGGGGGCGGCCGGGACCTATCTCGCCGTGACGGGGGAGCGCATCGGCCTCGCCGACGCCCGCGCCCTCGGCATCGCCACCCACGCGGTCGCCTCCTCGGCGATGGGGCAGGTGCTGGACGACCTGTGCGCGGGTGGCGACATCGAGGCGGTGCTCGCCGCCCATGCCGTCGACCCCGGCGTATCTGCGCTCGCCGGCGAGCGGGCGCTGATCGACCGGTGCTTTGCCGGGGCGGACATTCCCGAGGTCCTGAATCGATTGCTGAGCGAAGCCGGCCAAGGCTCTGAAAATGCGGGCAGGCTGGCCGCGCTCATGCGCACCAAGTCGCCGACCAGCATGGCGATCGCCCGCGAGCAGATGCGTCGCGGCGCCGGTCTCTCCTTCGCCGAGGCCATGCAGCTCGAATACCGCATCGTCTCGCGCATCGCCGAGGGGCACGACTTCTACGAGGGCGTGCGCGCCGTCATCGTCGACAAGGACCAGGCGCCGAAATGGCGCCCGGCGCGCGTCGAGGAGGTGACAAGCGAGGCGATCGCGGCTTATTTCGCTCCGTTACCGGAAGGCGACCTCGCCATCGATTGAGATGGCCGGCCCCTTCCGGGCGGAAAGGGGTGATGGGCATGTTCCAGCGCAGCGGAGACGACGAGGCTCGTAGCGGCGGGCAGCAGGGCCGGCCGCCCGGCACCACGCGCGGGCTACTCGACGCCATCGCCCTGCACGAGCGGGCGGCGGCCCTGCGCTGGGATCAGATGCTCGTCTGGTTCATGCGCGTCATGGCCTGCGCCTGGCTGGTGAAGGGCCTCGGCGCCTGGGCCGTGCTGCTGGGCTTCGGCCCGGGAGAGGGCATCGCCTTCGAGGCGCGCTCGCTGTCCTTCCAGGCCACCATCATCTATTTCGCCGTCATCGACCTCGTGGCAGCCGTCGGCCTGTGGCTGACGAGCACGTGGGGTGGCGTGATGTGGCTCCTGGCCGTCACGAGCCACATCATCCTCGCGCTGTTCTTCCCGCGTATCGTCATGAGCAACGCCATGACGCTGAGCGCATTCGTCTCGCTCATCCTGCTCTATCTCGCGATTTCGTGGAAGGCGGCGCGCCAGGAAGACTGATGTCTTGCGCATGGCGGGCCGTCCTTTGCGGACGAGTGGCAAGCGAAATGTGGCGGCCGGCAATCTTTTCCCTTGCACCGGGCGTCGACGTCGGTTGCAATGCGGGACAACCTGCAGCGAATGCGGGAAGGAGTATGTGAGGCATGTCCGCCGAGTAGCCATAACGGCCAACGATTGTTGAGGTTCGATTTACGACGTTTCGCAAAGATTTGATTCATCGTATTGTTTAAATTCGTCTTCATCGGCGCTGGCTATCGTACTCCTCATAAAAGGCCGGAGGTTCTCAGTCCGGCCGGCGTAACAGGCGATGGGGCGTATGATGGGGACTGTGATGAAAACGGTAGAGCCGACGCCGGTTCATTCCATAGACGCTGAAATCGGTCCGCTCTACTTGGAAGCTCTCACGCTCGTGGAGCGGCTGCACCGGCGTCTTCTCGACGTGATCAAGGACGAGTTCGAGCGCCGCGGGCGCACGGACGTCAATGCGGTGCAGGCTCTGCTGCTTTACAACATCGGTGACAAGGAGCTGACGGCGAGCGAGCTGCGCACCCGCGGCTATTATCTCGGCTCCAACGTGTCCTACAACGTGAAGAAGCTCGTCGAGATGGGCTATCTGCACCATGCGCGCTCGCGGGTCGACCGTCGTTCGGTGCGCATCAGCCTGACCGATCGCGGGCGCGAAGTTCACGAGATCGTGTCCACGCTGTACGACAAGCATACGCGGACGATCGAGACGATCGGCGGCGTCACGGCCGAGGATTTCCGCAATCTCAACCAGGCCCTGGTGCGGCTCGAGCGCTACTGGACGGATCAGATCCGCTATCGGCTCTGAACGTCTGTTCCCTATAGCTCGCAAGGCATCCGGCGGCTGGCGCGGTCGCCGGATGTTGCATAATTGCAGCGCCCGATCATTTGCGCACGGCAGGGCCGAACCATGGCGCCGCCTGCCACAAATTGGCCCGAGTGCTCCCCGACAGCTCACGCTTGATTAACCGTAGACGGTTTAATTAGGGTCAGTCGTCCGTACGGGCGGCGATGTGGCGGCGTTCTTGCGCGCCGCCGGCAGTCAGAGCGAATTCGACGATCGGGATCCCGCCAGTGCGCATTTCTGTTTCCAAACTCAATGCCTTCGCCGGTGCCGTCGCCGTTGCGTGTGCCGCCATGTCGGCTCCGGCCGCTGCCCAGCAGCCGATGGTGATCGCCTCCCAGGCCGAGTGGAGCCAGGGCTACGATGCGGCGCCCCGCATCCGCGTGCAGCGCTCCTTCATGCCCACCGTCTCGCAGGAGGCGATCATGGGCACCGAGCAGGCGATCGCGCGTTACCGCGAGATCGCGGCGCGGGGCGGCTGGGGCCAGGTGTCGTCCAACCAGCGGCTGCGCGTCGGCGCCAAGGGGCCGGGGGTCGTCGCCCTGCGCGAGCGTCTCATCCTGGCAGGCGACCTCGAGCCGTCCGCGGGCAACTCGCCGGTGTTCGACACCTATGTCGAGGCCGCGGTGAAGCGCTTCCAGGCGCGGCACGGCCTCAATGCGACCGGTGTCGTCAACGGGCCGACCATTTCCGCGCTCAACGTGCCGGTCGATACCCGCCTGCGCCAGCTCGAGATCAATCTGGTGCGCCTGCGCGCCCTGTCGGGGGACCTCGGCGAGCGCTACGTGATCGTCAACATCCCGGCCGCTCTCGTGGAGACGGTTGAAGGAGGGCAGGTCGTCAGCCGTCACGCCGCCGGCGTCGGCAAGATCGACCGCCAGTCGCCGATCATGAACGCCAAGATCACCGAGATCAATTTCAACCCGTTCTGGACGGTGCCGGCCTCCATCATCCGCAAGGACCTCATCCCGAAGATGCGGCAGGATCCGACCTATCTCTCGGACAACAAGATCCGCGTCTACAACGGTCAGGGCCAGGAAATCCCGCCGCAGAGCATCAACTGGAACTCCGACGAGGCGACGCGCTACATGTTCCGGCAGGATCCGGGCGCGGACCTCAACTCGATGGGCTTCGTGCGCATCAACATTCCCAATCCGCACGGCGTCTACATGCACGACACGCCGGCCAAGGGCATCTTCGGCGACGACTTCCGCTTCGTCTCGTCCGGCTGCGTGCGCGTGCAGAACGTGCGTGACTACATCACCTGGCTGCTCAAGGAGACGTCCGGCTGGGATCGCGCGGCGATCGACCAGGCGATCGCCTCGGGCGACCGAATCGACGCCCGCCTCGCAAGGCCCGTGAACGTCTACTGGACCTACATCACCGCCTGGGCATCGCCGGACGGCATCGTGCAGTTCCGCGACGACGTCTACAACCGCGACGGCCTCGGCGTGCAGAACGTGATGGCCGCGGCCCAGGCGGAAGAGACCGAGCCGGTCAACTGACCTCCCGTCCCGGTTCCCGAAAAACGGCCCGCCCTTCGGCGGGCCGTTTGCTTTTGCGGCCTGCGCCCGTCCATGCAGCGGGTGCGACGCCGTTGAGCGTCCCGCGCCTGTTGGCGCCCGTCGAGCGAAGTGTTATGCACCTCTCGTGCGGGACGACAGGACCCGCCCCAACATATCGTAGGTCATCACACGAAAGGCTTGCGCCCCGGCTGGACGTTCCGTCCAGCGCCTCGGGAGGCGGGCGGCCCCCGATCGTCGGTGACCCGGATCAGGTGACCTGAAGTCGAGGTGAAGCCATGAGCGCGAGCAACGCCGTTCCGTCCCATCTGTCCAACAGCTTCTTCTCGGCCGGGCTGGCGGATGCCGACCCCGAGATCGCCCGCGCCGTCGAGCTCGAGCTCGGCCGCCAGCAGGCCGAGATCGAGCTCATCGCCTCCGAGAACATCGTCTCGCGCGCGGTGCTCGAGGCGCAGGGCTCGGTGATGACGAACAAATATGCCGAGGGCTATCCCAAGCGCCGCTACTACGGCGGCTGCCAGTTCGTCGACATCGCCGAGGAACTCGCCATCGAGCGCGCCTGCCGCCTGTTCGACTGCCGCTTCGCCAATGTGCAGCCCAATTCCGGCTCGCAGGCCAACCAGGCCGTGTTCATGGCGCTCGCCCAGCCGGGCGACGTGTTCATGGGTCTCGACCTCGCCGCCGGCGGGCACCTGACCCACGGCGCCAAGCCCAACATGTCGGGCAAGTGGTTCCGCCCCGTGCACTACACGGTGCGCGAGGACGACCACCGCATCGACATGGACGAGGTCGAGCGCCTCGCCCACGAGCACAAGCCCAAGATCATCGTCGCCGGCGGCTCGGCCTATTCGCGCCANTGGGACTTCGCCCGCTTCCGCCAGATCGCGGACGCGGTCGGNGCCTACTTCATGGTCGACATGGCCCATTTCGCCGGNCTCGTGGCCGGCGGCGCGCATCCCTCGCCGTTCCCGCACGCCCATGTGGTGACGACGACCACGCACAAGACCCTGCGCGGGCCGCGCGGCGGCATGATCCTCACCAATGACGAGGACCTCGCCAAGAAGATCAATTCCGCCATCTTCCCCGGCCTGCAGGGCGGACCGCTCATGCACGTCATCGCGGCCAAGGCGGTGGCCTTCGGCGAGGCGCTGCGGCCGGAGTTCAAGGTCTATGCCCGCTCGGTGGTGGAGAACGCCAAGGTCCTCGCCGACACGATGGTGGAGGCGGGCTTCGCCGTCGTCTCCGGCGGCACCGACAACCACCTGATGCTCGTCGACATGCGCCCCAAGGGCCTCACCGGCAAGGCGGCCGAGGCGGCGCTCGGCCGTGCGCACATCACCTGCAACAAGAACGGCGTGCCCTTCGACACCGAGAAGCCGACGATCACCTCCGGCATCCGCCTCGGCACCCCCGCCTGCACGACGCGCGGCTTCGGCGTCGCCGAGTTCAGGCGCGTCGGCGAGCTCATCGGCGAGGTGCTCGCCGGACTCGCGAAGAATGGCGAGGAGAACAACGCTGCGGTGGAGAGCGCGGTGCGCGAGAAGGCTCACGAGCTGACGCGGCGGTTCCCCATCTATCCCTGAAGGCCGCCACGGCCGGAGACGCGCCATGCGCTGCCCCTATTGCGGTAACCTCGACACGCAGGTGAAGGACTCGCGCCCGACGGACGACCATTCGGTCATCCGCCGGCGGCGCATCTGTCCCGACTGCGGCGGGCGTTTCACGACCTTCGAGCGCGTCCAGCTGCGCGAGCTCATGGTGGTGAAGCGCTCGGGCCGGCGCGTGCCCTTCGACCGGGACAAGCTGATGCAGTCCGTCTCCATCGCGCTGCGCAAGCGCTCGGTGGACGAGGANCGGGTGGAGCGCATGATCAACGGCATCGTGCGCCAGCTCGAGAGCTCCGGCGAGACCGAGATCCCGAGCGAGAAGATCGGCGAACTCGTCATGGAAGGGCTGCGCAACCTCGACAGCGTGGCCTATGTCCGCTTCGCCTCGGTCTATCGCAATTTCCGCGAGGCCAAGGATTTCGAGGAGATCATCGGCGAGCTTGCCGGGGGGGAGATCATTCCCCTCAGGCGGGAGCACGAGGAAAGTTGACCGTGCCCGGACCAGCGGCCGCGCCGGAAGCATTCTCCGCCGCGCCGTCTGCGCATTCGCGAGAGGTGCTCGACAAGGGTTTCATGGCGACGGCGCTCGCCCTTGGGGCGCGCAACCTCGGCCATGCCGCCCCCAATCCCTCCGTTGGCGCGGTCATCGTCGCTTCCACGGCCACAGGCCCGCTCGTCGTCGGGCGCGGCGTGACCCATCCCGGCGGGCGCCCGCATGCGGAGCGCGTGGCCCTCGACCGGGCCGGCGAGGCGGCCCGAGGCGCGACGATGTATGTCACGCTGGAGCCGTGCTCCCACCACGGCCGCACCTCGCCCTGTTCGCAAGCCATCGTCGAGGCCGGCATCGCCCGCGTCGTCTCGGCGATCGAGGATGCCGATCCGCGCGTGCGCGGCCAGGGCCATGCGCAGCTGCGCGCTGCCGGCATCGCCGTCGAGGTCGGCCTCGGCGAGGCGGAGGCCTTCCGTCAGCACCGCGGTCACTTCCTGCGCGTCACCGAGGGCAGGCCCGCCGTGCAGGTCAAGCTGGCGCAGACGGCGGACGGGATCGCGGCCCGGCCCGGCACGCGGCTCATGATCACCGGCCGCGCGGCGAACGACCGCGTGCACCTCATGCGCGCCCATGCCGATGCCATCATGGTCGGCGTCGGGACCGTGCTCGCCGACGACCCGCAGCTCACCGTGCGGCTGCCGGGCATGGACGAGCAGTCACCCCTGCGCATCGTGGTCGACAGCGCCTTGCGCACGCCGCTGACGGCGGGCCTCGTGCAGACGGCCGGCGCATGGCCGACATGGATCATCGCCACCGAGACCGCACCGGTCGGGGCGGAGAAGGAGCTGCGCGCGGCCGGCGTCGAGGTCATGCGCGTCGCCGCCGGGCCGGAGGGGCGGGTGGATCTTGCCGCCATGCTGCAGCTCTTCGGCAGTCTCGGCCTCACGCGCATCCTGTGCGAAGGCGGCCCCGCCCTTGCGGAAGCGCTGGCGAGGGCCGATCTCGTCGACGAGGTGACGCTGATCACCGCAAGCCATGCCTATGACGGCCACGAAGCCGGCATCGCGGCCCTCGGACCCGCGCTCGCGGCGGCGCTCGCGGGCGAGGGCGCGCTCGCGCGCTTCGGCGAGGCTCTGGCGGGCGAGGACCATTTGGCCTTTTGGGAAAGGACGCGTTGATGTTCACCGGCATCGTGACGGATGTGGGCGAGGTGGTCGCCGCCGAGGACTTCCAGGGCACGCTGAGGCGCCTGCGCATCCACTCGTCCTATGATCCGGCCGGCATCGCGCTCGGCGCCTCCATCGCCTGCGGCGGCCCGTGCCTCACCGTCGTCGCGGTGGGACCGCGCGAGGGCGGCTCGTGGTTCGAGGTCGACTGCGCCGCCGAGACGCTGGCGCGCACCACGGTGCCGCGCTGGCAGGCGGGCACGCGCGTCAATCTCGAGCGGGCGCTGAAGATCGGCGACGAGCTCGGCGGCCACATCGTCACGGGTCATGTCGACGGTGTCGGCGAGATCATCGGCTGGGACGACATCACCGGGACCGGCGGGGCGGACGATCCCTGGGGGCCGAGCGCCCGGGTGACGGTGCGCGTGCCGCGCGCGCTCGCGCCCTTCATCGCCGAGAAGGGGTCGGTGACGCTCGACGGCACGTCGCTCACCGTCAACAGCGTCGCGGACGATACCTTCTCCGTGCTGCTCATCCCGCATACCATCGAAGTCACGACGTGGCGCGACCGCAAGGCGGGGGATGCCCTCAACATCGAGGTCGATCTGATGGCGCGCTATGCCGCCCGCCTTGCGGAGGCGCGAGCGGCGGGGTACTGACGCGAACAAGATTTCCTGATCGACGAACCCGCGGCCGTGACGGCCGCGGTCCCGATTGTCCGGGTGGGTTCCCGTCCCGCCGCGCAAACGAAAAGAACATCATGGCCGGTCCACGCCAAGCCCAACTTGACGCCGCGCCCCTGCCGGGCGCCCGTGTCCTCATTGTCGAGGCGCGCTTCTACGACGAGATCGCCGACGAGCTGCTGGCCGGCGCCGAGGCCGCCATCGCGGCGGCCGGTGCCGAAAGCCACCTCATCACCGTGCCCGGTGCGCTCGAGGCCCCGGCCATGGTCGCCATCGCGCTCGATGCGGCCGAGGCCGCCGGCCGGCCCTTCGACGCCGTGGTCGTGCTCGGCTGCGTCATCCGCGGCGAGACCGGCCATTACGACATCGTCGCCGGCGAGAGCGCGCGCGCGCTGATGGACCTGTCGGTCGCCCGTCGCCTGCCGCTCGGCAACGGCATCCTGACGGTGGAAAACGAGGCGCAGGCCTTCGCCCGCGCCCGTGTCGCCGAGATGAACAAGGGCGGCGGTGCGGCCGAGGCGGCGCTCGCCGTGCTGCGCCACAAACGCGCGCTGGCGGAGGTGTTGCGATGAGCCGCAGCGAGATGCGCAGCGCCGCCCGGCTCGCCGCCGTGCAGGCGCTCTATGAGATGGACATCGCCGGCACGGGTGTCATGGAGGCCGTCGCCGAGTTCGAGAACCACTGGATCGGCCGCGAGATCGAGGGCGTGACCTTCCGTGCGCCCGATGTCGATCTGTTCCGCGACATCATCGCCGGCGTGGTGCGCGAGCAGAAGCTCGTGGACCGTCGCCTCGACGAGGCGCTCGCCAAGGGATGGCCGCTGAAGCGGGTCGAAGTGGTGCTGCGTGCCGTGCTGCGCGCCGGCGCCTACGAACTCTTCTTCCGCAAGGACATCCCGGTCCGCGTCACCATTTCGGAATATGTCGACGTCGCCCGCGCCTTCTATGACGAGGACGAGCCGGGCCTCGTCAATGCGGTGCTCGATGCCCTGGCGCGCAGCGTGCGGGCGGCCGAGCTTGCCGCGCGCCCCTGAGGCGGGCATGGCGGGCGGCTCCCCCTTCAGCGAGGACGAGCTGATCGCGCGCTTCTTGGCGCCGCTCGCCGGGGAGGGGGGCTTCGGCCTCAAGGACGACACGGCGCTCCTGTCGCTGCCGGAGGATGAGGAACTCGTCCTGACGGTCGATGCGGTCGTCGCCGGCGTCCACTTCCTCCCCGACGATCCGCCGGCCTCCATCGCCCGCAAGGCCTTGCGGGTCAATCTCTCCGACCTTGCCGCGAAGGGGGCTGCGCCGCGCGGGTTCCTCCTCGTCCTCGCCTTGCCGCCCGGCTGGACGGAAGGGTGGATGGCCGATTTCGCGGCCGGCCTCGGCGAGGATGCGGCGACCTACGACTGCCCGCTGCTCGGCGGCGACACTGTGCGGACGGCCGGCCCGCTGACGCTGTCGATCACCGCCTTCGGTACAGTGCCGCGTGGCACGATGGTGCCGCGCACAGGCGCGCGCGAGGGAGACGCGGTGCTCGTCAGCGGCACCATCGGCGATGCCGCGCTCGGCCTGGCGCTGCATTCCGGCAAGGCCGGCGCCTGGGCCGCAGCCCTGGCGGAGGAGGAGCGGGACGCCCTCGTCGACCGCTACCTTCATCCCCGACCGCGGACGAATCTCGCCGCCGCGGTACGGGCCGATGCCCGGGCGGCGATGGACGTCTCCGATGGCCTCGTCGGCGATTTCTCCAAGATGCTGCGCGCCGCGGGCCTCGGCGGCCAGATCGATCTTGCGCATCTGCCCCTGTCGGCCGCCGCGCGCTCTGCGCTCGGCGCAGACGAGACCCTCGTCGAAACCATCGCGACGGGGGGTGACGATTATGAAATCCTCTGCACGGCCCCGGAAAGCAGGGTCGACGGGCTCATGGAGGCGGCCCTGCGCGCCGGCACGCCGCTGACCCGGATCGGGACGGTGGGCGGGCCGGGGGCAGGCCTGACCATTCGCGACGGGGCGGTTGAGCGTCGGTTCGCCAGGGGCTCGTACGGGCATTTCTGAGGCGGTGGAGCAAGGGGCGGACGGTGGTTGAGATCGACGACAGGCTGGCCCGGCGCAACGCGATCATCCTGGCGGGAGCCCAGGCCTTCGGCGCCGCGAGCCCGCCGATCGTGGTTTCGCTCGGCGGCATCGTCGGCGTGTGGCTGGCGCCGGACAAGGCGCTGGCGACCCTGCCCGTGAGCCTGTTCAATCTCGGCGTGGCCGCCGGCACCATCCCCGCCGCCGTGCTGATGCGCCACCTCGGCCGGCGCTCGGGCTATGTCGTGGGGGCGGTCCTCGGCGCGCTCGCAGGGCTCGTCGCGGCCGGCGGCATCTACGTCGGTGCCTTCCTCATCTTCTGTCTCGGCACGTTCCTCGCCGGCAACTACTCCTCCTTCGTCCAAAGCTACCGCTTCGCCGCCACTGACGGGGCGAGCTTCGCCTTCCGGCCGCGGGCCATCTCCTTTGTCATGGTCGGCGGGCTCCTGGCCGCGGTGATCGGGCCGCAGGTGGCCATCCATACGCGCGACCTCTTCCCGGAGGCGCCGTTCGTCGGCAGCTTCCTCGGCCAGGGGGCGCTCGCGCTCATCGCCTTGCCCATTCTCTTCCTGCTGCGGCCGGTGCCGATGCCCGCAGCCGTCGAAGGCGGCGGCCGGCCCCTGTGGCAGATCGTGCGGGCCCCGCGCTTCGTCGTCGCGGTCAGCGCCGGCACCGTCACCTATGCCCTGATGAGCTTCGTGATGACGGCCGCGCCCGTCGCCATGGTCGGTTGCGGCCATACGGTGGGGGAGGCGACGCTGGGCATCCAGTGGCACGTGCTCGCCATGTTCGGGCCGAGCTTCGTCACCGGCCGGCTCATCAANCGCATCGGCCACAGCGCCACGACNGCGCTCGGCCTGCTGCTCATCGCCGCCGCGGCGGNTGTCGCCCTGTCGGGGCTGGCGGTNGCGCATTTCTGGATCGCGCTNGTCCTGCTCGGTGTCGGCTGGAATCTCGGCTTCATCGGCGCGACCGCCATGGTCACCGAGTGCTATCGCCCGGAGGAGCGCGCGAAGGTGCAGGCGGCGAACGACTTCCTGATGTTCGGCACGGTCGCCGTCGCCTCCTTCTCCTCGGGCAAGCTGCTCGACGTGGCCGGCTGGGAAACGGTGAACTGGATCGTCTTCCCCCTCGTAACGCTCGTCCTCGTGATGATCGGGGCGCAGGAACTGGTGACCCGCCTGCGCGCGCGCCAGGTCTCCGCCTGAAGCATCCGAAGGCCGAAAACGCCTTTGAACAGAAAAAAGCCGGGCCGCGTCACGTAAAGTCGTTTGCTTTGGCCCGGTTTTTTTGTTCACCTCAGCGTGAGCCCCAGAAAACGGCGAGGCTCGGGGGGTGAGACGTCGGCCATCCGGCCGTACGGCCGGAACCTGTGCGTGCAATCCCTCCCGCTCACTAGGGATGGAAAAATGACCGCACTGATTTTGATCATAGCCGCGGGCGCGCTTTCTATCGTCTACGGCGTCTATACCATTCAGTCCGTCATGGCGGCCGATGCCGGCAGCCAGCGTATGCAGGAAATCGCGAGTGCCATCCGGGAAGGTGCCCAGGCCTATCTGCGGCGCCAGTATTCGACGATCGGCATCGTCGGCATCGTGCTGTTCCTTGCGCTCGCGTGGTTTCTGGGGCTCACGGTGGCCATCGGCTTCGCGATCGGTGCGGTCCTTTCGGCAGCGGCCGGCTTCATCGGCATGAACGTGTCGGTGCGCGCCAACGTGCGCACCGCCCAGGCGGCCTCCCGCTCCCTTGCGGCCGGCCTCGACCTCGCCTTCAAGTCCGGCGCGGTCACGGGGATGCTCGTCGCCGGCCTCGCCCTCCTCGGCGTCGCCGGCTACTACACGGTGCTGACGCAGGCGATGGGCCTCACCGTCGCCGACCGCACGGTGGTCGACGCGCTCGTGGCGCTCGGCTTCGGCGCGTCGCTCATCTCGATCTTCGCCCGNCTCGGCGGCGGCATCTTCACCAAGGGCGCNGACGTCGGCGGCGACCTNGTCGGCAAGGTGGAGGCCGGCATNCCGGAGGACGACCCGCGCAANCCNGCCACCATCGCCGACAACGTCGGCGACAACGTCGGCGACTGCGCCGGCATGGCGGCCGACCTCTTCGAGACCTATGCCGTCACCGTCGTCGCCACCATGGTGCTCGCCGCGATCTTCTTCGCCGGCCAGCCGGTGCTCGATTCCGTGCTGCTCTATCCGCTCGCCATCGGCGGCGTCTGCATCGTGACGTCCATCATCGGCACCTTCTTCGTCAAGCTGGGCGCCAACCAGTCGATCATGGGCGCGCTCTACAAGGGCTTCATCGCCACGGGCGTGCTGTCGCTCGTCGCGCTCGCCATCGTCACCTGGCTCATCTTCGGCGGCTTCGGCACGACGCTGACGACCGGCGGCGGCACGAGCTTCACGGCGGGAGACCTCTTCTGGTGCGGGGCTATCGGCCTCGTCGTCACGGCCCTCATCGTCATCATCACCGAGTACTACACCGGCACGGACTACCGGCCCGTGAAGTCCATCGCCGCGGCCTCCGTCACCGGCCACGGCACCAACGTCATCCAGGGCCTCGCCGTTTCGCTTGAATCGACGGCGCTGCCCGCCCTCGTCATCGTCGCCGGCATCGTGGCGACCTATTCGCTCGCCGGCCTCTTCGGCATCGCCATCGCCGTCACGGCGATGCTGGCGCTCGCCGGCTTCGTGGTCGCGCTCGATGCCTTCGGCCCCGTCACGGACAACGCCGGCGGCATCGCCGAGATGGCCGGCCTGCCGGGGGAGGTGCGCAAGTCCACCGATGCGCTCGATGCCGTCGGCAACACGACGAAGGCCGTCACCAAGGGCTACGCCATCGGCTCGGCCGGGCTCGGCGCTCTCGTACTGTTCGCCGCCTACACCTCGGATCTTGAGTTCTTCGTCGCCAATGCCGAGCGTTTTCCCTATTTCGCGGGCGTCTCGGTCGATTTCTCCCTGTCCAACCCCTATGTGGTCGTCGGCCTGCTGTTCGGCGGCCTCCTGCCGTTCCTCTTCGGCGGCATGGGCATGACGGCGGTCGGCCGGGCCGGCGGCGCCGTCGTCGAGGAGGTGCGGCGCCAGTTCCGCGAGAAGCCGGGCATCATGGAGGGCAAGGACCGGCCGGATTACGGCCGCGCTGTCGACATGCTGACGAGGGCGGCCATCAAGGAGATGATCATCCCCTCGCTCCTGCCGGTGCTCTCGCCGATCGTCGCCTATGTCGTCGTGCTCGTCATCGCCGGCAAGAACAATGCCTTCGCGGCAGTCGGCGCCATGCTGCTCGGTGTCATCCTCACCGGCCTCTTCGTCGCCATCTCGATGACCTCGGGCGGCGGCGCCTGGGACAACGCCAAGAAATACATCGAGGAAGGGCACCACGGCGGCAAGGGCTCGGACGCTCACAAGGCGGCCGTGACGGGCGACACGGTCGGCGACCCCTACAAGGACACCGCCGGCCCGGCCGTGAACCCGATGATCAAGATCACCAACATCGTCGCCCTGCTTCTGCTGGCGATCCTGGCCCATATGTAAGGGCGTCTCGCGCTAGAGCCCGTTGCGCGCAACGAAAAACCCCGCGGCATCTCTGCCGCGGGGTTTCTCGTTCCCGGCGGGCGCCGCTCAGGCGCCGAAGGGGTTGAAGGTCGCGCCGCCGCCGCTGCCCGTCGCGCGCAGCAGCTGGCCGATGAGCGACAGCTCGGAGCCGCTCGTGGGGGTCGTGCGGGTGATGAAGTCGAACACGACGCCGTCCTTGAGGCCGTAGTTGGCGACGCGCTCGATCTTGAAGTTCCTGTCGAAATAGATGGCGAGCACGCGCTGCTCGACGAGCCGCGGGCTCATGAACTGCACCGGGCGCTCGAAGGTCTGGCTGATGTAGTAGAAGGTCTTGTTGCCGACCGTCGAGACGGTGGAGGGCGTCCCCATCCGCTCCAGCACCTTCTCCACGCTCGTGCCGGGCTTCATCTCGGCCACGACGCGCTCGTCGATCACATAGCCCTTGGTCAGGGTCTCGGTGGTGCTGCTGCAGGCTGCGAGCCCCATCGCCAAGGTCGCGCCGACGAGACAACGCGCCGCGATGCGTTGGAAAGATAGAGACTTTCGCAATGCCATACCGTCCACCTGTGTTATGGGACCGGGGGCTCCGCCCCGGACTTGCGATGGGACCCGCCGATGCCGTAGCGCGCACGCGGGCCTTTTGCAAGGCGTGGTGAGAAGGTTAAGAAGGTCCGCATGATCTTGTCTTTTCTGCGTCGCCGGCGTCCCAACGACGTCATCGAGGATCTCTACCAGCGGGTCGCGGGGGCGGCGCGCCAGCCCGCCCTCTTTCTCGAGCTCGGCTTCCCGGACACGGCGGAGGGCCGTTTCGAGGCGCTGGCGCTGCATGTCGCGCTCATCGTGCGACGGCTCAGGGCGCTGCCGGCGCCGGCGCCCGATGCCGGGCAGGACCTCGTCGACGTCATGTTCCGCGAACTCGACCGCGCCCTGCGCGAGCTGGGTACCAGCGACCTTGCCGTGCCCAAGCGCATGAAGGCGCTCGCCGGCGTCTTCAGCGACCGCATGCGCCGTTATGCGGCCGCGGTCGATGCCGACGACGAGGCGGAACTGCGGCGTCTTCTTGCGGTTCGTCTCGGTGAGCCTGCCGAGCGCCACGCGGCGCTGGCCGCCTATGTGCGGGCGAGCGCCGCTCATCTCGACGGCCTCAATTTCGATTCCCTGCTGCAGCAGTCGGCGCCGTTCCCGCCTGCCGCACGATTCGGTGAAAGGACCTGAACATGACCGCGGCGCCCGATGCGCTCCTGTCCCGCCCCGTCGCCGTCGCCGACATTCCGGCCTCGGGTCTCGAGGTCACGGTCGAGGCGAGCGAGGCCGAGCGGGCAGAGCTTGCCAGACGCTTCGGCACCGGCCCCATCGACAGGCTCGTCGGCTCGTTCAACCTGACGGGCACGAGCGAGCGTGTGCATGTGACGGGGACTGTCGAGGCGGGGGTGACGCAGACCTGCGTCGTCACGCTGGAGCCCTTCGCCAATACGGTGTCAGAGGCGGTCGATGTGGTCTTCATGTCGGCGCCGGCGCTCGAGCGCTGGCGCGCGGCCTTCGAGGTGCCGGAGGAGGGCGAGACGCCCGCCGAGGACGAGCCCGACGAGATCGTCGGCGGCGCGGTCGATCTCGGCACGGTTACCGCCGAGTTCTTTGCCCTCGGGCTTGATCCCTATCCCCGCAAGCCGGGTGCGCAGTTCGATTACAAGAGCGGCGACGATGAGAAGGCGTCGCCCTTTGCCGTGCTGAAGAACCTGCCCCGACGCGAGGAGCAATGAGGCTGTGGCGGCCATTTTCGAGTTGCGGGTGACGCGCGCTTCGCTATTGTCCGCCGTCCCTCGCGCATCGGGGATGCATTTCGGGAGTTCGGACTGAACCTATGTCACGACCGGTCACCATTGCACTCGACGCCATGGGTGGAGACCAGGGTGCCGCTGTTGTGATCCCGGGTGCGGCCATCGCTCTCGAGCGGCGGCCAGACCTGCGCTTCGTCATCTACGGCAACGAGGCTATCGTTCGGCCGCTGCTCGACGCTCACCCGGCGCTCAAGGCGGTTTCCGAACTGCATCACACCGATGTCGCGGTGCGCATGGACGACAAGCCGAGCCAGGCCCTCAGGGCCGGACGGTACAAGTCTTCCATGTGGCGCGCCATCGAGGCGGTGAAGGACAAGCGGGCCGAGGTCGCGGTCTCGGCCGGCAACACCGGCGCGCTGATGGCGATGGCCACGTTCTGCCTCAAGCGCATGGCCAATGTGGACCGGCCCGCCATCGCCGCCCTCTGGCCGACGCTGCGCGGGGAGAGTGTCGTGCTCGACGTCGGCGCGACGATCGGCGCGGATGCGCAGCATCTCGTCGACCTCGCCGTCATGGGCGCGGCCCTCGCGCGCATCGTGCTCGACATCGAGCGCCCGACCGTCGGCCTCCTCAACGTCGGCGTCGAGGAGGTGAAGGGCAACGAGGCGGTCAAGGAAGCCGGCAAGCGCCTGCGCGAGGCGGACATCCCGCTCATCGACTACCGCGGGTTCGTCGAGGGCGACGATCTCGGCAAGGGCACGGTGGACGTGGTGGTGACGGAGGGCTTCGCCGGCAACATCGCCCTGAAGACGGCGGAAGGCACGGCCAAGCAGATCGCCCACTACCTGCGCGCCGCCATGGGCCGTACCCTGCTGGCGCGCATCGGCTATCTCTTCGCCAAGGGCGCCTTCGATGCGCTCAAGGAGAAGATGGACCCGCGCCGCTCCAACGGGGGTGTCTTTCTCGGCCTCGACGGCGTCGTCATCAAGAGTCACGGGGGCACCGACGCCCTCGGCTTTGCAAGTGCCGTCGAACTCGCTTACGACATGGCGCGCCATTCGCTCGCCGACACGATCCGCGAGACGATTGCGCAGGTGCACCCCTCGGCCGTGGCCGAGGCTTGAGGAGTTCTCTTACAGTGTCCCGAATCCGGTCGGTCGTCCGCGGTTGCGGCTCCTATCTCCCCGAACGCGTTCTGACCAACGCCGAGCTCGCCGGAATGGTCGATACCTCCGACGAGTGGATCGTCCAGCGCACGGGTATCCGCGAGCGGCGCATCGCCGCCGAGGGCGAGACGACGTCGTCCCTCGGCCTCGCCGCTGCGAAGGCCGCCCTCGACGATGCCGGCCTCACGCCGGCCGATATCGACCTGATCATCTGCGCCACCTCGACGCCGGACTACACCTTCCCGGCGACGGCCACGCAGATCCAGTCGGCGCTCGGCATGGCCCATGGCGCCGCCTTCGACCTGCAGGCGGTCTGCTCGGGCTTCGTCTTCGCCGTTGCCACGGCCGACAAGTTCCTGACGTCGGGCTCGAACCGGCGCGCGCTCGTCATCGGCGCAGAAACCTTCTCCCACATCATCGACTGGCAGGACCGCACCACCTGCGTGCTCTTCGGCGACGGCGCCGGCGCCATCGTGCTCGAGGCCCAGGAGGGCGCCGGGACCAATGCCGACCGCGGCGTGCTGACCTCGCATCTGCGCTCCGACGGCCGCCATCGCGACAAGCTCTATGTCGATGGCGGGCCGGGCTCGAACCGGCAGGTCGGGCATCTGCGCATGGAGGGGCGGGAGGTCTTCCGCCATGCCGTCGGCATGATCACGGACGTCATCGAGGACGCCTTCGAGGCGACCGGCACCACGGCCGAGGACCTCGACTGGTTCGTGCCCCATCAGGCCAACCGCCGCATCATCGACGCGAGCGCGCAGAAGCTCGGCATCGCTCCGGAAAAGGTGGTCGTGACCGTGAACCGGCACGGCAACACCTCGGCCGCGTCGATCCCGCTGGCACTCGCCGAGGCGCGGGCGGACGGGCGCATCAAGCAGGGCGACCTCGTCATGCTGGAGGCCATGGGCGGCGGTTTCACCTGGGGCAGCGCCTTGGTTCGCTGGTAGCGCCGGGCCCGATCGGCCGCTCCGGGACAGGCGTTTTCGTGCACGTCCTTCGTCAAACGAAAGGGCGATTGCACCATTGACCACGCCTGCGGCTGCCAATACCTTGCAAATTCATATAGATAATCCTGTTTTCTGAATCGGGGCGGGAAGGTGGTCATGGCCGGTCGCACGGTAACGCGCGCAGATCTCTGCGAGGCGGTCTATCAGAAGGTGGGGCTTTCCCGCACGGAATCGGCGTCGCTCGTCGAAATGGTGCTCTCCGAAATCTGCGATTGCCTGGCGAGCGGCGAGACGGTGAAGCTGTCCTCGTTCGGCTCCTTCGTGGTGCGCGACAAGGGCCAGCGTATCGGCCGCAACCCCAAGACCGGGGTCGAGGTGCCGATCGAGCCGCGCCGGGTCATGGTGTTCAAGCCCTCGAACGTGCTGCGCGCCCGCATCAACGGCGAGCGCGTCGACGACGAGGAGTGAGCAGCCGCCGCTTCGCGCCGAGGACCGCGATGCGGCTGTGGGAATATGGCAGGCGCCGCCGGCCCGACGGGCGGGCGGGGCGCAAGGAGTAGGGGCCGGTTGTGGACAAAGGGCCGGACGCATTCCGGACGATCAGCGAGGTGGCGGAAGACCTCGATCTGCCACAGCACGTGCTGCGTTTCTGGGAGACGCGCTTTTCGCAGATCAAGCCGCTGAAGCGCGGCGGCGGCCGTCGCTACTACCGGCCCGACGATGTCGACCTGCTGCGCGGCATCCGCCACCTGCTCTATGGCGAGGGCTACACCATCAAGGGTGTCCAGCGCATCCTCAAGGAGGAGGGGGTGCGCTATGTGGAGACCATCTGGCGCCAGGACGGCGCGGCGCCCGCACCGGCTTCCCGGGCCATGGCGGAAGAGGAGGAGGAAACCTCCGCATTCGCCCCCGCCCCGGAGGATGATCCGTTCCTCTTCGACGATGGCGCGCTGACGCGGTCGCAACCGTCGTTGGCGCCCGTCGCTTCGGGAGCCGTGGCGCCCGCCGCTGCGGCCGAGCCCGCACCGGCTTCGCCGTCAGCCGCAGCCGCGGGCCTCACGGCGGCGCAACTGCGCGCCTTGCAGGCCGTACTGGCGGAACTGGCGGAGTGCCGGCGCCTCCTCGACGCCGCGCGCCACGGGCCCGAAGGCGACGACTGAGGCCTGCGCCGGTCAGCTCAGATAGCCGAGCAGCCACAGGATGATGATGATCGGCAGCGGAATGCCGATGATCCAAAGCAGTGCTCCACGCAGCATGGGGCTCTCCGTCTCTTGACTGGTCTNACAGGAAAGCCCGGCGGCACTGGATTTGTTCCTGGCCGGTGCGNGANGGTGTGCCGATCATGCCGGCTNGGTGTCTGCCGTCGTGTGCCTGTTCAACGCCTGTAGCAGGTCGAAGGCGAGGCGCGCCGCAACGCCGTTGTCCATCAGGACCGGGAACTCGAACGGCGTGCCCGGGTCGAGGCGCAACACCAGAGCGCCCGTCGGCTCGCTCGCATCGACCGTGAAGGAATGAACCTGTGACGGAGCGGGGCCGGGCGGCAGATCAGGTTGGGTTGCGGCCGCATCGGCAACCAGACGGCGTGCCTGGTTGGCGAGCGTGACGAGCAGGCCCACCGGCATGCGCAGCTCCGTCCCGTCGTCGGCAAGAAGCAGCACCTCGCCGTTTGTCGTTCCCAGTTTCGCGCTCGCAATCACTCTCACGATACCCTCGACAAAAATCGTTTGGTTCGAGCAATGCGCGGATCATAGCGCGCCCTCAGCGAGAGGCTAGCCGCTCGCCATTGCCGTCAGATGACGCAAGTGGGAAATCGCCCCTGGTGCGCGCCACTTCGCCGACGTCAGGCGGGCCGCTTCATGGTTCGGATGTGGTTCCCGACAGCGGTGGAACGCCCTGGATCGGTGGCTGGCATGCTGCTGGCGATAAGATCAGATGAATTCTCTATATCGAATGGTTGAAGCTATATATTTCCAGTATGTTGCCCGACTTGCCCCGCTCGGCCTCGGCCGGGCGGGGCTCTTTGCGTTTCGGACGGGCCCTTGCGGGGCTTTCCGCCCCGCGTGGCGGCGTACAAGCGCTTTGACTGGAGCCGCCGCTCTTTTCGAGATGCCGGACCGTGGGAGGAGCCGTGTGCCGGGATTCAGATCAGGCGGGAGGCACTTCAGCCCTGAAGGCGATCTCGATAAGCTGGACGGGAAGGGCCAGGCGCGAGACGCCTATGATATTGCTTGCGCATAGCGGCTTCGCGGTGCCGTAGGCTTCCCGTCGAACCTCGCCGGCGACCGCGAAAGCAGCGTCCATGTCGAGCACGAAGAGCGTTTCTTCGACGACGTCATCCAGCGTGGCGCCGAGCTGCGCCAGTACCTTTTTGGCGTTGGCGTAGGTGGTTCGCATCTGCAGCGCCATCTGCGTGAATTCCTTCGGCTTGCCGTGCTCGTCAAGCGGGGCGGCGCCGACGAACGTCCCGTCGGAATCGTGGCTCAATTGCCCTGAAACATAGATCGAATTGCCGAGCCTGATCGCTTGGGGATAGCCGTAGGCCTCTTCCCACGGCACCCCGTGATAGGCGGCAGTCCTCGGAATAGCCGTCGTTGTCCGCGTCATGCGTCGCTCCCATATTGGAGGATTTCAGGTCACATCTCGGCGAATATCGCGCCGATATTCGCCTGTTTGAAGGTGGATGAAGGATTAAACCGGATACAGGCGGCGTCTGGTGCGGATTACACGTTTCAAATAGTATGTATACGGTCTTGTGGCCGCGATTATACTCTATGTTCCCGCTACGAGTGCATCAATTGAGTCTTGGAATGCGCATTATTATCCCGAGGTATATTACTTCCTATACTCGGGGATACCCTGCAGCTCCTGCCGCTCGGTCGAGGTCCGACTTGCCCGCGCGCTGGGCTCTTGATGTTTATGGGGTTGTCCACCGGCCGGCTTGCAATGTTCTTTTTTGTTCTCTCTTTTCTCGACCGTTCCGCTCGAGGCGTCAGGGTCGGTTTGGAGAATCCCCCGCCGGTCAGCGGCCGGGGGATGCGGTCCCTGCGATGCGTGAGCCTCCGAAGAGCGCGACGCGCGTCATGGACTTCATGCGGCCTGGCGAGGGAATGCTCTGGGGGTCAACGCCGTCATTCGGCCGGGTCCGGAACCTGACCGTCCTCGGGACCGACGGCCGGCGCGATGTCGGTCTGCGGCGGCTCGGGCACGGTGCCGTCGGCGGGCGCTGCCCGACCGTTGGCCGGCGGCGCGCCCGGGTCCTGCGGCGCTGCCTCCGGGACCGTCGCGGTGGTGACGGGGTCGCTCGGCATCGGCTCCGGCGTCACCGAGCCGTCGGCGGCTGCGACACGCCAGACCGTGTTGCCGGCGTCGTCGGCGATGAGCAGCGCGCCGGTGCCGTCAATGGCGAGGCCGACCGGCCGGCCGCGCACCTCGTCGCCCTCGAGGAAGCCGGTCACGACGTCCTGGGCCATGCCGGCCGGGCGGCCGTTCTCGAAGGGAATGTAGACGACCTTGTAGCCGTTGAAGGCGCTGCGGTTCCAACTGCCCCGGTGCCCGACGAAGGCACCGTTGCGATAAGCCTCCGGCATCGCCGAATTGTTGGTGAAGGCGAGGCCGAGGGCCGCGACGTGGCTGGAGAGCGCATAGTCCGGCTTGATCGCTTTTTCGACGAGATCCGGACGCGGCGGCACGACCCGTTCGTCGACATGCTGCCCGAAATAGCTCCAGGGCCAGCCGTAGAAGCCGCCGTCCTGCACCGAGGTCATGTAGTCGGGCACGAGGTTGGGGCCGAGCTCGTCGCGCTCGTTGACCACCGTCCACAATTCCCCTGTTTCGGGATGGATGTTGAGCCCGTTGGGATTGCGCAGGCCGGACGCGAAGATGCGCGCCGCGCCGGTCACGCGGTCGACCTGCCAGATCGCCGCGCGCCCTTTCTCGGCCTCCAGCCCGCGCTCGCCGGCATTGGAGTTGGAGCCGACGGAGGCGTAGAGGAAGCGGCCGTCCGGGCTGAGCGCGAGGTCCTTGGTCCAGTGATGGTTGATCGGGCCGCCGGGAAGCGGCGTCAGCACGGTCGGCCGCGCGTCGATCGCCGTCTCGCCGAGCCGGTAGGGATAGGCCAGGATGGCGTCGGCGGCGGCGACGTAGAGCGTATCCTCGTACCACGCCACGCCGAAGGGCGAGTTGAGGCCGGTCAACAGGTCGACGCGTTCATCGACCACGCCGTCGCGGTTGGTGTCGCGCAGGAGCGTGATGAGGTTCGTTTCCTTCTCGTCGCCGCCGCCACCGGCGGCCATGTCCATGATGAAGTCGCGAACGATGTCCTTCGGGCGGTTGAGCGGCTTGCCCGGAGGCGCCTTGGACTGGACGACGAGCACATCGCCGTTGGGCAGCGTGTGCACGGTGCGCGGATTGGCGAGATCCGTCGCATAGGGCGTGGCGACCAGATCCTCGGGGACGGCCGGCTTCTCGCCTTCCTGCCAGCCCACGACTTCCGCCACCTTGAGGTCCGGAAGCAGGTCGTTCCGCGGCGCGGGCAGGACGGGGTCGGGACCGTATTGCTGCGACACGTCGAAATTGTCGTCGCTGCAGCCGGAGATCAGGAGCGCGGCACCGACGATTGCGGAGAAGGCGAAAGTTCTAGACATGACGCGCTCCCCAGCGTCCGAACAGTCCGGTGACCAACATGGCGAAGACGGTCAGGATCGACACCGTCATTCCCCAGGGGACGACCGCCGTCCACCCGTCGGCTGTGTGGATGAAATTGTTGAGCGTGGCGAGCAGCAGCACGACGATGCCGCCGCTCACCATCGGCCAGGAGAGCCATATCCGGCGGAAGGCCCAGTCGAGCAGGAGGGCGATTGCCGCGAGGATGCCGAAAACCAGCCCTGCAAGCAGCAACCATTCGGAGAAGTGGAGCCAGAGCAGGTTCAGCGTGCGCCAGTAGGCGATGTCGGTCAGAACCGTGAGGCTGAAGCAGGCGATCGGAAATGAAAGAAGGACGGCGTGGACCAGATCCATCGCCGAGGCCCGCGCGGGCCATGGGCGGCCGTACGTCATCGGCTCTCCTGCCGTGTTGTGTCGGTCTAAAGGGGATACCAATGGGAGCCGGTTTTGTTCCCGTCATGTCGCTCGCTTCATGCGATTCGCGACGGCCAGGACGGGATGACGGATGGCGGCTTAGGACCGTATGTCGGCGTGTGCTGCCTTTCAGTCATTTGGCATGAACGCCGGTTCGCTGCGCCGCCGCAATTTTTCCGGAGTTGGAGATAGACCGGAATCGTCGTGACCTCGCGAAAACGGCGCAGATGACCCAAACTCACTGTCGGCGGCCTTGCTTTTGCTTTGACGCACAACATTGTCTTCTTGCCGGAATTTGGTAGGCTGCGGTTTTTAGCTAAATGGGCATCCATGCGACGTGCTCCTATGAGATCATAAGCCGCTGAAGGGATTGCCAATTCGACAACGGACGAGCCGGCCGAAGGAGAGGCATTGCGATGCCGTTACGGTCGAAGATGTTTACTCGGGGTATTTCTCCCGGCGCCAGACTAGATCTGGAAGCCATTTCTCGGCACGATTCAGCTCATCTGATCTATGGAACCAGCGGCGAGCACGTCCAGCGAGTCCAGTTTGCACTGCTGTTTCTGATGGGTGCAGACATTCCGGATGACGAGCTGCACTACCGTGGCCAGGACAAGGTCGGATTTTACGGCACCAAAACTGCCAAAGCGGTGCTGGCCTACAAGACCGCCCACAAGCCGCCGATCCTGAATACCGCGCTGCGTCAGACGAAGCCGGACGACATCGTCGGCAAGAAGACCATCGTGGCTCTCGATGACGACTTGGCCGACGGCATGGACCCCGATCCAGTTCCGCCGAAACCCAATCCGAATCCAGGCCCGAACCCCGCGCCGCCGCCTCAGCCGGGCCGTTGGGAAAACCGCATCGTCATCAAGAAGACCCGGTGCGACATATTCCAGGGGGCTGGCCCAGGCCCTGTCATCAATCCGTTGCAACTGCCCGAACCCGGGCAGCCGCTGCTGAACTTTCTCCAGGGGCTTGCCGAGAATGCGGGGCTTGCAGCGGCGAACGCTGATCGGGTCCGCGACCATCCGCTGGAAATGGGCGATCCGGATTTCGGCACGGTGAAATTTCGGATGGAGCGGCCGGTCGATTCCAGGAACGTCATGACGCGGGTCGACGTCACAGTCGTCGTCAGAGTCGAGAACGAGATTCTGCCCGCGGGAACGACGACAATCATTGAGCGGGAATATGCCTACACTTACGGAGCCGGGCTTCCGAACCAGCGCGTGACGGTCGTGCGCCGGATCATCATGCCGGCGAGCGCCAAGTTCAACACCCTGCAGAAGGTTGCGATCGTCACGATCACGACGCCGCAGCCCCACAGCTATATCGATCCCTGACGGGATTCCGTCAGGCGAGGCGCGGTCGACCACGACGATTCCGATTGTCTTTACCGATGCCAGCGATCCGGTGCAGATCTGCCTCGTCGCCCGCCTCGCCCGCCGGGGCGGCAACCGTTACAGGCGCGCGACCCAATTCGTCGTAGAGGTAACGCCGAAGGCATCGGAGTTGGCGTATAAGCTCGTCCCCACGGCGACCGTCATCGCCGCGCCCGTCAATCTGAGCAATCCCTATGCAGAGACTTCACGACAGTCGCATCAATGGAAGCCCTTCATGGTCCGCACTTTAAGGTGCTACGAGATGGCTATTCTGACCTCAGAAGGGCTCCTCCTTGAAGCTGCCTCCGGGCAGGCGCTCCAAGCCTCCCGTAAGCGGCTGTGGGCGCTCCCATGTCTTTGCGCGGAGTCGCATCTGATTTTTGCGCGCTACAATTTTGCGCGCTACAAAACGGCACATACACGCCGTTTGTGCCCTTGTGCGCTCTTCGCGCTCGATCTCTAGCGAAAGCCTGAAACCTAAGGGATACAACGGGTTTGAATGGTCGGAGCGGCGGGATTTGAACCCACGACCCCTAGTCCCCCAGACTAGTGCGCTAACCGGGCTGCGCTACGCTCCGACACCCGAAGGGC
>Ga0065721_10004361_pt1 | contig 29825 bp, 29 predicted proteins | sample Mesricmetagenome_FD_59108 | JGI IMG/M metagenome (GOLD analysis project Ga0065721, IMG submission 59108) | Mesophilic microbial community from rice straw/compost enrichment Sample: eDNA_1 v2 (version 2) | ecosystem: Engineered > Solid waste > Grass > Composting > Bioreactor | place: USA: Davis...
CCAGCGCCAAGGAGATCTGATCAGATCTCCCCTGCGGATGGCCCCCAGACATCGGTCATCGCAAAGCCGTCCGAGAGCGGATCGAACGGATCGAGCGCAATCTGGTGAAGCCCGAAGGTGAACCCACGGCCGGTGATCGTTGGAACGATTGCCGGCTTTCCTGCGACCTCGGTTTCCGCCGAAAGCCCTACCTCGAATTGTGAGCCGATGATGGAACGCGACTTAAGCACGTCGCCCACTTTGACCTTGCCCCGTGCGTGAAGTGCCGCAAGATTGGCCGAGTTACCCGTGCCGCAGGGTGAACGGTCGGCGCGGCCTGGCCACATGGTGGTGCAGGTGCGAACCGTGCCATCCGCCTCCGTGTCGCGGAACATCACGTAAGCAACGCCGGAGATCGCGGGAATATCCGGGTGAACCACCGTCATCTGCTGGTTGATGAGGCTCTTCAGCACCATGCCTGCCTCGACAAGTGCTGCCGCATTGCCCTTCTCGATCGTCAGGCCGATCTGGCCAACATCCACCAGTCCGTAGAAGATGCCGCCGTAACACAGGTCGAGCTTGATCTCGCCCCAGCGCGGCGTCTGGAGCGTCACGTCCAACTGGTGCACGAAGGACGGCACCATGGTGAGCCTGACCTTTTCGCAGCGCCCGTCGCGGCACGTTGCGGTGGCCTTTACCAATCCGGCCGCGGTTTCAAGCGTGACGACAGTTTCCGGCTCCTGCATCTCGACGATGCCTGCTTCCAGCAGCGCGGTGGTGACGCAGATGGAGTTCGAGCCCGAACTTGCATGTGCCTGGTCCGGTTGCAGGATGATGAAGGCAGCATCCGCATCCGGATGTTTGGCCGGCAGCAGCAGGTTTACCGAGCCGATCGGCGCTCCCCGCGGCTCCAGGCACAGGAAGCGACGCAGTTCCTGCCCCTTCGGATCGGTGTTCAGCCAGTGCAACTGTGCCGCGACCGTCTCGCCGGGGATCTTCGGCACGCCGCCGATTGCGACCTTGCCGATTTCGCCCTCACAATGAACGTCCAGCAACTGGATCGTACGCTTCCATCTCATGCGGGTATGTCCTGTTACACGTGCCGGGTGATGCCGCCATCAACCCGGATGTTCTGGCCGGTGATGTAGCCGGCCCCATCCGACAGCAGGAAGGCAGCGGTCTTGGCGATCTCCTCGACCTGACCGATACGCTTCATCGGCACCTTGTCCGCTGTTTCCGGCTTGTGGTTGAGGCTGTCGATATAGCCCGGCAGGATGCAGTTCATGCGGATGTTGTCGGCCGCGTAACGATCAGCGTAGAGCTTGGTGAAGGCGCCGGCCGCGGCACGATAGGTGCACGACACCGGGAAGATCAGCGAGGGCTCGAAGGCGGCGAAGGTGGTGATGTTGACGAAGGCGCCCTTGCCTTGTTTCTGCATCACCGGCGTCACCAGCCGCGCCATGCGCACCAGCGACAGGATCATCATGTCCGAGCCGAGCGTCCAGTTCTCATCGGTGATGTCGAGCAGGTCGCCTTTCGGCGGATGGCCGGTATGATTGACGACGGCGTCGATGCGGCCATAGGTCTTCATCGTCAGGTCGAAGATCGCCTGGATGTCTTCCGCCTTTTCGGCCACGCCGCGCGAGGCGACACCGCCGAGTTCCGCGGCAAGCTTCTCGCAGCTTTCCGACGGCGACATCAGCGCCAGCTTGTAGCCCTGGGAATGAAGTTCGCGTGCGATCGCCTCGCCCATTCCACGACCGCCACCGGTGATCAGCGCAACCTTTTCCGTTTCCGCCATTGCCATTCCCTCTCCTGATTTTCCCAGATTTGGCGCAGCCTTAAGGAGCAGCACCCAGCCAGGCGTAACCTAGCCGCAGTTCGGTCTTACCGTCTCCAAAAGAAAAGGGAAGCGCCAGCGTCTTTGCCGGCCCGGCAGCAAGCCCCAGTGCCTCGACCTGCGAGAGGTTGATCGGCAGAGGTTCGCTTCCAGTTGAGCCGTTATCGTACCAGACCGCAAGCACGGGCGCCTTCATCGCCTCGCGTGCCGGGAAACCGGTGATGACTTGATCGGCGTCGATCACGGGCACATCCGGAAACTGCATGCGCATATTGCCAGCGAGATGCATGCCCGCCGCCACGATGAGCGCCGGCTGACCTTCTGTCTTCAGGATGTCCGCAGCCGCCGCGAAAGGATAGTTGATGCGCGTATAGGAGCCGGTAAGCCCGCCCGTTACCGTCTTTCCCGGCAGCGGCAGAAGCGTGATGGCCATGATGACGAGGAAGACGGGCATCAACCGCTTCAGGCTGTCTCCAACATCCGCTCCGGCGTGGTCCAGCTTCAGCAACAGGTAAAGCGGGAAGACCAGGAGATAAGGATCAAGCCAGCGTTCGGTGATCTTCGTCGTGCCCGCGATCAGGATGACGACTACAACACCCAAGAGCGAGATCGCCATGATCCGGCCAAGCAGCCGCGTCACCTGCGTGCCTGTTACGAGGCTGCGCTTGAACTGCCCCTTGAAGGCGATGCCGAAGATGATGACCGTCAGCGCGCCAAAGGCGATGCAAGCGAGCGCGAGCGACCCTAGCGCGCGGATGATGCGAGCGATGCCTTGCGGTGCGTTCGCCTCGACCATCTTGCCGATCGTGCCGGCACTGGCCAGATCGAGATTGCCAAGCAGCCAGAGCCCGTGGGGCAGAACCACGATTAACCCGGCGAGCGCCGTCAGGAGGATGCCGGGATCGAGCAGCCGCTTGCGCCATTCCCGATCTGCCAGGACGGCAATGAAGGTCGCCGCCGGCAGAAGCACGAAGTTATATTTTGAGATGGTGCCAATGCCGGCCGCGAGCCCCAGGATCAGGTAACCCAGCAAATCCGGCCGCATCAAAATTCGGAACAGCCCATAGAGAAAGAGGGCAGTTGCCATCAGAACCGCGACCGTGTGGGTCAGGTCCTGCTGCGGCATGTAGGAAACCTGCGGCAGCGTCAGCAGGCTGAGCGTCGCAACCGCCACGAAACCGGGGCGATGACCCAGCTCACGCACCGCCAGGCCGAAGAAGGCGTAGGCCAGGAACAGCATCGCGAACTTCGGCAGGACGAGCGCGAACAGCGAGATGCCGAAAACACTCGCGACAGCGTTCTGCACCCAGTTGAAGAATGGTGGCTGCGGCCCGTAACCGAGCAGCCAGTATTGCGAGAACAGGGATTGCTCGGCTTCATCCAGCGTCAGCGCGTTCGGCAGCGCGAGGCGCACGAGCATGCTGAGGATGCAGTAGAGCCCGATGAAGACGAAGAGCGACCGCAGGCCCTGCGAAAGAAGCCCGGCGAGCTTGCCGGCTCCACCAGAACTTTCGAACGGTCCCGCCGCTCCATTCCGATCGCGCATCTTCGATCCCCGATACATCCCAAGTGCTGCAGCAGGTGGCACGCCACAGGATGCCGATCAACCGAAAAAGCGCGCGCTTAGCCAGACCGGACGGATCAAGCTGCCTTGCTGAAGGAGCGTCCCGCCTGGTTCAGATACGCGTCAAACGCCGATGCGGCGGCGCGCACGATAAAACGATGCTCCTCCGAAATCGTGATGCGACCACCATCGCGCTGGATCAGCCCGTCGTTTTCCAGTTCATCCAGCCGGTCATTGTGCCGGAGAAGATCGTTTGCCTCAAAACCATGTGCGCAAGCGAGCGCTTCGACATCGACTGCAAAGTCGCACATGATCCTTTCGATGATCGCGGCCCGCAGCCGATCTTCCGCCGTGAGGTGGTAGCCCTTGGCTATAGGCAACTCGCCACTCGCGACGCGGCTCGCGTAAAGCCCATGCGGCACTTCATTCTGAACGTAACCCTGCGGCAGGCGGCCAATGGACGAAGCGCCAAGGCCGATGAGGGTTTCGCAGTTATCGGTCGTGTAACCCTGGAAGTTGCGATGCAGCCGGCCTTCCGCCTGTGCGAGAGCCAGATCATCATCCGGTAGCGCGAAATGGTCGAGACCGATTTGCACATAGCCGGCCGCAACAAGCGCCTGCGCCATCGCCGCAGCCTGCAAGGCACGCTCCGGAGCATTCGGCAGCGCTTCTTCCTGGATCAGGCGTTGGTGCTTCTTGAAGCTCGGTACATGCGCATAACCAAAGACCGCCAGACGATTCGGCCGCATGGCAACCGCGGCCTCGACGGTTTCGATGCAGGACTCCACCGTCTGATGCGGCAGGCCATAGATCAGGTCGAAATTGATCGCATTGATGCCGACGCCGCGCAGGCTCGAGACTGCCGCCATGGTCTGCTCGACGCTCTGGACGCGGTTGATGGCGCGCTGCACCTTCAGGTCAAAGCTCTGGACACCCAGGCTGGCGCGGGTCACACCGGCTTCGGCGAGCGCGGCCACCATATCAGACTGTAGCGTGCGCGGGTCGATCTCGATCGCGGTGTTGACGGTCTGCGCAAAACCCAAACGATCACGGAAGGCATGTACCAGTGCTACGAACTCGTCAGGCTTCATGATGGTCGGCGTGCCGCCACCAAAATGGATCTCGCCGATCGAGAAACTCTCGTTGCGTGCCAGCGCCAGGAGCTCCACTTCCCGATGCAGCGTTTCCATGTATTCGATGATGGGTCGATCCTTCTGCGTCACCGTCGTGTGGCAGCCGCAATACCAGCACATGGCACGACAGAAGGGGATGTGAACGTAAAGCGAGGTTGGCTCATCCTGCGGAAGGGCCTGCAGCCATTGCGGATAGACCGAGCCATCGAAATTCTTCGTGAAGTTCGGCGCCGTGGGGTAGCTCGTGTAGCGCGGCAGCCGCGCGTCGCCATATTTCTCGATGATCGCCGCAGACATGGCAGCTCCTCTGCAAATCCTGTTGGCAGGGGTTCTAGCCGCAGCGGCGACACTTCGGTTTGTGCAAGATCAATCGACCTGATCTCTTCTTACGGCCTGATTTCGATCTCGCCCTCCAGCCGGGTGATGTCGAAGTCGGTGATCAGTACATCGAGGCGCAGGCTCCACCTGCCCGCCAACGGCAGCACGAGATCCGGCACCGTCCAGCCCGCTTCGATTTTCTCCGCCTTGCGTCGGATCGGTTCAACGCCGGCCTGCGGATTGGCCAGCACCGCCGTGACTTCAACGGGATCGAGCGGCTGCCCGTCCTTGCCGGTGATCTTGATGGAAAGCGACACCGCACCGCCGTCGCCCTGGCGAACGGTCACGTCGGCGGCCGCCTCGGGGCTCTGTAGACGCACGACGACATTACGCTGAACCTGGGAAACCAGACTGCGCGGCGGCGGCGTGAAACGCCAGGCAGCAGCGACACCGAAGATCAGCACCATGACCAGCGTTTCGGCAGCAACCAGCCGGACGAGCATGGAGATGGCTTTCGGCTCGCCGCGCCGCGAGCGCTGCGTCAACCGCCAGCGATTGGCCGCGGCAAGGACGAAGAGCACGACAAGCAGCACAAGCTTGATGAGGAAGACGGTGCCATAAGCGGTCGTGACAAGAGCCGATGGCGTGCCGACCTGGACATAAGCCAGCACACCGCCTGCGGCGATCAGCACCAGCACCGCAAAGGGGATGAAGACGGAGAAGCGCTGCAGGCTGTCGGCCGCTTCCGGGCTCTTGGTCCGGAGCTGCAGCATGAGCGGCAGGAGGGCACCCACCCAGACGGCGATGGCGGCGACGTGAAGGAAGACCGCGGGGCGCATGATCCACTGCGGCGGTGCGGCACTAGCATGGCCACTGAGGCTCAAGGAGAAAGCGGCGGTGAGGACGCCGGAGAGCGCCATCCATCGTGCCTCCCGGCCCTTGCCGCTTAGAAGCGCCAACGCTGCCAATGCAAATCCAACGCAAACGAAGATGACCGTCGGCCCGAGACTTGTGCCGAGCCCTGCCCGCCATGCCGAGCCGGAGAACAGCAACGAGATACCCTCACCCACCGCATCGAGGCCCTGGAAGCCGAGCGAGATCAGTGCTCCCGCTGAGCCAATGCCAAGCGCAATCAGGCTCGGCTTCCGCGTCGCCGTATCGCCGCCGACAAACCAGAAGATCGCGAACACACCGCCGATGCCAAAAAAGATGCCGAGATACAGCATGACCTTGCCGGTCCACAGGCCGGCCCAGACCGGCCAGCCGGAATCAGCGGCAGTATCCGGAGGCGGGCCGCCTGCGTGGCCCACCGAAAAGACGAAAGATCCACCGATCGGGTGACCGTCTTCCGACACGACGCGCCAGGAGAGGAGGTGGGTGCCGGTTTGCAAGTCTGCCGGCGGGGTGATCTCCAGCGCATTGCCCTTGACCACAACATCCTCAAGCGGAACGCTGCTGCGGTCGGGCTTGGTCAGCTTCAGGCTTGTCGGCGACACCGGCTCGTTGAAGATGAGCCGGATGACGCCGGGTGCCGCTGCCACGACTGCTCCATCCGGCGGCTCGGTCGAATTGAGCGAGGCATGCGCAAAGGCTGCCGTGGCGAGCGGAAGCCACAGCAGCATGACGAGCGATGCGCGGTAAAGCGTGGAGACTAGAGACCACGCTCGGCAGCGGACGGTACTCGGCATCATGCGCCCGGCCGCAATCAGTTGGCCGCGTGAATGAGCTTCAGGCCGGGCGCCGGAAGCTCGAGATCGGGCGCCTTCTGGCCGGCAGCAGGGATCTCGATCCAACGCTCCTTGGCACCATCCGGGCATTCCTGCACCACCGGGAAATACATCATCTCGCCCGGCTTAAGATCCGCCGCGATCGTGCCCCGGAAGACAAATTCGTCGTATTGATCATCAGGCAGGTTACCACCGCTCCAGACGACCTGCTTGACGCCTTCGCTGACCTTCGAACCATGATTATCGTAGGCCTTTTCGTAAGGTCCCTTCACGGTTTCCAGCGTCCAGCCGGCTTTCGGCTGCGGTTTTACGCCGTAGAAGCCTTCCGGCATCTGGACCCGCACCACCTGCGTCGGCTTGCCTTCGCAGCCGTGCGGCACACGCAGCACGACCTTGTAGGTGGAGCCGACCGGGGCTTCCTTGCCTTCCAGGGTGACATGGGCAAAGGCGGCGGCGCTGCTGCATGCTGCAATCGTGGTGGCAACGATGATGGTCTTGAACATGGGTTCTCCTTGGCCAGATCGGACATGGCCTGCTCGAAACGCTGGCTGCAAACTGCCCCGGCGTGAATTGGATGCATGGGATGAACAATGATCTTCGCGTTCGCCGCTTGTCGCGGGACCGGAGCGGCTTAGCCGAAGACCAGAAGCGGCTCAGGCAGCCACTGGCGGAGCGCGCGGAACACTCGGCAAGACTTCCGGGCGTTTCGGGAAATGTTCGTCCGCCTCAGCGACAACGGTCGAGAGATCAGTGCCCAGCCTGTTGCTGACGAAATGGCCGGGAGGATTGGGGACCAGGAACTGCGCCGTGGCATAACAGGCGGCCGCGCAGCAGCCTGGCAGCTTTGGCTGGGTGTCGCCATGGGAGGTGCCAGCGTCGACGGTATGCGAGATGCAGAGCGGGTTGCCGAAATCATCAAGCGTCGGCGCGGCCATGGCTGGGCTGACGAGCGCCGAGGCGAGCAGCATTTGCAGCACAAGCGCGTAGCTCGCCAGGCAGGCGAATACGAGGCTTAAGACTGAGGTGCTGCGCTTCTTCATGATCCCTCGCGACACGACCAAGAACGGCATCCTTGATGGCATGGCTATGTCACGCCTGTCCATGCGTTGTTGCGCCACAGGCGCGCGCACGCGCAGGCCAAAACGACAACAAGCCCGGCAATGCCAGGCTCGTGGAGAATGTTCATTCAGGAAAGAAAGAATGGCGCACCCGAAGAGATTCGAACTCCTGACCCCCAGATTCGTAGTCTGGTGCTCTATCCAGCTGAGCTACGGGTGCGTGAGCAAGTGGTGTGTTCCGCTTGCGTGGCGATCCTCTAAAGGCTGACGCGGAGGATTGCAAGCGATTTTGATGTCGCCAGTATCATTTTACGGCCATTTCTTTCACAACCCACTGATTTCGCAAGGACATTTACATCACGCGCGAACGCGGTAGTCGTCGAGGGAAACCGGGCGGTCGGGGATTTCGATGCGGAACTGCGTCCCCGGCCCGGGTTTTTCGACGAGCGCAATCGTGCCGCCGTGAGCAAGAACCAGTTCCCGCGCGATCACCAGACCGAGGCCGGTACCACCCGAACGTGCCGATCCACGGAAGGCGGAGAACAGGTTTTCGCGGGCCTTGCGCGGCATTCCAGGGCCGGTGTCATCAATGGTGATGCTGACGACACTGCCGACGCGGTGAGCGCTGACCGTGATCCGACGCACAACTGATCCGTCTTCAGGATCGAAGTTGACCAACGCCTGGTGGGCATTGCGGCACAGGTTGTGAATCACCCGGAAGATCTGCTCGCTATCGCAATCCACCTCGAGATCCGCGGCGATCTGTTCCACGAACTCGATGCCGCTGTCCTGATCGATCCCCAGCATCTCGCGCACTTCCTGGGTGAGCGACGAGATTTTCACACGACGGCGCCGCGGCGCCGCTTCGGACGCCTGCCCATAAGCGAGTACTTCATTGGTATAACCGACGGCGCGGTCGATCGTGCGCAACAGCTTTGGCGCAAAGCTGCGCACCATCGGATCCTCCACATCCGTGAGGCGGTCAGACATCAGTTGCGCGGAAGCCAGGATGTTGCGCATGTCGTGATTGATCTTCGACACCGCGAGCCCGAGATCGACGAGGTTTTTCTGCTGCTTCAGCGTCCGCTGCAGTTGAACCTGCATCTCGGTCAGATGTCGCCCTGCCACGGCAAGTTCACCGCGCGACCGGTCGCCGCCAAACACCCGGGACGGATCTTCAGGCTCCTCGGAGAAAAGCTGCATGCTCCGCGTCAGCCGGCGGATTGGCATGATCATCATGCGGTTGATGGCAAGGAAGATCATGACGGCGGTCAGCAGCGAAATCAGCAGCGACACCAGGAACATCATCTTGGCGTATTTCAGCATGTCCTTGCGCAGCGCGTCCTCGGTCATGACCAGTTCGATGATCATGTCGCTTTCGCCGATCGGGCCGTAGACACGCATGGTCCGGCCGCCGCCCAGCACCAGCGTATCGAGCGCATCACGCATCGCGCCAAGGAAGGACGTACCGGCAAGGTCAAAGACCTGGTCGATCTCGGGCTGGGTATCGGTGGCCGCGAGCAGGCGTGACGTGCCGTCCTTGCGCAGCGCCAGCACCTTCGTGCCTGTGGCGAGAAGCGTGTCATCCTGCACGCCGCGTGGAAGCTCGGAAGTCTGCAGCCCGTCGATTACGATACCGGCGGCAGCCGCCGTATCGAGCCGGTCGCGCAGCCAGTTCATGCGCATGGTGGCGACACTCGGGACGAAGATCAGCACTTCGGCCATCATGACGAAGATGACGGTCAGCCAAAGCAGCCGGCCCGAAAGGCCGCGAAAGAGACGCGGCATCTGCTCCGGTGCACGCGCATCCGGTTCAGTACGTGCGATGCCCGAGGTCCTCGCCTCGTCGTTCATCGTAGTCTCCGTAACGTGAAGGCGCGTCGCCACATCGAGAAGCGACGGTTTCAACGCCTATTCTAGGGATTTATGGCAAATTTACCAGTCTTTGCCGCAGCGCAAAAAGAAACGGAGGCAACCCGTGCCTCCGTTTCCTCAGATCGCAATGAAGATCTTGATCAGAATTCTTCCCAGTCACTCGCTGCGGTCGATGCCGCTGCCGCGGGGACTGCTGCTCCTCCGCCACCGAAGGCACGTGCCAGCGCACCCGTCATCTTCTTGACCGGGGAAACCCGAGCGCGATGGTCGGCAGTTGCGACAGTCACCGGCTTCTTGAAGGGTGCCGGCGGCTGCGAGAAGCTTGCCGGGGTGGCCGGCGGCCGTGGGCTTGCCTGCGCTTGGCCATCTTCCTGACCGATGTTGAACTGCGATACGAGCGCGAAGAGGCTGTCGGCATCGGCCGAGAGCTTGCTCGTGGCCGCCGAGGTTTCTTCCACCATGGCCGCGTTCTGCTGGGTCACCTGGTCCATCTGGTTGACCGCCGTGTTGACCTCGGCAAGGCCCGTGGCCTGCTCGCGGGAGGCAACGGCGATCGAATGGATGTGGTCGTTGATGCGCAGCACGCGCGCCTCGATCTCCGACAGGGCTTCGCCCGTCTTCTGGACCAGATCGACGCCAACGGCGACTTCATCGCCAGACTTGCTGATCAGCGACTTGATATCCTTTGCCGCACTTGCCGAACGCTGGGCAAGCTCACGCACTTCCTGGGCAACGACCGCAAAGCCCTTGCCTGCATCACCGGCGCGCGCTGCTTCAACACCAGCGTTGAGCGCCAGCAGGTTCGTCTGGAAGGCGATCTCGTCGATGACGTTGGTGATCTGGGCGATCTCACGCGACGCCTGTTCGATCCGACCCATGGCCTCGACCGCGTTGCGAACGACGGCACCCGACTGGACGGCGCTTTCCTTCGCCTCGCTCACCATGACCGTCGCTTCCTGGGCGCGCTCGGTTGAGGTCTTCACGACGGCGGTGATCTGGTCGAGAGCCGCCGAGGTTTCTTCCAGCGCTGCCGCCTGCTGTTCGGTACGGCGCGACAGGTCGTTGGTGGCGCTGCTGACTTCCGAGGCGCTGCCATTCATCGAGCCGGTCGCGACCCGGACGTTCGACATCGTGGTGCGGAGCGTCGACATCGCAGCGTTGACGTTGTTCTGCAGTTCCTCGAAGGCGCCCTTGAAGTTACCACGCATGGTATCGGTCAGGTCGCCATTGGCGAGGCTTCGCACCACGCGGCGGGTTTCCGAGACGCCGGCATCGACGCTTGCCACGAGTTGATCGACATCGTGTGCGAAACTGTCGAGGCTTTCGACGCCCCACTGCTTGTCGATGCGGCGGGTAAAGTCACCTTCGGCAGCGGCGGCAACCACGATGGCCATGCGGGACTGAAGGTCATCACTCTTGGCCCGCAGTGCGGCATCGGATGCATTCATGCGCGCCACTTCCAGGCCGTTCCTCTTGAAGACCTCGACGGCAGCGGCCATGTCGCCGATCTCGTCCTTGCGGCCGGTCGGGATTGCGGCGTCGTAATCGCCGTTGGCAATCTTCTTCATCGACGCGGTCAGTTCGAGGATCGGACGGCTTAGCTGGGTGCGGCCCATGTAGAGACCGGCGGCGGCGCCACCTGCGACGCCGATGATGGCGACGGCGAGAACGCTGTAGAAGATCATGCTGCGGAAGGATTCCATCTCGGCGCTCAGCACCTTGAGTTCTTCCTGGTCCATCTTCACGACAGCGTCGATCTCAGCCTGATAGGCCTTGCGGTTCGCGCGGTTGGCTTCGTTGTTGCCCTGCACGTTCGCGACTTCGGGCCCCTCCCCCTGGCTCAGCCGGGCCGTCTCGCTGCGGAAAGCCTTGAACTCCTTGGAGCGCTCCAGAAGCTTGTTGAACATTTCACGCTGTTCCGCCGGCACCTTCGGCTGCCATGCGGCGAAAAGTTCATCGCTGCTCACCAGTGACTTCAGAACGCCATCGGCAAACTGCTTGGCCGAAGCGGAATCCTTGGCGGCGTAAATGCCGCGGGCATCCATGACGACGGCCGTGACCAGCCGGTTCAGATGCTCGCCGTTATAAACACGCTCGGCGACATCGGCATATTGCTGCGCGCGCTTCTGGTACTCCCCCACCGCGAACAGCGCCATTCCACCAATCAAGATGGCGACAAGACTCATCAAGCCGACGAGCAAGTTTATTTTCGAACTGATCTTCACGCGAGAACCCCCATTACAGCGTGCTCAAGGGCATCTGCGCCGTACGAACGCTCGTACCCTCCATGGCTGCGAGATCTAGCAGTCAGCTGTTAATAAAGTTTGAGTGGAGTAAAAGCCCCAAACAGGTTCGTTTCGAGCAAAGTTTATTACGCAACGCACAGTTGTTAGATTGATCGTCTTGACCATCGTCAAATTTCGCTAGGTGAGGACAATTTTTTGCTCCCGATTACATCGGTTCTCGCGTTAATGGATTAGTTAGAATTGAAACAATGTCAGCAGGCATGTTCCGGTATCTTCAAGAAGGCTCCGTTCCGGCTCAGCCGTTGACTTTTCAGGCTTACCTCTCTAGTAAGCCGGCCACGTTCCGCTCAGCGAGTTCAGCGTTTGCTGTCGCGTGGGCAGAACGATAATCCGAAACGCTCTTGCCGTCGTGATGACGGCAAACTTCAAGAAGGGCCGCACACCGCGGTATTAAATAAATGAAGCGTACCTACCAACCGTCCAAGCTTGTTCGCAAGCGTCGTCACGGCTTCCGCGCCCGCATGGCTACCAACGGTGGCCGCAAGGTTCTGGCTGCTCGCCGCGCCCGTGGCCGCAAGCGTCTGTCGGCCTAAAGGCCGAATTGCCCGGGATTTTCGGGCATGACGAATAAAAAAGACTCCAAGACGACTGTCGGGCGGTTGAAAAACCGGCCGCAGTTTTTGGCCGTGCGGCAAGGCGAAATACGCCGCGGACGAACTTTCCTGCTGGAAGTTCTGGACCGGCAGCAGCCGGACGAGCCGCCTCGCGTCGGCTTTACCGTGACGAAGAAGCACGGCAACGCAGTTGAACGCAACCGGATGCGCCGCCGCCTGAGAGAGGCGGTGAGGCAATCTGCCGGATTTGCAATGAATAACGGACACGACTATGTGATCGTCGCGCGGCGGGACGTGCTGACGGCTCCCTTTGCGGATATGACGGCACAGCTTATCGAGCGTATCGAAGGCAAGCCGAGACACAAGCGGTCCGAGGAGACCCGTTCCAGGAAAGCATGATGGAAAAAAACCGCAACTACTTCATCGCGATCGCACTCTCCGTGCTCATCGTTCTTGCCTGGCAATTCCTCTATATGAACCCGAGGATGGAAGCTCAGCAGCGCGCCGAGGAAGCTCGCCAGGCGCTGCAGGGCGATGCCTCGCAGACCTCTTCCCCCGAGAGCCCCGGCGCCCAGAGCACGGGTGGCGGCAATCTCCCTGGCGGACCGGCTTCGGGCCAGGCAGCGGTGGTGACGCGTGACCAGGCACTGGCCAAGTCGCAGCGCGTGCAGATCGAAACGCCGGCTCTCGTAGGCTCCATCAACCTGACGGGCGCTCGCCTTGATGACCTGAAGCTGCGCGAATACCATGAGACGGTCGACGACAGCAGCCCGATCATCACGCTCTTCTCGCCGGCCGATACGACGGACGGCTACTTCACCGAACTCGGCTACATCCAGAACGAGTCGATCGGCGCGACGCCGGGTGCGACGACGCAGTGGACGCTGGCCAGCGGCGACAAGCTGACCCAGCAGACGCCGGTCACGCTGTCGTTCACCAACGACAAGGGCGTCACCTTTACCCGTACGATCTCGGTCGATGACCATTACATGCTGACGATCACCGACAAGGTGGACAACCAGGCCGCCGCACCGGTGACCCTGACGCCTTACGGCCGTGTCAGCCGCAACCATAAGCCGCAGACGCCTTCCGTCTGGGTTATCCATGAAGGCTTCATCGGCGTCATGGGCCAGGACGGCAAGCTGTCCGAACACACCTATTCGAACATCGAAGACGAGCAGTACACGCACGAAAAGGCGACGTCCGGCTGGTTCGGCATCACCGACAAATACTGGGCGGCCAGCATCGTGCCGCCGCAAAACGTGCCTTATGTGGCTCGCTTCTCGCACTTCACCGGTGGCCGGTCCAGCTACCAGGCCGACTACAAGGGCGACGACCTGACGATCCAGCCCGGCCAGTCAACCGAGCTCAAGAACCTGGTGTTCGCCGGGGCCAAGGAAGTGCCGCTGATCTCGAAATACGAGACCGACCTTTCGATCCCGCAGTTCAACCGCCTGATCGACTGGGGTTGGTTCTACTTCATCACCAAGCCGATGTTCCAACTGATGGATTTCTTCTTCCGTCACGTGGGCAATTTCGGCGTTGCGATCCTGCTGACCACCGTCGTGGTCAAGGCGCTCTTCTTCCCGCTCGCCAGCAAGCAATACGCCTCCATGGCCAACATGAAGCGCGTGCAGCCGAAGATGGAAGAGCTGAAGGCCAAGCATGGCGACGACCGCATGGCCATGCAGCAGGCGATGATGCAGCTCTACAAGGAAGAGAAGATCAACCCGATCGCTGGCTGCTGGCCGGTGCTCCTGCAGATCCCGGTCTTCTTCGCGCTCTACAAGGTCATCTACGTCACGATCGAGATGCGCCATGCGCCGTTCTTCGGCTGGATCCAGGACCTCTCGGCTCCCGACCCGACGTCGCTGTTCAATCTCTTCGGCCTGCTGCCCTACGACGTGCCGCACTTCCTGATGATCGGCGTCTGGCCGATCGTCATGGGCATCACTATGTTCGTGCAGATGCGCATGAACCCGACCCCGCCGGATCCGACACAGGCGATGATCTTCACCTGGATGCCGCTGGTCTTCACCTTCATGCTGGCATCCTTCCCGGCCGGCCTGGTGATCTACTGGGCGTGGAACAACACGCTGTCGGTTCTACAGCAAGGTTTCATCATGAAGCGCCACGGCGCCAAGATCGAGCTCTTCGACAACCTCAAGAGTCTCTTCAGGCGAAAACCCGCGGCGACCAAGTAAATCCAAGAAGCCCCGCTCCGGCGGGGCTTTCTGTTTCAGCATCCGGCTTGGTGCACCTTTGCGAACTTGACTTTGCGTGGCAAAACCCGGAAGCCCTGCCCTTCCAAGACTAAAGGACGAACATGATGGCCGCAGAAAAGAACATGGACAGCAAGCCGCTCTTCGGCCGCCCCTGGATCTTTATCCGCGGCGTTCCTTCGATGAAGTTCCTGCCTCCCGAGGGCCCTCTCGAAGTCGCGTTCGCCGGGCGCTCGAATGTCGGCAAGTCATCGCTGATCAATGCGCTCGTCGGGCAGAAGGGGCTGGCCCGTACCTCCAATACGCCGGGCCGCACCCAGGAACTGAACTACTTCGTGCCGGATGGCTATTCCGGTCAGGACGGCGACCTGCCGCCGATGGCGCTGGTGGACATGCCGGGCTACGGTTATGCGCAGGCTCCGAAGGAAAACGTCGACGCCTGGACGAAGCTCGTCTTCGATTATCTGCGCGGTCGCGCCACCCTGAAGCGCGTCTACGTGCTCATCGACAGCCGCCACGGATTGAAGAAGAACGACGAGGAAGTGCTCGATCTTCTCGACAAGGCTGCCGTCTCCTACCAGATCGTCTTGACCAAGACCGACAAGATCAAGGAGCCGGCGGTGCCGAAGCTTCTCGCCGAGACGCTGGAGAAGATCCGCAAGCGCCCGGCTGCTTATCCTGAAGTGCTCTCGACCTCGTCCGAAAAGGGTAAGGGCATCGAGGAGCTGCGCGCCGAGATCAGCAAGACGATCGGCTACTCCGCTCCCTGACAAGAAGAAGCCGGCCACCCTTTTGGAAGGCGACCGGCTCCGCTTCAGCCGTAAGAGTTACAGTACGGCTTACATCTTCGGCAGCAGCACCTTGTCGACGACGTGGATCACGCCGTTGGACTGCTTGACGTCGGCGATCGTGACGGTGGAAACGCCGCCCATCTCGTCCGTCAGGGTGATCTTGCCCATGCTTTCCTTGGCCTTCAGCACGCAGCCGCCGACCGTCTGGACGTCATGCGTGCCATTGTCGTCCTTGATCATCTTGGCGATCGCCGTCGACATGGCGTCGGCGGCAACGACGTGGCAGGTCAGCACCTTCGTCAGCTGAGCCTTGTTTTCCGGCTTCAGCAGCGTCTCGACCGTTCCGGCTGGGAGCGCGGCAAAGGCTTCATTGGTCGGGGCGAAGACGGTGAACGGGCCCTTGCCCTGGAGCGTCTCGACGAGACCTGCTGCCTTCACGGCAGCAACGAGCGTCGTGTGATCCTTCGAGTTGGCGGCGTTCTCGACGATATTCTTGTCTTCAGCCATCGCAGCGCCACCCACCTGCGGGTTGGCAGCATTGGCGCCGGCAGCGGCGGCCGAGATGACGGTTGCGACGGTGAGTAGACGGAGTGCAGACTTCAACATGTGATTCCTCTTCCAGAATGGGAAGCCCCGGCGCGAGCAGCGCGCCTCCCAAGGCTGCCCCTGCCGATGCAGGAGCAGAACAAGGGACGGAGAGGAGGGAAAAAGAGTTTCAGCAGCCGTGTAAATCTTGGCACTAGCTAGCCAAGATATTGAAGATGCATAGGGATTATTTCTGCGCGGCTGCCTGCCCTGCCGCAATGACGGGACCTGTCGCCTGTCCGGGGGGCGATCCGCCAAACGGCTCGAGGCTCACCGCAAAGGTCACGCCTTCGCGAACCTTGGCGCGCAGTGCTGCGGGTATTTCCACTGAACCATCGCCTGCCTCCGGGAGGACGCCGAGCGAGATTGGCAGGCTGGTCGAATCCGGCACCAGCCAGAGTTCCAGCGACCGCGGTTCGTTCGGCTTGGAGGCAACCGGGGTGACCTTCAGCTGGCCGCTGCCGGCATCGTATTGCGCAAGCAGGTTGATGTCGCCAGTCGTGCTCGACATTTGCGCCACCAGAGGGGTTGCGGGCGCACGCGCGCCGATCCAGCCGGACTGGAGTGAGACATAGGTGACGAGCAGCGCCAGTGACGCGAAGGTAAGGCCCCGCCAGAGAAGCAGCGAGTTCCACCAGCTTGCTGCCGCGGCAAGTTCTTGTGCGAAGGATTTCTGCTGGCCAGGCTGCGGGCCGAACAGCCGCGCCTCGATCCTGGAGAACACCGCATCCGGGGGTGTTTCGTCCATGTAGTCGCCGTTGAAGTCGGCCAGGTTTTCCTGCCAGCGCGCCACGATGCGGGCAAAGGTCTTGTCCTGCCTGAGGCGCGCCTCGACCCGCGCGCGATCCGCCTGCGACAGCACGCCCAGCACATATTCGCCGGCGAGAAGCTCGTCGCGGGAGCGGTCTCCTTCGCTCTGTTCGGGTCTGCTCATCGATCGAGGCACTCTCTCAGCTTCAAAAGGCTGCGCCGGAGCCACGTGCGCATCGTGTTCAGCGGCACGTTGAAGCGATCCGCCAGTTCCTGGTAGCTCAGGCCTTCCACATAGGCGCTGCGCACGGCCACCGCCCGATCAGAATCCAACTCTTCCATACACCTGTCAATGCGCTTGCCCTCCCCCTTCAGCACGGTTTCGGCCTCCGGGTCGCGCGCCGTATCGGCAAGGTCGAAGTTGTCCTCGATGTTGTCGGCCACCGGTTTTCGCGCCCGAAGGACATCGATCGAATGGTTGCGGGCAATCGTGACGAGCCAGCCGGCCGGGCTTGTGGTCGACAGGGCGAACTGGTCGGCGCGGTGCCAGATTTTCACGAAGACCTCCTGCAGCGCGTCTTCGGCATCGCTCCTGTCTTTGAGGATACGAAGGCAGACGGCAAAAAGTTTCGGAGACGCGGCCGCATAAAGGGACGAGAGCGCTGCGCGGTCCCGCAGGGCAACCCGGCCGATGAGCGCGGCGATGTCTGTGTCGGTCCCCAAGCTCATTCTCCGTCCGGCGCCGGTTTGAAGACACGCGCACTCTTCCATTAGTTCGTAAAACTTCTGGCGATATTATTTTCTCCGTCAAGAACATGCGTTAAAAGGCCCCCACTTAAATGAGGGGAATTCGATGACGGCTTCCGATAGCGAACTTCAGGCCAAGCTTCTGGCGCAGGCGCTGCCTTACATGCAGCGTTACGAGAACAAGACGATCGTCGTGAAATATGGCGGCCATGCCATGGGCGACAACGCGCTTGGCAAGGCTTTTGCGGCCGATATCGCTCTCCTCAAGCAGTCGGGCGTCAACCCGATCGTCGTTCATGGCGGCGGCCCGCAGATCGGCGCGATGCTGACGAAGATGGGTATCGAATCGAAGTTCGAAGGCGGCCTGCGCGTCACCGACCAGAAGACGGTGGAGATCGTCGAGATGGTACTCGCCGGCTCGATCAACAAGGAAATCGTCGCGCTGATCAACCAGACCGGCGAATGGGCGATCGGGCTCTGCGGCAAGGACGGCAACATGGTCTTCGCCGAAAAGGCCAAGAAGACCGTTGTCGATCCGGACAGCAATATCGAACGCGTGCTCGACCTCGGCTTCGTTGGCGAGGTGGTGGANGTCGACCGCACCCTGCTCGACCTGCTCGCCAANTCGGANATGATCCCNGTCATCGCACCGGTGGCGCCCGGCCGCGACGGCGCGACCTACAACATCAATGCNGATACCTTTGCGGGCGCCATCGCCGGTGCGCTGAACGCCACCCGCCTCCTGTTCCTCACGGACGTGCCGGGTGTCCTCGACAAGGAAAAGAACCTCATCAAGGAACTGACGGTTGCCCAGGCGCAGGCGCTGATCAAGGACGGCACGATCTCGGGCGGCATGATCCCGAAGGTCGAGACGTGCATCGACGCGATCAAGGCCGGCGTGCAGGGCGTCGTCATCCTGAACGGGAAGACCGCTCATTCCGTGCTGCTCGAGATCTTTACCGAGCACGGCGCCGGTACGCTGATCGTTCCCTGATCCGCGTCAGCCTATTTCGCGATATGGAGTGCCGGCCGAGATGCCGGCATTCACGAAAACAAGAGACCAAGGATGCCGCAGACGATCAGCAGGCATCCGGCGACTTCCAGGCGCGTCACCCGTTCCTGAAACAGGAAGTATGACGCCATGAAGGTGAAGACGAGCTCGATCTGGCCAAGTGCGCGCACATAGGCCACCTGCTGAAGCGTCATGGCCGTGAACCATCCGGCGGATCCGACAACGCCCGCCAAGCCCACGAGCGAGGACGAGCGCCAGCTGCGAAGCACTTCGACGATCTCCCGCTTGTCCTTCCACAACATCCACACCAGCATGAACGCCGTCTGGAACGTCGTGACGCAGGCAAGCGTCACCGCCGCCTGCATGATCGAATTCGGTCCATCCAGCGACAGCGACGCCGACCGGTAGGCCACGGCGGAAATGCCGAAGACCGCGCCAGAGGCGATGCCGATCAGTGCGGTGCGGCTCGCCAACGCCCTGAACATGTTGCCCCAGGAGAGCGGCATGCGCGCCATGGAGATCATCATCACGCCGATGACGCCGACGATGATGGCCCCGATCGCGCCGAGCGTCAGTTTTTCGCCGAGGAGAACGAAGCCGAAGATCGCCGCCTGCACCGGCTCGGTCTTGGAATAAGCGGTGCCGACCGCGAAGTTCCGCAACGAGAAGAGATGCACGAGCAGCATGGTGGCAAAGATCTGCGCCAGCCCGCCGATAACCGCCCAGAAGGCGAAGGCCCAGTTCAGCGACGGGAACGAAAAGCCGAGCCCAAAGTGCAGGCACATCACGTAGAGGATCGCCACCGGAAACCCGTAGCCAAACCGAACGAAGCTCGCGCCTCGTGTGCCGAGCTTGCCCTGCAGGTGCTTCTGCAGCGCCGACCGCAGGTTCTGCAGAAAGGCGGCAGCGATGGTGATGGGGATCCAGAGTTCCATGCTCATCGCGCTAGCACGCGGCCAGGTTCTCCGCCAAGTCGGGTGGAAGCCGCACCCGTCCTCTTTTCATGTTTTCTTTTGGGCACGTCCCGGTGCATAAAGCGGCATGGAAAAGAAACCGAAGACCTCGCCTGATCCCGCCGATTTCGCCAATGTTCGTGACTGGGTCTTTGACCTCGACAACACGCTTTATCCGCATCACATCAACCTCTTCGCGCAGATCGACGTCAACATGACGGCCTATGTGCAGGAGCTGCTGCAGGTGGAGCGGGAAGAGGCACGCGCGCTGCAGAAGCGCTATTACCACGAGCATGGCACGACGCTTCAGGGCCTGATGCTCAACCACGGCATCGATCCGGACAGCTTCCTGGAACGGGCGCACGCAATCGATTATTCGGCGCTGCTTCCCGACGCCGACCTCGGCGACGCGATCAAGGCGCTGCCGGGCCGCAAGTTCATCTTCACCAATGGCAGCGTACCGCATGCCGAAGCGGCCGCACGGGCGCTCGGCATCCTCAATCATTTCGACGACATCTTCGACATCGTGGCGGCTGGATATGTGCCCAAGCCCGCAGGTGAGACCTACGACAAGTTCGCGAGCCTGCACCGTGTCGACACGGCCAATGCCGTGATGTTCGAGGACCTGCCGCGCAACCTGCAAGTCCCGAAGGCGCTTGGCATGCGGACCGTTCTCCTGGTGCCGCGCAACCTCGATACGGTCCTCATCGAGCGTTGGGAAACCCTCACGGAAGAAGATGACCACATCGACTACATGACGGATGACCTTGCGTCGTTCCTGAAGGGCATGCAGCCGGCCCTCTGAGAGCTTACTGAAAGTTCATCTACATTACAGAGCTTTAAGTGGCTCTCTGTGATCGCCGGCCGTACCTTGACGCTATCGGAAACCAGCGGAAAGGACCCTCCCGATGAACGCAAGGAAGATCATTCTGACGACGCTCAGCGCCGCCCTCGTTGCGGGCGCCGCCATTCCCGCTTTTGCCGCTCCAGGCGATCGCGGTCGCCATGCCGGCCCCCGCGGCGCTGCCATGCAGGACGTGATGTTCGTGCGGCTCCTGAAGAACGCTGACACGAACAAGGACGGCAAGATTTCCAAGGATGAGCTGACCTCGTTCCAGGACCAGCTGTTCACCGCAGTTGATGCCAACAAGGACGGCACACTGACGCGTGGCGAGATGCTCGACTACCGCCAGGCCAAGCGGGAAGAGTTCCGCAAGAACGCCCGCGCCGCAGCAAGCGAGACGCAGACCGAACAGGCCGCTCCGGCAAAGCCCGGTGACGAGAAAGCCGAAGCCCCTCGTGACAAGCGTCGTGACCACCACCGTCGTGACCGCGAGCATGCATGGCGCCATGGCGGCGACCGCGGCCCGCACCACGTTCGCTGGGACCGGCACGGTCACCGCCCGATGGGCGCCGGCATGTTCCGGATGATCGACGAAGACCGTGACGGCAAGATCACCAAGGCGGAAGCCTCGGCTGCAACGGACAAGCTGTTCGCACGCATGGACACGAACAACGACAATATGATCACGATCGACGACCTGCCGGACCGCCCCCTCTAGTTCTTTGCGCCCATTCAGTGCTCAAAGACTAGTTCCGGCACATGTCGCCTGAAGGACCCGCCCCTGCTGCCGCCCGCAGGGGCGGGTTCCTACGTTTTCAGAGTTCGTAGAATTCCGCGATTGTCTTCCAGGCATCGTCGGCCGTTTCAGCGAAGCTGATGAGGTCGAGGTCGCCCGGTGCGATGGTGCCGAAATCCACCAGCGCCTCGAAATTGATCAGACCGCGCCAGAATTTCTCCGAAAACAGGATCAGCGGGATCCGCTCCATCCGCTTGGTCTGGATCAGGGTCAGGGCCTCGAACATTTCGTCGAGTGTTCCGAACCCACCCGGGAACACAGCCACCGCTTTTGCCCGCATCAGGAAATGCATCTTGCGGATGGCAAAGTAGTGGAAGTTGAAGCTGAGGTCCGGCGTGACGTAAGGGTTCGGCGCCTGCTCATGCGGCAGCATGATGTTGAGGCCGATGCTTGGCGCCCCCGCATCCGCCGCGCCGCGATTGCCGGCTTCCATGACGCCCGGTCCGCCGCCGGTCACCACCACGTACTCCTGGTGATTGAACCGGGCCGAATGCAGGCCGCAGAGTTCGCCGAACCTGCGCGCCTCGTCATAATAAACCGACGCCGCCTCCAAGTTCTTCCGCTGCGTTTCGTTATGCGCCGCCCATGCGGCCTGGCCCGGTGCCGGAATACGCGCGCCGCCGAACAACACCACCGTGGATTTGATGCCGCGTTCGGCAAGATTCATCTCGACCTTCATGAGTTCCAGCTGGAGCCGGATCGGGCGAAGCTCCTCGCTGCTGAGGAACTCATCATCGGCGAAGGCCAGGCGATAGGTCGGCGAGAGCGTCTGCGGCGTCTTCGGCAGGGTCGCGGCGGCATGCTTGTCTGCCTTGTTGTCCTTCAGCGGGTCCCACACCCCGCCCTTGCGCCACAATCCATCATCACTACGATCTGCCATTCCAGCTATCCTTCCAGCGCCAACCCCTGTTGACGCCAATTCACATTGACGCTTGAGTGCCTCTCGCCTAGAGCACTTGAAGCCCGCAGCGAGTTTTCTTGCACCACATATAGAGCGACGTTTAAGGATTCCCCATGAGCAGCCCTGACTTCTCTTCCCTCGAAAAGACGATCGAGACCGCCTTCGACAACCGCGACAGCGTGACGATCTCCACAAAGGGTGAAGTCCGCGATGCCGTCGAGGAAGCGCTGAACCTGCTCGACAGCGGCAAGGCACGCGTTGCAAGCCGCGGCGCCGATGGCAACTGGACCGTCCACCAGTGGCTGAAGAAGGCCGTGCTCCTGTCCTTCCGCCTGAATGACATGGAAGTCGTCAAGAACGGCCCCGGCAACTCCACCTGGTGGGACAAGGTGCCGTCCAAGTTCGAAAACTGGGGCGAAAGCGAATTCCGCGCTGCCGGCTTCCGCGCTGTTCCGAATGCCGTTGCCCGCCGCTCCGCCTATATCGCCAAGAACGTCATCCTGATGCCGTCCTTCGTCAATCTCGGCGCTTATGTCGACGAAGGCACGATGGTCGACACCTGGGCCACCGTCGGCTCCTGCGCCCAGATCGGCAAGAACGTGCATCTTTCGGGCGGCGTCGGCATCGGCGGCGTGCTGGAGCCGATGCAGGCCGGCCCGACGATCATCGAAGACAACTGCTTCATCGGCGCCCGTTCCGAAGTCGTTGAAGGCTGCATCGTGCGCGAAGGCTCCGTGCTCGGCATGGGCGTCTTCATCGGCAAATCCACCAAGATCGTCGACCGCGCCACCGGCGAGATCACCTATGGCGAAGTGCCGCCTTATTCCGTCGTTGTTGCCGGTACGATGCCGGGCAAGCCGTTCCCGAACGGCGAGCCGGGCCCGAACCTCTATTGTGCCGTGATCGTCAAGCGCGTGGATGCACAGACCCGCTCCAAGACCGGCATCAACGAACTGCTGCGCGACTAAAAGACGCCATTCATGTCCGTTTCCGATCCCGTCGCCAATCTTCAGGCCCTCATTCGCTGCCCCTCGGTGACACCCGCCGAGGGCGGCGCGCTGTCGGCGCTTGAAGCCATGCTCATCCCGCTGGGCTTTGTCGTGGAACGCATGGTGGCCTCGGAGCCTGGAACACCGGACATCGAAAACCTCTACGCCCGGCTGGGCACAGAAGGCCCGCATCTCATGTTTGCGGGCCATACCGACGTTGTGCCGACGGGCGACGAAGCCTCCTGGACGCATCCGCCCTTCGCGGCCGCAGTCGACGGCGACATGCTTTACGGTCGCGGCGCCGTGGACATGAAGGGCGGCATCGCCTGCTTCGTGTCAGCGGTTGCCCGTTACATCGAGAAGCATGGCCCGCCGAAGGGATCGATCTCCTTCCTCATCACCGGCGACGAGGAAGGCCCGGCCGTCAACGGCACCGAGAAGCTCCTGAAATGGGCAGCCGACAAGGGTGAGCGCTGGGACGCCTGCCTCGTCGGCGAGCCCACCAACCCGGACCAATTGGGCGACACGATCAAGATCGGCCGTCGCGGCTCGGTCTCGGGACGTGTCACGGTTCACGGGGTCCAAGGCCACGCCGCCTATCCGCATCTGGCCGACAACCCGGTGCGTGGTTTGCTGCCGCTTGCCCAGGCTCTGATGGACCCGCCATTCGACGGCGGTACGCCGGAATTTCCTGCCTCGAACCTGGAAGTCACGTCGGTCGATGTCGGCAATCCGGCCACCAACGTTATTCCCGCCAAGGCGACCTTTGCCTTCAACATCCGCTTCAACGACACTTGGACGGCCGACAGCGTCAAGGCTGAGATCCTGCGCCGCATGGAGACGGCTGCCGTGAGCAGCCCGTTGCGGCCGGACCGCGAACCGGTGCGTTTCGAGGTTGTCTGGGCCGAGCGCCCAAGCCATGTCTTCCTTACCCGCAACAACGGCCTGATCGCTTCGCTGTCCGGTGCGGTCGAAAGCGTGACCGGCAAGACGCCGGCGCTTTCGACGACCGGCGGAACCTCAGACGCACGTTTCATCAAGGATTACTGCCCGGTGGTCGAGTTCGGCCTCGTCGGCCAGACCATGCACATGATCGACGAACGGGTCGCCCTTGCGGATCTGGAGACGCTCACCCAAATCTACGGGACCTTCATCTCCCGCTGGTTCGATAATGCCCTCCTATCATGAAGTCAGGCTCTACCTGAGCGGCCTCTGGCTGCTGATCAAGGGCGACGCGCAGGGTTTCCGCCTGCTCGATGTTTCCGACCGCGGCATGCTGCGATCCTTCTGGGCGATCCTCTGGTGCCTGCCGGCAGCGGTCGCATCCTGGCTGTGGCTGCACGAACTGGTGCGGGCGAGCCTGCCGCAGGACAGCCGCCTCGGTGGCCTGTTCTTCATGCGCACGGCGATGCTGGAAGTCTTCAACTGGATGGTGCCGCTGATTCTTGCCGGCGTGCTTTGCCTGATCGCCGGAACGCAACGAAAGTTCCCCGCCGTCGTCGTCACGATGAACTGGCTCTCTGTTCCGTTCTCCTGGGCCTATGGCGTCATGTGCGTCATCATGCTGCTGGCGCCGGCGCTGCTGCCGCTGATCGGCCTGTTCCAGCTTGCGCTGATCATGGCGCTGGTGATCTCGTTTTCGCGCATCATCCGCATGATCCACGGCCCGAAGCCGCTGACGATCGTTGCCTTCGTGCTGGTGCTGATGGTGCCGAACATGATCCTGACCGAAGCGCTGCAACGGTTTCTTGGGATCTACCCGTTCTGACGATCAGGCGTCGCCGGGATAATCGACCTTCATGAAGTAGAGCCCGTCCGGCGGGGCTACGGGCCCGCAGGCTGCGCGATCGCGGGCCTCAAGCGCGGCACGCACGTCCGCCGGCGTCATCTTGCCGTCGCCAGCAAGCTTCAGCGTTCCGGCGAACGAGCGGATCTGGTTGTGGAGGAAGCTCTGGGCGCTGGCGCGGATCTCGATGAGGTCGCCGTTGCGGGTCACGTCCAGCCGGTCGAGCGTGCGCACCGGGCTTGTCGCCTGGCAGTGGGCGGAGCGGAAGGTGGTGAAGTCATGGTGGCCGACGAGCGTCTGGGCCGCGGCATGCATCGCTTCATGATCGAGCGGACGCGCCACCCACCAGGCGCGCTTGGCCTCGATTGCGAGCGGCGACGGCCGGTTGATGATGCGGTAGAGATAGTGCCGCCGAAGCGCCGAGAACCGTGCGTCGAATTGGTCGTCGACCGCCTGCACGTCCAGGACCGAGACACGTTCACCGGCCATGGCCAGATGCGCGTTCAGCGCGTTGCGCAGCTTGTATGGCTTCCAGTCTCGCGAGAGATCGGCATGGATGACCTGGCCCATGGCATGCACGCCGGAATCCGTGCGCCCGGCGCCGCGGATGGAGACCGTCTCTCCAGTCAGCGACAGGATCGCCTGCTGCAGGGCCGCCTGCACAGAATGGCCGTTTTCCTGCATTTGCCAGCCGACATAGGGCGTGCCGTCATATTCGACGGTCATCCGGAAACGCGGCATCAGAGCCTCGTCCCGGCAGGCAGAGGCGTGCCACGAAGGAACTCTGCTGCGGCGAGCGGTTTGCCGCCCGCCTTCTGGAGCTTCGTCAGCCGAACGGCACCCTCGTCGCATGCCACCGTCAGCCCGTCGTCCAGCACCGTGCCGGCTTGGCCACTGCCGTCCGAAAGCTCGCTGCCAAGCACTTTGATACGCTCCTGGCGGCCGTTGATCTCGGCCTCAAACCAGGCGCCCGGGAAAGGCGACAGGCCGCGAATGTGATTATGAACATCGCGAGCTGGCCTGGAGAAGTCGATGCGCGTCTCGCCCTTGTCGATCTTGGAGGCGTACAGAACGCCTTCCTCCGCCTGCGGCGTCAACGGCAGGTCGTCGGCCTCGAGCTTTTCCATCGCCTCGACCATGGTGCGTGCGCCGACCAGCATCAGCTTGTCATGCAACTCGCCGGCGGTCGTGTTTGCGCCGATCTCGACCTCTGCCGTGAGCGCGACAGGGCCAGTGTCGAGGCCCTTCTCCATCTGCATCACCATCATTCCGGTCTTTGCATCACCCGCCATGATGGCCCGCTGGATGGGTGCGGCTCCCCGCCAGCGTGGCAGAAGCGAAGCATGGCCATTGTAGCAGCCAAGCCGCGTACCCGTGAGGATCGCTTCGGGCAGCAGCAGGCCATAGGCCACGACGACGGCCACATCTGCCCTGAACGACCGGAAGGTTTCGCGGTCCTCGTCCGCCTTGAAGTTCAGCGGCGTGAGAAAGGGAATGCCGAGGAGTTCTGCTGCCTGATGCACCGGCGACTTGACGAGATCAAGGCCACGCCTCCCACCCGGCCGCGGCGGCTGGGTGTAGGCCGCGACGATCTCATGGCCGGCGTGCTTGAGGCTTTGCAGCGTCGGCACGGAAAAGTCGGGCGTGCCCATGAAGATGATGCGAAGTGACATGGACCATCAGCGCCCTGAAGCGCCCCTCATTCGTCGGACAAGCGCGGGAAAGGCTTAAACAGCCTTTGCCTTGGCAGCCTTCGTGAACTTCTTGATCACCATCTCGCGCTTCAGGCGCGAGATGTGGTCGATGAACAGGACACCGTTCAGATGGTCGATCTCGTGCTGCAGACAGGTCGCCAGCAGGCCATCCGCTTCAACAAGGTGCTCCTTGCCGTCGCGGCCGATATGCTTGACAGTGACCGTCGCCGGGCGCTCCACCTCGGCGTAATATTCCGGGATCGACAGGCAGCCTTCTTCATAAACCGAGCGCTCGTCCGAAGACTTCACGATCTCTGGATTGATGAAGACCTGTGGCTGCTTTTCCTCGTCCTCGCGGGCAACGTCGATCACTAGGATGCGGCGCGGCACGCCGATCTGGATGCCGGCAAGGCCGATGCCCGGTGCATCGTACATCGTTTCCAGCATGTCGTCGGCCAGCTTCAGGAGCTCGTCGTCCACCCGTTCAATGGGTGCCGATACCTGGCGCAGAATGGGGTCGGGAAGAATGATCAGCGGCTTTATCGTCATGGCCTCCCCATAACGCATCTTCATTTTTGAAGAAACAGAAAAGACCAAACACCCCCTCCTCGTGTTCACGTTTTGATCTTTCCAATCCCGCCATTTCTGATAGCTTGCGCACCATGACCGATCTCCTCGACCGCGTATCGCTTGTTCTCAGCAACCAATCCGCCCTTGCCATCGCAGCTATCCTCGCGGGCGTCCTGTTGTTGATCGTCCTCCTCTGGCTGCGGTCCAGTGCACGCCGGCAGGAGGAGATGAGGCAAGCGGCGCTCGATTCGGAGTCGCGGCTAGCGGAGCTCATCCGGGCGCAGAACGAGATGCAGGGTCGCCTCGCTGCGATGACCGAGGCGCTGTCTGCGCGACAGGCCGAACTCAACCACGCTGTCGGCCAGAGGCTCGATGGCATGACGCACCGCATCGGTGCGACGCTGACCGAGCAGACGAAAACGACGCACGAAAACCTGCGCCGCCTGCAGGAACGGCTTGCGGTGATCGATGCAGCGCAGAACAACATCCAGACCCTTGCCAAGGACGTCGTGGGGCTGCAGGCGATCCTTTCTAACAAGCAGACGCGGGGCGCTTTCGGCCAGGGACGCATGGAGGCGATCGTCGCCGATGGCCTTCCTCTCGGCGCCTATGAGTTCCAGGCGACGCTCTCGAACGGCAACCGCCCGGACTGCACCGTGAAGATGCCGAACGGCGCTCCGCCGCTGGTGATCGACGCCAAGTTTCCGCTGGAAGCGTGGAACCGGTTCCGGGAGGCTGCGGCACCCGAGGCACGACGCGCCGCAGCGCAATCCTTCAAGCGCGATCTGGAAGTTCACATCCGCGATATATCCGAAAAATATTTGATCCCAGGCGAAACGCAGGAGATGGCCTTCCTGTTCGTGCCGTCGGAATCGATCTTCGCGGAGATCCACGAGCATTTCGAAGCGGTGGTGCAGAAGGCGCAACGGTCGCGGATCGTCATCGTCTCGCCGTCGCTGCTGATGCTGTCGATCCAGGTCATCCAGGCGGTGCTGAAGGACCAGCGCATGCGCGAGCAGGCTCACCTGATCCAGGGTGAGGTAGCGCTGCTGATGGACGATCTTGGTCGCCTAGATGACCGGACCCGCAAGCTGCAGGCACACTTCCTCGCGGCTCAGAAGGATGTCGAGCAGATCGTCACCTCCAGCGACAAGCTTGGCCGCCGTGGGGCGAAGATTGCAGCGCTTGAGCTGGAAGCTCCGCCAGAGCCGGAAAAGCAAAGCCATTCGCCAAGCAGTCACTATGCCGAAAGCCGGACGGGGCTTCTGAAGCTACGGGTGGTTGACGAGGAATGATCTGGGCGGCAGTGTCGCGCCACTCCAGATCAGGAACAGGCTTGTCATGATTACCGTACTCGGCTCCATCAACATGGATCTCATTGCCACCACCGCGCGCTTGCCGGAGCCGGGGGAAACAGTTCCGGGCACCGGTTTTGCAACGGCAGCCGGCGGCAAGGGCGCCAACCAGGCGCTGGCAGCGCGTCGCGCCGGAGGCGAAGTCACGATGGCTGGCGCGGTCGGACGCGATGACTTCGCAGCGCCTGCGCTGGCACTGTTGGATGAGGCCAAGGTCAACCTCTCGGCCATCGCTCGGGCCTCGGAACCGACGGGCACGGCCCTTATCCTGGTCGGCGGCGACGGCGAGAACATGATTGCCGTCGTTCCGGGCGCCAACGGCACCGTCAGCGAAGACCAGGCAAGACAGGCGGTCGGCAAGATGAGCGCCGGCGACATCCTGATGCTGCAGCTCGAGATCCCGACGGCCACCGTTCGGACCGCATTGGAAGCTGCGCGGCAGCGCGGCGTCATCACCCTGATCAATACGGCGCCGCTTCTTCCCGAAGCCGCTGAGCTCGTGGCGCTCGCCGATATCGTGGTGGCGAACGAAACGGAGTTTGAGCTTCTGTCGGGCCAGACGATCTCTGATAATGCCGGGCGGCTCGACGTGATGAAGGCGATGCACACCAAGACAGGCCAGACCTTCGTGGTGACGCTGGGGGAAGAGGGCGTCGTGGCAATCCGCGATGGCGAGGTGTTCGAAGCAAAGGGCCTGAAGATCGAGCCGGTCGATACCGTTGGTGCCGGCGACACCTTCTGCGGTTACCTCGCCGCCAGCCTCGACCAGGGGCTCGATTTCCGCTCTGCCCTGCGTCGTGCGGCGGTTGCAGGTTCGCTTGCCTGCCTGACGCCGGGCGCACAGCCGTCCATCCCGCATGCGCAGGCGGTCGACAGCCAGATCTAGCCTGTCTTCACCTGCCCGCGCATTCTTGCGCGCGCGGCCGGATATCCCCATATAGAGTTACCAGTCGGCGCGCCGTTCGTGGGCACCGACATAGTCGCTTGTTTCAAGGACTGGACGATGACTCGAATGACGCCGTTCGCGAGCCCGCTTCTTCTGGGGTTCGACGCCATGGAAAAGACCCTCGAGCGCCTGGCAAAGGCGAATGATGGCTATCCTCCCTACAATATCGAACGCCTGGCGCCGCAGGACGGCGCTCCGGAGCGGCTGCGAATCACGCTTGCGGTTGCAGGTTTCTCCGAATCGGAGCTCGAGGTCACCACGGAGGAAACGCAGCTCATCATCCGCGGCCGGCAGCAGGAGCAAACCGAGCGGGAATATCTTTACCGTGGCATCGCAGCGCGCCAGTTCCAGCGGATTTTCGTGCTTGCCGATGGCATGCAGGTGTCCGGCGCCTGCTTGAGAAACGGGCTTCTTGCGATCGACCTCATTCGTCCCCAACCGGAACGCATGGTGCGAAAAATTAACATTTCCGTCTCAGAGTAGGTCAACGGCGCCAATGCCGTTGCATCCAAAACTGGAGGCTGGAATGC
>Ga0065721_10049639_pt1 | contig 29825 bp, 24 predicted proteins | sample Mesricmetagenome_FD_59108 | JGI IMG/M metagenome (GOLD analysis project Ga0065721, IMG submission 59108) | Mesophilic microbial community from rice straw/compost enrichment Sample: eDNA_1 v2 (version 2) | ecosystem: Engineered > Solid waste > Grass > Composting > Bioreactor | place: USA: Davis...
CCCGCCGATGCCGTCCGACCCGATGCCGGAGGCGGCAGCCATGACCGGACCGACTGGAGGTACAACAATGTCTACTGATAAACGATTTTTGCGTTCATGGCTTACACGTCCGGACAAAGCAGCCTATTTGTTTCTGTTGCCTTCCGCGCTCATCCTGTCGGTCTTCGTCATTGTACCGGTAATCGCCACTTTGGGCATTAGCCTGATGAATATGGACGTTTTTCTGAAAAAGGCGGATTTTGCGGGGCTGGATCATTTTCGCCAGCTCGCCGACGACGAGCGTTTCTGGAACGCGCTGAAGAATACGGCTTACTTCGCGGTTATCGAAGTGCCTTTGCAGGTCTTCGCTTCCTTGCTTGCGGCTGTCTACGTTGCCAAGAACACGAAATTTCGCAAGTTTCTGCGGTCCGTTTATTTTCTCCCGGCGATCTGTTCGTTCACGGCGATCGGAATCGCGTGGTCCTTCCTGTTGGATCCGCAAACGGGGCTGTATACCGAATATCTGTATAACTTGGGTTTCCCGAGAATCGGCTTTTTGCGCGATCCCGTCTGGGCGATGCCGACAGTGATCCTGATGACCGTATGGAAAACGTTCGGCTATACGATGATGCTGCTGGTCGCCGGCCTTCAGAACATTCCGAACTCCTATTACGAAGCCGCCGAGATCGACGGCGCCGGAAGCTTCCGCAAATTTGTCGGCATTACGATACCAATGCTCATCCCGGCGCTTAGTTTTACGGTCATTACAACCACAATAGGCGCCTTGCAGGTATTCGACCAAGTATTCGTGATGACGCAAGGCGGACCTCTCAATAAAACGGAAACGGTCGTCGCTTATATTTACAACGTCGGTTTCAGCATGGCGCCTTACGACTTGGGTTACGCTTCCGCCATCTCCGTTGCGCTATTCGTCATCATCCTGATTTTGACCTTGTCCATGAACCGCTATTTTACGAATAAGGAAACTTCGATGTAGGAGGAATGAGGCATGGCTAAACAATGGACATGGGGAAAAATCGCCTCCGCCGCATCGATTCTGGTCTTGTTCGTGATTGTCATCCATCCGATGTCGTGGCTTTTCGTTTCCAACTTCAAGACGGAAGCCGATCTGCTCCGTTTCCCGCCTTCTTTTTTCCCGAGGGACGGCTTTACGTTCGCCAATTTCCGGGAAGTGTGGGAGCGTATTCCTCTGCTCGATTTTTTCAAGAATACCGTGATCTTTGCGGTCGGCGTTACCGTGTTGTCCGTATTGTTCGATTCGATGGCGGGCTACGCTTTCGCCAGGTTGAAGTTCAAAGGCAACAAGTGGATGTTTACCGCCGTGCTGATCACGATGATGATTCCGTTCCAGGTCATGATGATCCCGCTGTTCGTGGAAGTTTACAAGCTGGGAATCTTGAACACCTACTGGGGATTGATTCTTCCAAGAGCCAGCAGCGCCTTCGGCATTTTCCTGATGCGGTCGTTCTTCGTTTCGTTGCCTAAGGACCTGGAGGAGTCGGGGCGGATCGACGGCTTGAATGAATTCCAGATCTATTGGAAGCTGATGCTTCCGTTATGCCGGTCGGGCATGGTTACGCTGGGGATTTACCTCCTCATGAACAACTGGAACGATCTCCTGTATCCGCTCATGATGACCAGCTCCGCGGAAATGCGAACGCTGTCCGCCGGACTCGTCATGTTCGTCGGTCAACGATCGATCGAATACGGTCCGACGCTTGCCGCCACCACCGTATCGCTGCTGCCTCTGCTGCTGATCTATATGTTCGCGCAGAAATATTTTGTCCAAGGAATCGCAACGTCAGGCCTGAAAGGCTAACTAATCGACTTCAACCAAGACGAACGAATGGAGTGTCCCGACTATGGCAAAATCAAAAACGATTATCAGCAAAGATTTCAATATCGGTCAGACCGATCCGAGACTGTTCGGCTCTTTCGTCGAGCATATGGGCAGCGTCGTTTACAACGGAATTTACGAGCCGGATCATCCGACGGCGGACGAGAACGGTTTTCGCCGGGACGTGGTGGAATTGGTGAAGGATCTTAAGTTAGGGGTTATCCGTTATCCGGGGGGCAATTTCACCTCCGGCTATAATTGGGAGGACGGCGTCGGACCCAAAGCGTCCCGGCCGACCAAGCTCGATCTGGCCTGGAAAGCGATCGAACCGAATACGTTCGGCCTGAACGAATTCATGCAGTGGATCGAACAAGTCGGTTCCGAAGCGATCATGACCGTGAACCTGGGCACGAGAGGCATCGACGAGGCCCGAAACATCGTCGAATATTGCAACTTCGAAGGCGGCAGCTACTGGAGCGATCTGCGCAAATCCCATGGCGTCGAGAAGCCGCATAACATCAAGATCTGGTGTCTCGGCAACGAACTGGACGGCGAATGGCAAATCGCCCGCAAAACGGCGGACGAATACGGCAGGCTCGCATGCGAAACCGCCAAAGCGATGCGCTGGGTCGATCCGACCCTGGAATTGGTTGCGGTGGGAAGCTCCGCCCGTCATTTGCCGACGTTCCCGGAATGGGATCGTACCGTCCTTATGCATACGTACGAACATGCGGACTACTTATCGCTTCATCACTATATCAACAAGATGGAGACGGACACCGCGAATTATTTGGCCATGTCGATCAATATGGAACGGCAGATCAAGGAAGTCATTGCGACCTGCGATTACGTGCAGTCGGTTAAGCGCAGCAAGAAGCCGATGAAACTATCCTTCGACGAATGGAACCTGTGGCGCAAGCCCGATATCGAATACAAGCAGTGGGAGATCGGTTATCCGTACGACTGGGTCAGGTTCCATATGGAAGACGCGCTCGTGTTCGGTTCGGCCATGCTGACCTTGTTGCGGAACGCGGACAGGGTTCGCATCGGATGCCAGTCCCTGCTCGTGAACACCATTCCGATGATCCTGACCGAAAAAGGGGGACAAGCCTGGCGCAACCCGACTTATTATCCGTTCCAGCATGTTTCCCGTTACGGCAGAGGCGAGGTACTTCGCATCGTCACGGATTCCCCGAAATACGATTCGTCGGAGTTTACGGACGTGCCGTTCATCGACTCGGTTGCGGTATTCAACGGGGAGGACGGAGAGATAACCGTATTCGCGATCAATAGAAGCGCCGAACCGATGCAGTACGACCTGGATATTCGGGATTTCGAAGACGTCGCCTTCCTGGAGCAAATCGTATTGAAGCACGAGAGCTTAAGCGCGATCAATACGTCCGACCATCCAACGAACGTATCGCCGGCTCGCTCCGACCAGACGTCCTTGGATCGCGGAACTGCAACGAGTTTGCTGGACCCATATTCCTGGAACGTCATCCGGTTCAGCGTCAAGTCGTAATCAGGACACACGGAGAGGAATGGCGAACAATGAACAAACAAGAGCTAGCGACAAGCGCCGCGCCCTTCATCTTAAATCGGGCCGACCCATGGATCTATAAGCATATAGACAGGTATTACTACTTCATCGCAACCGAACCGGGATATCAATATATCGAATTGAGAAGATCGCCTAGTTTGGAGGGTCTCCCGCAAGCTTCTCCCTTCGAGGTGTGGCGCAAGCACGATACCGGTCCGCTGAGCTCCCATATTTGGGCGCCGGAAATTCATTATATCGAGGGCAAGTGGTACATTTATTTCGCGGCCGCAGCCACTCCCGATACGACGAACGGGATGTTCGATCATCGGATGTACGTGCTGGAGAACGAATCCGCGAACCCGCTGGAAGGAACATGGACGGAGAAAGGGCAGCTGCGCACGAACTGGGAGTCCTTCTCGCTTGATGCGACTACCTTCGAGCACGACGGAATCCGATATCTGGTCTGGGCTCAGAAAGATCCGGCCATTCCCGGAAATTCGAATTTGTATATCGCGAAAATGGACTCTCCTTGGAGTATTAGCGGAGATCAGATCCTCTTAACGATCCCCGAGCTGGAGTGGGAGACGGTCGGTTTCCTTGTGAACGAAGGACCGGCGGTGCTGAAACGAAACGGCTGCATCTATCTCGCCTATTCCGCAAGCGCGACCGATCATCATTATTGCATGGGAATGCTGACCGCAAGGGAATCGGATGATCTGCTGGATCCCGCGTCATGGACGAAAAGCAGGACCCCGGTATTCGCGACGAACGAAGCGAAGGGCCGATTCGGTCCCGGACACAATTGCTTTACCCGGTCGAAGGACGACAAATCGGACATTCTGGTCTATCACGCCCGCACGTACAAAGAAATTCAAGGCGATCCGTTGGACGATCCCAACCGGCATACATTTATACGGACTTTCGGATGGAGCGACGACGGCCTTCCGCAGTTTGAAGACGAATAAACCCGAGACCATGGCGCGCTTTCCTTCCATTGAAAGGGGAGGCGCGCTTTGGCTGGGCGCGGAAGCTTGGCCGCGAGTGCGATATACCGAAAGCTAAGAATATCGGCCCGTTACCGAAGGATGATCATCGGCAATTTCAATCGGCCGTCATCAACGCCGGCTTGAATGAGCAACATCCTTTCGGTCGGGTTCGATCTCATTTCCGATACTTCGTCCATATATAAATACCGGTAAAAAATTCGAAAGGGACATAGGGGATGACGAGCACGAGAGGAACGGCTACCCGAAAAGCCATGAAAGTCGCGCCGACGAGAACGAAAGAGACCGTAATCATCCCCCATCGCGCAAGCCACTTGGGGATGATTGCCGCTTTCATCAGCAGGGAGTAAAAGAAAACGGCCCCGATCCCGAAGGGGATAATCGCCGTCAGCGCGGTAAAATCCCGTACGGACAGAAGGATTTCCCCGAGAGGAAAGAGCGCGGGATCTTCGCTTGAGACGTATAGCCGGCTGACTTCCGCGAAGCCGAATACGAAGATTTGACTGACGGCAAGAAGCACGGCTTCGAATAGATAGAGGCTTAGCGCGATCGCGGCCGTCATTTGATTCGTCCGTCCTGCCGTCCCGTACATGGCCACCCCAAGCATTACGATGACAACGGCCGTCACGAGCTGTAAAAATACGCCGAAATACACGGACGAAAGGTGATGCGCAAACTCGTTCATCGTGGCGCCGATGCTTTCGTCCGACACATAGGGCTTGTAGAAAATGGCTCCGCCCGCAAGCGATGTCGAGGCTTGAGCAAGAAAGGCAATGCCTAGCCATCGAAGATGGCCTTTTTGACGAGTGTCGATCGTTGATCGCCTCCGAGGGATTACGTTGAGGTTACGTTGAGGATGACATTGCCCTTTTTATGTCCTTGATCCACGTATCGATGGGCCTCGACGATTCGTTCCAACGGGTAACACCGATCGATGACCGCTCGAATCCGATCCTCGTCCAACAGCTCGTTGAGCCGAAGGAGATCCTCCTTCAGAAGCGGCGGAGAACCGTCGTCGACGGTGATTGGTTTGCCGTTCGGAGCAAGCGCTTGCCGGCATTGCAACTTTGCTTTCGCTTTTCCGACGGCGTTAAAAATCAGGTCGTAATGCTCGCCTCGTTCCGTGAAATCCTCTTTCGTGTAGTCGACGACTTGGTGGGCTCCCAAGGATCGAACCATTTCCAAGTTAGCGGCGCTGCAAATGCCCGTAACCTCCGCTCCGAAATGCCTCGCCAGCTGGATCGCGGAAGTGCCGACTGCCCCCGAAGCCCCGTACACGGCGATTTTTTGACCCCTTTGAAGCTGGCCCTTTTTTAAAAAGTGGAGGGCCAATAAACCGCCGTAAGGAATGGCGGCGGCTTCCTCGTAGCTGATGCGAGCGGGTTTTTGGGCCACAACGCCGTCCTCGCGTATGCATTTGTATTCCGCGTAGGCGCCGAACCCGTACCGGTCGATCCCGTAAACCCGATCCCCTTCCTTGAAAGCCCGCGTCTTCTTGCCCACGGCTTCCACTTCTCCGGCAAACACCATTCCGAGAACGGAGTTTCTCGGTTTTCGCAGGCCGATCGCCAAGGCCATAGGGATCCGGAACTTCGCGGGAACCTGAAATCCCCGAATGATGCAGTCGCTTGCCGTAACGGAAGACGAATAGATTCGGATGCGAATCTCGTTTTCTTTCGGTACGGGCTTCTCCGTCTCGATGAGCCGAAGAACTTCAGGCGGCCCGTATTTGGTGCATACGACGGCTTTCATAGGCGCATCCCCTTCAGCCTGACTGATCCGGCAGGATTCTTACAGTGAAAATTATAGCTGCCGTTTCTTAGGGTCCTGCAGATACTAAAGTAGGGTCTTTGCCGGCGCGTCGGCAGGCTCCGGTCAAGAGCCGCGCGGGCCTTCCTAAGGATAGGCAAGCCGACCGGACCGCAGACGTCCGACTGGAATCGCTTGAATGGCATTGTTGCCTGGCGGCTGCATCGCGGAGAGCGGCTTTTTGAATCCGAATAAGCTTCGGTTTTTCTTCGAAGGGCATAGAGGGCGACGGCCATGCATGAATTCTCGATAAGTATTTTTTAACCATGAGCGAATCTTCATAGAGGATGTCCGCTCCGTTTATTTAAGCTATTTTCCGCTCATGGGCGTGGAGGCAGCTTTTTTCTTGGGTTCGGGATTCGAGGGACGGAATGTCTATGATTATTAAAGTTCTAAAAAATAATTAATGCCGGCCGGGCACGGGGATATGCTAAATTAGGGCAATGAAAAAGTTATTCAAAAACCGTTTTATCCAATTAGGACTTGTCTTAGCCATCGCGGGCGGAGCCGTCGTCTATGGATGGATGCCGCCCGCGGCCAAGGTGGAAAGCGCCGAGATCGGCGACGGCGTTAAGCTGAAGTTCAAAACGAACGGAACTCGGATCGAACAGTATCAGGACCGATCTTGGAAGCCGTATTTTGCCAAAGGGGTCAATATGGGAGCCGCCGTTCCCGGACATTTTCCAGGCGAACTCGAAATTGCGAAAGACGACTACATGAGATGGTTTGAGATGATTCAAGAGATGGGCGCCAACGTCATTCGCGTATACACCATCCTGAAGCCGGAGTTTTACGAATCGTTGGTTCGATACAATGCGAAGCATTCGGATGACCCGCTCTTCTTCATCCAAGGGATCTGGAGTCCGGAGGAACAATTGATCGAAGGTCAGAACGCCTTTGACCCGGAGGTCAAACGGAAGTTCGAGAAAGAGATCCGAGAGGCCGTAGAAGCGGTGTACGGAAATATCGATCTCGAAGCCGAGGCGCATTCCGGCAAAGCCAGCGGGAAATACGTCTTTAATGCGGGGCCCTATCTCATGGGATGGATCGTCGGCACGGAATGGGATCCCGTGATGGTGGACAGAACGAATAAGAACAATCCGGATGCGGCCGATTATACCGGCGAACGTTTTCGGAGCAAGCCCGAAGCGAGTCCCTTCGAGAAATGGTTGGCCGAGATGGTCGACATTACGGCCGTAACGGAAGCGAAGCACGGATGGCAGCATCCGATCGCTTTCTCGAATTGGGTGACGACCGACCCGCTTGACCATCCGGGCGAGCCGTTGGTCGCCGAAGACATGGTCGGCGTCGATCCGACGCATATCGAGGCCTTAGATTGGGATGCCGGCTATTTTGCCTCCTATCACGCGTACCCCTATTATCCCGATTTCTTTACCTTCGACAAGACGTTTCAAACGATGAAGAACGATAAAGGGGAAACGGACAGCTACAAAACCTATCTGCACAAGCTGAAGAAGTACCATCGCGATATGCCGATCATGATTACCGAGTTCGGCGTTCCCGCCTCGCAGGGCATAGCCCATACGGGCATGCTGGGGCGCAACCAGGGTGGGCACGACGACAAGACGCAAGGGGAAATGGATGCGGACATGTTCCGTCAGATCCATCAGGAGGGGTATTCCGGCGCGATCTTGTTTACCTGGCAGGACGAGTGGTTCAAGAAAACGTGGAACACGATGCACTACGACATTCCCGATCGGAGGGCTTATTGGTACAACGCGCTGACGAACGAATCCCATTTCGGCGTACTCGGCATGTATCCGAGTAAAGACGATGCGATTCGCATCGACGGGGAATCTTCGGACTGGGACAAGCTCGGGGAGGGGGACAAAACCAAGCTGGATATGCGGATCGAAGGCTTCAACGAAATATGGGCCGCTCACGATGAAGGGTACCTATACCTCATGATCGAGTTATCCCAATCTTTAGAATTTTCCAATGATTCCGTCTATTTGGGGTTCGATACGTTGCAGGGCGGCAATCGTCACGCCCCTCAGCTTCAAGGAAAGACGCTGGACGAAGGATTGGAGACGCTGATCGAACTCGATAACGAGGATAAGGGAAAGATGATGATTGCCTCCAATTACGATTTCCATACCCGACTCCATGGCAAGCTGTCGCAATCGTTCGCTTACGACCCCCAAGAGTTGGAGGACGACAGCGGCCTCTTTCATCCCTGGAGACTGGTCGTGAATTACTTGCTGGAACATCCGGATGCCCGGTTCGATCATCCCTTCGGCGATATCGAAGTCGGAGATTTATTAAGGGGAACGAGCGACCCGCAAGATCCGAACTACAATTCGAAGGCGATGTGGCAGGCCGAAGGCAACGTGTTGGAAATTCGGATTCCGTGGATGCTGCTCGGGTTCAGCGATCCCAGCTCGCTAAGCGTCATTAGCTACGAAGATACCGGAACGAAGGAGTTCCGATCCGCGAAAGCCGAGGGCGTGCGCCTCGTTCCTTGGATCGTCCGCAAGGATTCGAAGGAGGTCGTCGGGCTCGAAGGCAGCGGCCCTTATCCGGTATCGCAGCTTCCGATCTACGCTTGGAAAAGGTGGGAGGACGTCGACGTCGAGTACGTGGAACGCCCGAAGCAAAGTTACGAGATCATGCGAAAAGCGATGCAAGAAGTCGATCAACCGGTGAGTCAACCGATATCCGGGTAGTCAGGAAGGAAGGGCTTTATTTGTGTATATCAACATCGAAGTGGCGATCAAATTTCTGTACGCTCTCCTCGTTCTGAATGTCGGATTCGCCGTCGCGGTGTATGCCATGAAGATCCGAAAGCTGGGAAGAGTCCGAACGGAACGCAGGTTCGAGGTCAAACTCAAAGATTACCTCACCTATATTCTGGTCCATATCGAAGGAAACGAACCGTTGAACGCGCCGCCTTTCGCATTGAACAAAGCGGAACGGCAAGCGATACAGGAACGGTTGAACGATATGATCGAGAACTTTACCGGAACGGCCCGCGACAAATGCATGGAGCTCTGCAACCGTTTGGGACTGGCGCAAGCCCATCTGGACCGTTTGAACAAAGGCTCCTATTCCGTGAAAATCGATGCCGCGTATCACTTAGGCTGCATGAGAGTCCGGGAAGCCGTTCCGGCTTTGCTCCAGCTTCTCGAAACGCATAAATTGAATTCTTCCCTCTTCGTCATCGCCCGTTCGGTCGCGAAATGCGCCCGCGACGAACGGGACGTCAACGAAATGGTGCGGATCGTGCTGAGGCATAACAAAGGATTTTACGATTTGCTGGTCGACATGATCAAGGAAGCGGATATCGACCATGGGGCGCTGTTTGCCGAATTCATTCAACGGGATAGCCATGAATTCGTCAAAATCGGCCTGTGCGGCTTAAAAGACTATACCGATCCGACGGTAGCGTCGGCCGCTTACCGTCTCATCGATTCCCCGGACGGGGCCATTCAATCGAAAGCCGCGGAAATCTATCTGAAATCCGTTCATTTTATCCCCCGAAACGTCGTTCAAAAGCTGCTTCGGCATCCGACGGACGAAGTGCGGGTGCTTGCGCTTCAAGCGATAGCAGATCTGAGGCTGGCGACGTACGTCGATGTCATGGGAAACGCCTTGCGGGATGAAAGCATCCGGGTTTGCGATGCCGGCGCGAAAGGGTTGCTGCTCCTGGGAGAAGGAGGAATCGCCGAATTGTGCGGAGTCGCCGCGGAAGCGAGAGGGTCTCGTCAAGGGGAGTACCTCCGCATGCTGATCGAAGAGCAGATCCAGTCACTTTCGTCGCAGCTCCATGACCTTGACCGGCTGACGCGATATAATTCGTTGGTTTACCATTACGAGAAGACGTTCGGCAAGCGCAATCGAATTTATCGGGTCGTGTAGCTTGCAGGTTAAGGAGGGCAACGAAAAATGAGGATGCTGGAATATTATCTGCAGCAAGCCGCGAACTTCATGCGCGAGTTCCTATTGGGATACGGTTACTTTGCCATGTATTATGCATTGGCGATCACCTTCGTTTATTTCCTGATCTTCGGTCTGTCGATTCGGCACACGTTCCCTCTTCAAAGGGGGATTCGATACAATCGCGTACGGAAGCTGTCCGGATCCGAACACCTGCCGCCGGTGTCGCTTCTAGTTCCGGCGTATAACGAAGAGTTAATGATTAAAGAAAACGTACGCTCCTTATTGGCCTTGAATTACCCGGAATACGAGGTCATCGTCGTGAACGACGGCTCCAAGGACGATACGGCCCGGATCATGATCGACGAGTTTCGGCTCAAAGAAATCAAGCCGTTTGTCGCCGACCGGATCAAAACCGAGAAGATCAGAGGCTACTATCACAATCCGGAATATCCGAACTTGTATTTCATCGATAAGGAGAACGGAGGAAAAGCGGACTCCTTGAATGCCGGAATCAATCTGTCCCGCCATCCGTTGATCTCGACGATCGACGCGGATTCGCTGCTGGAGAAGGATGCGCTGACCCGAATCGCCAGGGTGTACATGGAAAATCCCGAAGAGACCGTGGCGGTCGGAGGCAATGTTCGAATCGTCAACAGTTGCACGGTAGAGGACGGGATGGTCAAGAACATCCGATTCCCCAAGCAATGGTGGCCGGCTCTCCAGAACGTGGAGTATATGAAAGCTTTCTTAGGAGGCCGGATCGGCTGGAGCGCCGTTAACGGATTGATTATCATCTCCGGCGCCTTCGGCGTTTTCCAGAAGGATAAAGTCATTGCCGTAGGCGGTTACCGCGGCGGCTACCCCGGGGAAGACATGAACATCGTCATCAAGCTGCATCGCTACTGCCTGGAGAACAAGATCCCTTATCGGGTCGGTTTTTGCCCGGATGCCGTGTGCTGGACGCAAGCGCCGGATACGTACCGGATTCTCAGCAGCCAACGGATGCGTTGGGGCCGGGGGAACTTGAAGAACATGATCGAAGAAGGAATCCATATGGCGTTCCGCCCCCGTTACAAGGTGTTCGGGCTTCTCACGCTTCCTTACAACATCCTGTTCGAGACGCTTAACCCGTACTTCCGCTTGAGCGGCTTGCTCGCCATGATCGGTTATTGGCTGCTGAACATGTCGGATTGGAGAACGGTCGCGGTCTTTCTGCTGGTGAACTTTTTCTCCTGCTTCATTCTGAGCCTAGGCGCTCTATATATCGAGGAAAAAGCTTTTAGCCGGTATCCCAAGCTGAGCGATCTCAACAAAATGATGCTCTACTCGTTCCTCATGTTTCTCGGTTATCGCCAAGTCGGCGTTCTGTGGAGATTCTTGGGACACGTCGATTTCTTCCGCAACAACAATACGTGGGGAACGATGGTCAGAACCAATTTCAATAAATAAGATCCAGGATATCGATTAAAGGAGCGAAGCAAAGAATATGGCGATCGTGATACGCAACGGCATTCAGGAAACCACGCTGCGGCTTCTGCAATACGTTCATGCGGCGACCGCGAGGAGCGCTTCGTGCGGAGTCATTCTGGCTCCGTGCGCGAAGCTGAATTCCAAAACGCTGGAGCTGGCGAAAGGGTTGTTGGGCAAGAACGACGATTCGGTCTCGGTCCGATTGTTCCATGACGATCCGAATCAGGTACTGTGCGCCGTACTGGACGGCGGGACCTTGGCCAGCACCCATTACGCGTCCCTCGTCTTAAAGGATTTTCTCCAACCTCAGCATCTGCTGCAAGGGCAATTGATCGTATCCGGCTTCCCGGAGAGCGCCAAGCCGACCGAGTCCGCGATCGCGGCATTCCTGCAACAGGCGATCCAGAGCAGAGGGAACGACGAGGCCATTCAATTCTTCACGGCGGCCCATGCCGAGACGTCCGTTTTGATTGCCGACCCCGACGATCTCGTTCGCGAATTCATCAAGATCCGGCTGGAGCTGAAGGGGTATCGCGTCTACGAAGCCAAGGACGGGCAAGAGGCTTACGATGCATTCGTTCGAACCGCGCCGGACGTCGTCATTACCGAATTGAATTTGCCCATCCTGGACGGCTACCAGCTCATCCGCACCATCGGGCGCCAGGAATCGCATGATGGCAAGGTGATCGTTCTGACGGACAAGCAGCTCCCGGAAATCCGGAGCCGCGCTTACGAGTCGGGGGCTGCCGACTATGTGACCAAGCCGCTGTCGATCTCCGAATTGGAATGGAAAATCAAGAGACTGACGGCCAACCCCTAATCTTCTATATTCGAGGAGCGGATCGCGCATGAACTACACCCTGTTAAAAGAAAGCTTGCAAAATAAAACGGCGAAGGTAGGCGTCGTGGGGCTCGGGTACGTCGGCTTGCCGTTGTCGATGGAAATGGTGAAGGGCGGTTTTACCGTATACGGCATCGATTTGGACCAGCGTAAAGTCGAGTCCCTGCTTGGCGGAGAGTCCTATATTCAAGACGTGCCGAGCTCATCGGTGGCCGATGCCGTGGGCAGCGGGAAGTTCGTGCCGACGAACCGTTTCGAAACGATTCGGGAATTGGATACGATCAGCATTTGCGTACCGACGCCGCTCAGCGAGAACCAGGATCCGGACACCTCCTTTATCGTGAGCGTCGTGAACGAGATCAAGAAATATATCCGGAAGGGTACCTTGATCGTCCTGGAAAGCACGACCTATCCCGGAACGACGGAGGAGCTGATCGAATACGAGCTTGAGGCTTTGGGATTAACGGTCGGACGGGATTTCTTCCTCTGCTTCTCGCCGGAACGGGTGGACCCGGGCAATCCGAACTTCAATACTTACAATACGCCCAAGGTCATCGGCGGAACGACCGAGAACTGCAAGGAGCTCGGGGTAGCGCTTTACAATAACGTGGTCAAGTCCGTCGTTCCGGTATCTTCTCCTAAAGTGGCGGAGATGTCGAAGCTGCTTGAAAATACGTTTCGCAGCATCAATATCGCTTTCGTCAACGAATTGGCCATGATGTGCGATCGAATGGCCATCGACGTGTGGGAAGTCATTCGGGCGGCTTCCACGAAACCGTTCGGATTCATGCCCTTCTACCCGGGGCCGGGAATCGGCGGTCACTGCATTCCGCTGGATCCGATGTATTTGTCCTGGAAGGCCAAAGAATTCCGTTTCTATAGCAAGTTTATCGAACTGGCCCAATCGATCAACGATAATATGCCGGAATACGTGTTGAACAAGACGGCTCAAGTGCTGAACGTGTACGCCAAGTCGATCCGCAACTCGAAAGTGCTGATCTTAGGCATGTCCTATAAGCCGGATATCGACGATCTGCGCGAATCTCCAGGCTTGGAAATCTATGAATTGTTCCAAAAAAGCGGAGCGAAAGTCGACTATTACGATCCGTATGCGACTTCGTTCAAGGACGAGCAGGGTCACGTCGTTCATACGGTAAAATACGATCCGGAGGCCTTCTCCCAATACGATTGCATGGTGTTGATCACCAATCACCGGAGCTTCAGCTATCATGAGCTGGCGGAGACGGGAGTTCCGATCATCGATACGCGCAACGCTTTCGCGGACATCCATTCGGATAACATTCACAAGCTGGGAACCGGAATCCGTCCTAAGGACGTGAAAGTTCTTGTCGGCGCGTAAGCCCCGAATTCCAAGAAAGGGATCGGTTCTTCCGATCGTCCTGATCGCCTCGCTGATCTGCGCGGCGGTCGCAACGGTTCCGATGCTGAAATGGAAATCCGAAAAGCCGCCCGTTCTGGCCACCTGGGTATGGGATACGACGACGTTGACGAAAGACAAAGACCGACTGCTCGCGTTTGCCGAAGAGCAGGGAGTGAACGCGATCTTCCTGCACGTCGACCGCGAAACCGCGGACTTCGAACCGTATCGGTCCTTCGTCGAGGAAGCGCACGGATTGGGGATCGAGGTCGAAGCGTTGGGAGGAGATCCGACCTGGGGATTAACCGATTACCGGCGGGAAATCGACTCTTTTCTGGAATGGATGGACGACTATCATCGCGCCGCGGGCGAACAAGCCGCATTCGACGGAATCCACATGGACATCGAACCCTATCTGCTCCGGGAATGGGAACGGGATCGCGCCGACGTCGTACGCCAATGGATGGAGAACGTGGAGTATTTGGTCGCCAAGGCGAAGCAGGACGCATCCTTGCGGGTGTCGGCCGATCTTCCTTTCTGGCTTCATCGGATTCCCGCCCGCGACGGCGGGAGCTTGGGGGCTTGGATGGTCGAGCGGCTCGACCGCGTCGTGCTCATGAACTACCGGAATTTCGCCATCGGAGAGAACGGAATCGTAGACCTTGCTCTGCCGATGATCAGAGAAGGAACCAGAGCGGGCAAGCCTGTTCTCGTAGGACTGGAAACGGGGCCTACGGATGAAGGGGAGCACGTCACTTTTTTCGGCAAGGGAACCTCCAGCTTGCTTCGGCAAATGCAGTGGAGCCATATTTTCTTGCGCTGGCATAACGGATACGGCGGCTTCTCCATCCATGACTACGAGAATTGGAAAGAAGCCTCGGAATCCAAACCGCATAAATGACAGGGAAGGACGATACGCATGGGCAAATATTTCGGAACGGATGGGGTACGAGGCGTAGCGAACGGGGAGCTGACTCCCGAACTGGTCTTTCGTTTGGGCCGCTCGGGAGGATCCGCGTTAACTCGGAATCGGCAAGGAAAACGCCCTGCCGTCTTAATCGGAAGAGATACCCGCATTTCGGGAGAAATGCTGGAAGCGGCTCTTGTCGCGGGCTTATTATCGATCGGAGCGGATGTTTACCGATTGGGAGTCATCTCTACGCCGGGCGTGGCTTATTTGACGAAAGCAAGGGGCGCCGACGCGGGGGTGATGATATCCGCTTCCCATAACCCCGTGGAGGATAACGGGATTAAATTTTTCGGAGGCGACGGATTCAAGCTGTCCGACGAGATGGAAGCGGAGATCGAATCGCTTCTGGACGCGGATGAAGATCGGTTTCCTCGCCCGGTCGGCGCCGACGTGGGCACGGTGCAGGACGATCTCGAAGGCGGACAGGCTTACCTCGCTCATTTAAGGTCCACGGTCGATGGGCGATTCGAAGGGCTCAAGGTGGTCTTGGATTGCGCCAACGGGGCGGTATCGAGGCTCGCGCCGCGTCTCTTCCGCGATTTGGGAGCGGACGCGGTGGTGCTGGCCCATCGGCCGGACGGGTTGAACATTAACGAAGACTGCGGCTCTACGCACCCTGAAGGGATTCAAAGGGCCGTATTGGAGCATCGGGCCGATTTGGGCCTTTCCTTCGACGGGGATGCGGATCGGCTCATTGCCGTCGACGAGAAGGGAGCGATCGTGGACGGGGATCATCTCCTTTTTATTCTGGCCGAATTCATGAAGAAACGTCATCGGTTGAAAAACAATACGGTGGTCTCAACCGTGATGAGCAACCTAGGCTTCTACAAGGCGCTGGAGAAACGGGGGGTGGAGGCCAAAGCGACCCAAGTCGGGGATCGCTACGTCCTGGAGGAAATGCTGCAAGGCGGGTACAACCTGGGCGGGGAACAGTCGGGCCATATCGTGATGCTGGACTTTAGTACGACCGGCGACGGCATGCTGAGCGCGATCCAGCTGATGAACGCGATAAAGGCCGAATCCAAGCCACTAAGCGAGCTTGCCCGGGGCATGAGCAAGTATCCTCAGCTTCTGGTGAACGTTCAAGTCGCGGACAAGTCGAAGCTGGCCGGGAACCCCCGCATCGAAGGGGCTATCCGATCGGCGGAAGGCCGGATGGGCGGGAGCGGAAGAGTGCTGGTTCGTCCTTCGGGCACGGAATCGCTGGTCCGAGTCATGGCGGAAGGCCCGAATGAGCAAGAGCTTGCAGGCTTCGTCGATCGGATCGTCGAGGTCATTAAAGAAGAACTGGAAGTCGGGTAGAGGGAAATGAAGAGATGGCTCATCGGTCTTTGGGCGGCAGCCTGTCTTTGGGCGGCAGCCTTAAGCGCGGCGGTTTTCGTGCCCTCCGCTCTTGCCGGCTCCCAAGCGAAAGTCGTCGTGGACGGGCAGCCTGTGGTCTTCCCGGATGAACCTCCGTATGTCGATCGCTCCTCCAACCGCACGATGGTACCGGCCAGATTCGTATCCGAAAAGCTGGGCGCGAAGATGAAATGGAACCGGCAGCTCGATCAAGTGACTTTTACGCAGGGAGATCGAACGATCCGTTTAACGATAGGCCATGACCGGGCCTTAGCGGATGGCAAGCCGATCACCGTCGATCCGCCGGCGGTCATTAAAAATAACCGTACGATGATTCCGCTTCGGTTGATCGGCGAAATCTTTCAAGCCCGGGTGGAATGGGATGCGCGACGCAAGCTGGCCGTCGTGACGACTTCGCCCGTCATTCCCAAAGGCACGTGGATCTGGGACGCCGGCCTCATCGCGAAGGAGCGGGATCAAATCCTCGGCTTTGCTCGCGATCGGGACGTGACGGCCATTTATCTTCAGATGAACAGGGATATTGCGCCCGGCGAATATGCGGACTTTATTCGAAGCGCCAAAGAACGGGAGATCCGAGTGGAGGCTCTGGCGGGCCGTCCCGATTGGGCTCTTCGGTCGAATCGGGACCAGATCCAAGCCTTTATCTCCTGGACCCTGCAATACAATGCGTCCGTAGGGTCGGAAGAACGTTTCGATGGCTTGCATTTCGATATCGAGCCCTACCTCTTGGCCGAATGGGAAACGAACCGGAAGACGATTCTGGAAGAATGGATACATAATTTGAGATTTATCGAGCAGGAAACGAGAGGGAGCGGCTTAAAGATCGCGTTGGACGTTCCTTATTGGCTTCCCGACGTGAAAGTCCCCGGCACCGAATACAGCTTCAGCGCATGGCTGCTGGAAAAGTTCGACCGGCTCGTGATCATGGACTATCGCAATCATGCGTTGGGGAAGAACGGGATCGTCGACAACGCCCATGCCGTATTGAGAGAAGCCTCCGCTCTTAACAAGCAAGCGACCGTAGCCGTGGAGACGGCCAAGAGCTCGGAGGGCGATCGCGTTTCGTTTTATTCCAAGAGCGCGGATTTCATGGAACAAGAGCTGCGAACCGCTCATCAAGAGCTTTCCCGTTATGCCGGTTATGCCGGAATGGCGATTCACGACTACAAAAGCTGGGTCTCGATGGTCGGGAACGAGAAGTGACCGGGCAGGATAAAATGAAATAAACGTCCAGCTCTCCGTATAGAGGGCCGAACGTTTCAAGAGGAATCCGGGTTATACGAGAGGCTTCTGAATTAATGTAGCGAAATTGAACCGGTGTACATGTCCATCGTTTAGCGTGGTTCTACCCGTAACGAAGTGGACGTGTTTCCCTTTTCCTACGGGAATTGCAGGACCGGTTCTAATATTTTTGAGTTTATGAAAATGATTCAAGAAATCGGTGCGATTGAATTTTATTTTATGGACATGGCTGTTGCCGACTCGAATGACCTGACCGGTTACGCCCGCAAATCGATGGTTATGGCGATCCGCGCCTTGCTCCGCTAATTTCGTGCTGCCTTGGAATTCATGGACATGCGTCTGCCTGGATTTTTTCGGAGAAGTTTTACGTTTGCCCAAAAGCGTTTCCTCCCTTAGCTCGTAATGGTATTAAGTTATTAATCTCGGGAAAGAAAGGTGTTAGCCGAACGCCCCATCTTGCGAAAATATCCGAGACTCTATCGTCGTTAGATAACCCGACGAGTCGGGACTTTACTGAAGAAGACATTTAGACATAGTCCGGTTGGAAGGCTAGAAAACCTTCAATTCCGCGGTTATGATTGGCGCTTCCCGTCATGACATCCGGGCGAAAGGTACTTTCCGAATTTCCTCAGACTTGTTCATTGACGGGAGAACAAAAGGATTTTATGCGGATGTAAACGTTAGTCTACCCATAGACAAGCGGGAGAGTAACAGGGAACAGTAAGTAATCCGGTATGACCGCGGATTACTTACTGTTTTTTTTCAATGATTCAGAATGTATAAGTTTCACGATATCATTTCTGAATCGCCTCCGACATAAACGTTCCGCCACCATCCCAGAGGACGGCGTCAGCCGTTTATGCTTGTCTCATATTCATTGTCCATGCGATTCCTCCAATCGAACAGACATCATATAAGCTTGGCACAAAAAATAATTGTGGCGGATTTCGGGATATTTTAGGTTTTATTGTGAACTAGCGTATTAATTTACCCAAAATATCTAAAGCGCTTTAGAATAAGGTAGACAAGTTAATGAGGATTGGTTTATTATAATCTCGTGTCATATAAAACGTTTACATCTTCCTATTTGGAGGTGGTTTTCCTTAAAATTAGCGGTTTTTACAACGAAACTGCTTGATTTGTTGATGTGTGATAATTAATCTCCTGTCTTCCAAGAATCTCAGATCCATAGTTTGCTTATTTTTTTTAAGATTTATCTAAAGCGCTTTAGATGCGCAAGGGGGAAAGAAAATGAAGAGGATTAAGACATTTCAATGGGCTATCGTATTGCTTGCAGCTTTATTACTGGTAACTGCATGTTCGACCAATCAGCCAGGGTCTTCTCCTAGTGAAGGCTCGACCGCTCCTGTCAAGAAGCAAGGAGACGATGGAGAGAATAAGTTGACTTTTGCTTATTCGATTATGGTTATGGACAATCCCTATTTTATTGAAGTGAAGAAGGGCTTCGAGGATCGCGCCAAGGAATTAGGAATTTCAACGATTATCAATGATGCGAAATATGATGCGGCAACCCAGATTAGCCAAGTTGAAAATTATATTACTCAGAAGGTGGATGGCATCGCCATCTCTCCGATTGATTCGGCGGGGATGCAAGCGGTCGTCGAATCGGCCAGGTCAGCCGGCATTATGACGATCGGACAAGCTCAGCCTGTAGAGAATGCTGATGGAAACCTGATTGTTAACGAATACGATTATGGCTATATCAATGGACAAAACGTAGCGAAATGGATTAACGACAAGCTGGGCGGAGAAGCCGAGGTATTGATCATCGCCCAGGATAACGTGGAAGCGGTTAAACGTCGCGGCGACGGGCTTCAGGATGCGATTAAGGAGTTTGCTCCCAATGCGAAGATTGTAGCCCGCCAGACTGGGGATACACCCGAGTTGGGGATGAAAATCGCCGAAACTGTGCTGCAGTCCAACCCGAATGTGAAGGTTATTGCAGCTACGAACGACTCGGGCGCGCTAGGCGCATATGAAGCGGTCATGGCGATGAATAAAGCAACGCCCGATTTCTATGTCGGCGGAGCGGATGCGACAGCCGAAGCGCGGGCCAAGATGAAGGAACCTGATAGCATTTACCGGTTTTCGGTTGATATTGACCCGTATGGAACGGGGCGCAAGCTCGTTGATATGCTATTGGAATATGTCAACGATGGGCCTAAGTCTGAAACCGTATATTTCGATATGATTCCGGTATGGCAGGATGAGCTTCAGTAATCCTAGACTCGGAATTAGCCAGATCGCTGCAGCCTGACCGGAACAATCAAGTAGTCAGGCTGCAGGAAGGAGGGAAATCATGGACGAGAAGCCGCTATTGGAGATCAGTGGAATTAGCAAGGTTTTTCCCGGCGTTCAAGCGCTAGACAATGTCTCGATGTCTTTTCGAAAAGGTGAAGTACATGCGTTGCTTGGAGAGAATGGCGCAGGCAAATCGACTTTCATTAAAATTTTGACCGGTGCTCAGCCTCCATCCTCCGGAACGATTCGGTTTGACGGTCGGGAATATGCCTCCTTTACGCCCATGCAAGCTAAGCAACTGGGGCTGTCGGCTATTTATCAGGAATTTAATTTGTTTCCGCATTTGGACATTTCGGAAAATATCTTTTACGGTCGTGAGCTGAAAAAAGGGATATTCCGCGATAAGAAGAAGATGGATCAATTAACTGCTCAGTATTGCAAGGATATGGGGATTGAACTGGATCCGAGAACCTTAGTGAAGGATTTAGGCGTTGCTCAGCAGCAGATCGTTGAGATCGTCAAGTCGGTCTCTACCCAAGCCAGAGTGTTGATTATGGACGAGCCATCCGCTCCGTTAACGAATCGGGAAGTGGAGGCAATGTTCCGAATCGTACGCCGGTTGAAGGCTAACGGGGTGACTATTATTTACATTTCGCACCGTCTGGAGGAGTTGTTCGAAATCTGTGATCGTGTCTCGGTCATGAGAGACGGCAAGTATATTTTGACGGAAGAGATGAGCAACATGACCCGAGAGAAGCTGATTGCAGCGATGGTTGGCCGCGAATTGGGCGAATCCTATCCGCAGACGCAAAAAAGCTCGTCAGAAGTCGTCCTGGAAGTGTCGAACCTTTCCAATGACAGGCTGCATAATATCAGCTTCCAGTTAAAAAAGGGAGAAATATTAGGGATTAGCGGCTTGGTCGGCGCTGGCCGCACAGAGTTGGCAAGAGCTTTATTTGGAGCGGATCCAGTAATTAGCGGTCAAATCAAACGGGGCAATCTTACAGTAAAATTTAAAAATCCGCGAGACGCAATTGCTAACCGAATAGGCTTACTGCCTGAGGACCGCAAGCAGTCCGGCCTGATTCTGGATCTGAGCATTAGAGAGAATATTACGTTCGGAATTTTAAGGACGTTAAGCGGAGCTTCCTTCATTAAATCTAACCGGGAGCGTACTTTGTGCGACAAGTTGATCCGCGATCTTCAAATCAAGACGCCTGGCATGGAACAGAAAGCCGGTAATCTCAGTGGAGGGAATCAGCAGAAGGTCGTAATTGCTAAGTGGCTGGCATCGGATTGCGATATTCTCATTTTTGACGAGCCTACACGGGGAATCGATGTGGGTGCAAAGCAAGAAATATATGTTTTGCTCAAGACATTAACGGAGCAAGGAAAAAGCATCATTATGATCTCTTCCGAAATGCCAGAGTTGATTGGGATGTCTAATCGCATTCTGGTCATGCGCGAAGGGAAAATTGCAGGGGAACTGGCCCGGTCGGAGTTTTCTCAGGAGAAAATATTAGAGCTGGCTTCCAGCTCGGTTTAGAGGAGGTAGCAGCCGTGACAAATGCAGGCCAATTAAAAAATGTAGCGAGCAAGTATGGCATTTTGATTGTGTTAATCGTTCTCATAATTTTCTTCTCCATTGCGTCGCCTGCCTTTTTGACATCGGACAACTTATTTAATATTTTGCGACAGGTAGCGATCGTTGGCATTGTTGCCGTCGGAATGACGATGGTTCTGCTGACGGGTGGAATTGATCTGTCAGTAGGAGCGATCATCGGGGTTGCAGGTGTTATGGCGGCGCAACTCATGTTGTCCGGCGTGCATCCCGTCTGGGCTTCGTTAATTACGTTAGCTGCATGCGCCTTGCTTGGAGCGATTAATGGCTTTTTTATTAATACCGTGAAAATACCGGCTTTGATCACGACGTTAGGAACGATGACTGCGATTCGGGGCGTAGCTTATTTGTTAACTGGCGGACTGCCGGTTTTCGGATTCTCCTCCAGTTTTAAGATGATGGGACAGGGCTATCTTTGGATCATTCCAATTCCGGTGCTTATTATGATCGCGGTCTTTATCGTGGGTTATATTTTCTTGAATAAGACCGTCTACGGTCGATATATTTATGGCGTCGGCGGCAATGAAGAGGCTTCGCGCTTGTCCGGAGTCAGCGTGCAAAAGGTGAAAGCGTTGGTTTATACGGCATGCGGGTTTCTAAGCGGTCTTGCCGGCCTGGTGCTGCTCTCGCGGGTCAACAGCGGTCAGCCCAAAGCAGGAACAAGCTATGAAATGGATATTATTACGGCCGTTGTTCTCGGCGGTGTCAGTATATTCGGCGGTGAAGGCAAGATCAATTTCGTTATTATCGGCGTTTTAATTATGGGCGTGCTGTCCAATGGCATGATTTTGCTGAATATCAACGAGTATGTGCAATGGGTAGTCAAAGGCTTAGTACTGCTATTTGCCGTCGGCTTCGATCGCTTCATTACACGCAGAAAAACAATTAGCGCGGCGGCTGCTTAAGGATAAGACGGCTTTAGAAGGAAAGTTTAACAACCTATTTCAACCAAGAGAGGAAGTAAAGAGAATGAAACGTTCTGAATTAAATGCGATTATGCGCGAGGCTGTCGAATTTATACAAAACAAGCAATTTAAGCTGCCGCACTTTGCTTATTGGACGGCTGAGGATTGGCAAGATAAAGACGATTCCTATCGTGAGATCAAGGAAAATATGCTAGGTTGGGATATTACTGATTTCGGAAGTAATAACTATTCTAAGATTGGACTGCTCATGTTTACGATCCGCAATGGCAATCTGCACAAATCGGAAGATAAAAAGGGGTATGCGGAGAAGCTGCTTATAGTCCAGGAGGAGCAGGTCACGCCGTTTCATTTCCATTGGAGCAAGATGGAGGATATCATTAACCGCGGCGGCGGGAATTTGCTTGTTCAGCTCTATAATTCGACTGAAGACGAGCAACTTGCGGATACGCCCGTTACCGTCTCCGTGGACGGACGAAGGTTAACCGTGCCGGCTGGCGAGATTATACGTCTTACCCCGGGGGAGAGCATCACGTTAGAAACGAAGCTGTATCACAAGTTCTGGGGGGAGAAAAATACGGGCACGGTTCTTATTGGCGAGGTTTCGTCCGTTAATGACGATCGCGTAGATAACCGCTTCTTGGATCCGGTAGGACGGTTCCCTGAGATTGAAGAGGACGAAGCGCCGCTATATTTGCTGTATAACGAATATCCAGGAGTCGGGGGCTGAACGGCATGATTATAACCGGCAGAGCAGCCGCATCCAGAGTCTATCAACGAGCCCGGGAGCAAGAATGGGTGCTGCCTTGCTTCAATAGCGAGAATTTAACGACAACGGAGGCGATTTTGGCAGCTGCTCAGGCGTATGGCAACGAGAAAGGTATTGCTCGTATTCCCATTATTATTGGGATTACGCTTCAATATGAGGATCGTCCGCAATCGGCTTATTATACGCATAGCAGACAATGGGAGATCGGCCTTCGATTGTTTCTAGATGATCTGCGAGTACTGGCGGGCGAGGGTGGACCCTATGAGGATGTAGATGTCATTATCCATCTGGATCATGTTATTCATCGGTTAGATGCCGGATTGGTAGATTGGGATCTTTCGCAATTCTCTTCTATTATGTATGATGCGTCTAGCTTGTCAATGGACGAGAATATAGAAGCGACAGCGCGTTTTGTTGAACGATATGGTCATCTTGTGCTCGTTGAGGGGGCTTGTGACGAGATTGATGCTGCCGGGGATGAGCAATCAAGCGAGCTGACTTCGCCCGAAAAGGCAGAACGATATTTACGTGAAACAGGCGTGGATTTTATTGTCGCGAACCTAGGAACCGAACATCGGGCTTCTGTTAGTGAATTACGATATGCGGGCGATCGAGCACGGGAAATTAGTGATCGAATCGGTCCCCGCTTGGTGCTCCATGGCGGCTCATCCGTACAAACGGAAGCGATGGGACAGCTAGCCCGCGATGGGATCTGCAAAGTAAACGTGTGGACGCTGCTGGAGCGGGAATCCGGAGCTAACCTGCTGGTACATCTCGTGGAGAATGCGGGTAAAGTGGCGGGCGCCCAAACGGTGAAGCAATTAATAACAAAAGGATTGCTGGGAGAGGGAGTGCCGGAGGACCAAGCATCCTTGAACTACTTCAGCACCACAGCTCGCCAAGCGTTTGTATTTGAAGAAATGAAAGCCATTATTCACCGTTATCTCTCGCTGTGGTATAGATAGGAAGTGAATGAGAATGGCGATATTGGGATTGGATGTTGGAACCTCTGGATGTAAAGCGACGATTGTAGATTTGAATGGACAAGTGATCAATCAAGCTTCGCGTGAATATGCGTTGCTGAGTTCGGTCCCCGGCTGGCGCGAGATTGATCCGGATACCGTGTGGCAAGCTGTACAGGAAGCGATAAAAGAGGCAACCAAGCCCTTTACTCCGGTAGCTCCCGTAAGGGCCATCGGGATCTCGTCCTTCGGAGAAACGCTTGTGGCGATAGATGAACAAGGCCGAACATTGGGGCCTAGTATGCTGTATACGGATACGAGAGGGCAATGGGAAACCGAGCAGCTTATTCATGATCTTGGGCAGGAAAAAATATTGTCCATCACGGGCACTACAGCCCAATCCATGTATTCGCTGAGCAAGCTAATGTGGATCAAGAAGAACAAGCCTGAGCTATACGCGAAGACATGGAAATGGCTGGCATTTTCCGATTTTATCCTTTTTCGATTAGGAGCGGGGCCCTATACGGACTATTCTCTGGCCACCCGAACATTAGCATTCGATATTCATCGCAAATGTTGGTCGGAGGATATGCTTGGCTATGCGGGAATTCCCAAGGAGCGATTCGGCGAGCCGGTTCAGTCCGGGACAGTGGTCGGTCAATTATCTTCGACGATAGCCAAGCAGCTTCAACTATCTGAAGGAGCTATGCTTGTAGCCGGCGGACACGATCAAGTCTGTGCGGCGCTAGGCGCAGGCATTCTAAATCCAGGCGTCGCCGTGGACGGATTAGGATCAACGGAATGTGTCACGCCGGTATTCGAACAGCCGATTCTTACCAGCGAAATGGCAGTCAACGGGTTTGCATGTGTTCCGCACGTCATTCCGAATCGCTATGTGACTTATGGATTTACTTTTAATTGCGGTAGTCTATTGCGTTGGTATCGAGAGCAATTCGGAGTCGTAGCGGAGGAGGAGGCCGCACGGACGGGGGCGAACGTATACGAACTAATCATTCGTCAAGCCTCTCGCACGCCAAGCCCATTGCTTCTGCTGCCTCATTTCTCCGGAGCGGCAACTCCGTATATGAATCCAAGCGCTTATGGTCTCTTGGTGGGATTATCCTTAACAACAAATCAGAGCGACATCATTCGTGCTCTCCTGGAAGGTATCACGTTTGAGATTATGGTCAATGTTGAGAAAATGGAGCAGCAAGGGATTATCATTAACGAGTTGCGGGCAGTTGGGGGATTAGCCCGATCAGAATTCTATTTGCAACTAAAGGCGGATATGATGGGGAAGACGGTTATTTCCTTGCAGACCTCGGAAGCGGGTACGCTAGGCGCTGTAGCTTTGGCAGGTAAAGCTTCAGGCTGCTTCTCCTCCTATGAGGAAGCGGTGGGGCAGTTAGTCGTTACTAAACGACGTTACGAACCTGATCCTGCTAATCGCGCCTGGTATGCGCAACGATTCGAGCAATACAAGAGGCTGTATCCGGCAGTTCAATTTATTGGATCAAATTACGAAATTTCACACTAAACCCAAATCTGCCTTTCGTATGACATCAGCTTGTGATACGATGAAATACATGAAGATCAATGGGGTAACAGTTGATTATAACGAGGGGAATTTATGAAGGTTACTCTATCCGAATTAGCAAGGTATTTGGGAATATCCGAGGCGTCCGTTTCACTTGCGCTAAATGATAAGAAGGGCGTAAGTCCCCGCACGAGAAAGAAGGTATTGGAAGCAGCCGATAAGTTAGGCTATACTCCCAACTACTTCGCAAGAAGCTTAGCGACGCAGACAGGGAATAGTATCGGACTGATTGTGCCGGAGGTAGAGAACCCTTTCTACGGTGCATTGACTCAGCGGATTGATCGAGCGGTGCGAGCGAACGGATATCAATTGCTATTAGGATTTTCCGATTTTTCATTAAAGACTGAAGAAGATATGATTAAACAATTTATAGCCATGCGCGCAAGCGGGATTATTATTTCTCCCGTATATGAATACTACACCTCGGATTCTTATCGGCAGACAGTGACGCAAAGCGAGACTCGTATTCTATACGTAGGCTCCCATTATGATTTTCAGCATCATTATGTGATGACGAATTTAATGGAGGGCTCTTATCAACTCACTAAGCAGCTGCTCGATCGAGGATATCGTCGCATCGTCTTTTTGTCAGGAGATCCCGAGGTGGTCATTGCTCGAGAACGTCTAATGGGATTTCAAGCAGCCTATACGCAGAACGGAATTCAAGAAGGAAGCCAGGTCATCGTATGCCATCAATTTAATTTCGATGAAGCCTATCAATTGACTAAGGAAATGCTGAAGAAGGACGAGCCTCTCGATGCGATCATATCTATGAATGATATTATGGCGCTTGGCGTCATGAAAGCGATTCTGGAAACAGGACGAAAGATTCCCGAGGATATTGCGGTGGCCGGATATGACGATGTGATTTTTTCCTCGTTATCCACAGTTCCGCTAACGACTGTAAGACAGCCGATTGATGAACTGGCGCAGATGTCGGTAGACCGTCTGCTTTCTTTGAAGGAGCAGGAACGGACGGAACAAATGGTCCAGATCAAGGTGACGCCGGAATTGATTATCCGTTCGTCTGTTTGATAATCTTCTGGCGGGAGGCACCCCAATCAGGGGTGCCTCCATTCGAGTTGCGTGTTGATGGAAGGGGATTAAGGCGACTATCGTTTGAGATCAGACGCTCTTAAGGGTAATTGTAAGATTATAGAGACTGAATATCTAACAACGAGCTCGCCCTGGAAGCAACCGCCAAAGCGACGCTCGGCATTGCCAGTGTAACCGCCGGGTTCAAGGCCGGCCACAACTTCGACACGGACTGCCCGACGGCCGGCGGCATCCTGAAGGGAGAGGTGGGGCCCTTACGAGCCGATATTCTGAGCCCGGACAAATCGTCGGTCAAGACGAAGGTGAAAGGCTTCAAGCCCCAGTTCAAAGACCTGTTCACTCGCCGGAGGAATTTTGATTCAATGTTGAGAAATGCGTCTTAAATATGAGACGATAAGGGGGAAGCTTCGATTCCGCAGTCGGAATGGACGGCAAACCCAATCGGAAGGAAGTGCTCCCAATTGAACTTGGAAACGGTCATGGAAGAGCTCGAAGCTCTAGGCAAGGAAAGACTCAAGAAAATGTACATGTCCAATGGCGCTCGCGAGCCGCTGTTCGGCGTCGCTACGGGCGAGATGAAGCCGCTGTTCAGAAAGATTAAGCTCAATCAGCCTTTGGCCGAAGAGCTGTACGCTACGGGGAACTACGACGCCATGTACTTTGCCGGAATCATCGCGGATCCCAAGGCGATGACCGAAGAGGATTTCGACCGATGGATCGATTCGGCTTATTTTTATATGGTGTCCGATTACGTGGTCGCGGTTACGTTGGCCGAAACCGATATCGCGCAGCAAGTGGCGGATAAATGGATCGCAAGCGGCGAAGAGCTGAAAATGTCGGCGGGGTGGAGCTGCTACTGCTGGCTGTTGGGGAATCGGCCGGACGGAGAATTTTCCGAATCCAAATTGGCCGGCTTGCTGGAACTGGCGAAACATACGATCCACGAATCCCCCGAGCGGGCGAAATACGCGATGAACAATTTCATTTACACGGTAGGAGTTTCTTATAAGCCGCTGCATGGCAAGGCGGTCGAGATCGCGCGGGAGGTCGGCCCCGTGGAAGTCAAGAAGGACGGGAAAAAGAGCAGCTTCCTGAACGCTTCGGCCAATATTCAAAAGGCCGTAGACAAAGATCAGATCGGATTCAAGCGCAAGCATGTCAGATGTTAACTCCCAACGACGCTGAAATTCAGGTCGTATTAAATGCCTTAAACGGACTCAGCCTGTGAATCTGCGTACTCCGAACCGGAGTTGCGGTTCACAGGCTGAGTCCGTTGTTTAGTATATGTTGAGCGCGTCTCTGTATAATGGTGTCGATTGTCGTCGACTGAGGGTCGAAATTGTTTCTTCACCAAAAACTGGAGGCAGCAACATGAACAAGAGAGCTTTGAAAAGAACCTGCGTCTTCTGGCTGAAACGATCCGAGCTGATCTAATCCCGATTTTTCACGATAGAAACGATAAAGGCATGCCATTGCTCCAGAGCGAACGGCATGTCTTTTTGCTGCCGCACTGAAGAAACTTGGGCGGCGGAGAAGCCGCAATCCGCAATCGTCTTACGCGAGTCTCGGCGGGATGACCGAGGCGGCGAAAAAACCTTTTTTGATTGGGTTGGGCGCATGCTGGACGACGTCCGATTGAACGCGCGCCGCTTGCTCGGCACGCGGGGCTTCCGATTCGCCGCCCATCCCGACGCCGATAGCAATTCTTTATATCATTTTTACGAGGATGACCCGCATTATGACTGGCTTTCCGGTTCCGGTTGGGCGCTTCGGCCTTACCTGGAATACGACCTGACGACCGGCGACGAACGCTTCCTTCGGGAGCGCATGCTGCCGCTGTACGCGGAGCTGGCCGAGCTTTTATGGATAAGCGAATCTTGACCGTTCTATATGAAAAATCACCCATAATTTTGATTAAATAGGCAAAAGCGATACTTCTGTATGAAATATCATATAGATTTATCTCCTTAGCGAAAGGAAGCGATACTTCTGTATGAAATATCATATAGATTTATCTACTCAGGGAAAGCAATCGATATTTCTGTACGATAAATCCTATACCTTTTCTCTTTTCGCGGCCAACCGGCATTCATCTATTCGAAAAATCGATCCTCACGCTGCAAGCAAGAGGAAGACGCCTTAATTTTGCGAGAACTCTGCGCCTAATCCAACAACTTGGAGGCGACTTCCATCGTCTACTGAATAGAGAGGTTGCCGGCGGATTCCGACTATCGACGTTATAGACGAAGAGGTGCCATGGAGATGAAGATTCGCGCGCGGTTGGCATTCATTCTTGTTTTGGCGGGGCTAGGGTTAACCGGGTGTTCTTCGAACGAGGTGCCGGGCGGCTCTTCTCCCGTTGTCCTGTCTCTGGGAGAGAACGTCCTCTACCCGGACAACGAACCGCCCTCCATCCGGCTTAAGAAAGGCGATCGAACCGAAGTCGTCAGCGGAGCGGACGATTACCCTTCCCGTCCCGCGATCTCGCCGAACGGCACGAAAATGGCCTATATCGCGCCTTACGAATTCGAATTGGCCGGGGACGTCTGGCTATACGAAACGGGAAGCGGAGAGAAGCGGAAACGGATCGACAGGGACGCGTTCGGAGCCGATCGCGCCGCCTGGAAGGTCGTATGGGCGGACGATGAGCGGCTGCTCGTACTGGTCGGCGATCGATACGGCACGGTGACGTTGAATCGGGAGATATTCGCTTACGATCTGTCGTCCGGCCAATCCCAATCGATCCTGATCGCCGGCGTTAACCAAGATATTCGGGAGCTCGCCGTTCAAGACAGCCGCATCTCGTTCCGGATCGCCACCTATAACGTAAGCTGACCGACTCCGCCGAAGAGCCGCGTTCGTACCTTCTGGAAGAGTTGCTTGCCGGTGACTGAGAGGGCAGGAGAGAGAAGACCGGGAGCCGAGTAAGGCGCGCGGGCACGCGCGATGGAAGGCTCGGATGTCGTCGATCAGGAGATCGGGCGCGGGATGGGCGGAGAAACGGCTGCCTCCATCAGGCTCCGGACGTTCCATCGGCTGCCTCCATCAGGCTCCGGACGTTCCATCGGCTGCCTCATCATCGTGCTCCGGACGTACCCTTCCGCGGACCGTTTCACGTCGTATTCAACCCTTGAAATAATGACGTCCGTATTTAACCGAGAAAAATCGGGAATAGGATACGGCCTAGCCCAAACAGGCCCATGAACGGATTCATGGGCCTTGACATGCGATCGCGAAGAAGTCAGAACGCCCAATTGCCCTTGCGGAAGATCGGTTCGGCTC
>Ga0065721_10004883_pt1 | contig 29803 bp, 29 predicted proteins | sample Mesricmetagenome_FD_59108 | JGI IMG/M metagenome (GOLD analysis project Ga0065721, IMG submission 59108) | Mesophilic microbial community from rice straw/compost enrichment Sample: eDNA_1 v2 (version 2) | ecosystem: Engineered > Solid waste > Grass > Composting > Bioreactor | place: USA: Davis...
GCCGGCAAGACCGGCGGGCTGCCGAAGCGCCCCTCGGGTCCGCGAAAACCCCGGGGCTAGCCCATGCGCATCGTCGCCGGCAAATTTCGCGGCAAGCCGCTCGCCTCCCCCGCGGACGGCTCCATCCGCCCGACCTCCGACCGCGCCCGCGAATCCATCTTCAACATCCTCGGCTCGCGCCTTGGCCCGGTGCTCGCCGGCAGGCGGGTGCTCGACCTGTTCGCCGGCACCGGCGCGCTGGGGCTGGAGGCCCTGTCGCGCGGCGCCGCCCATGTCACCTTCGTGGATACCGGCGCCGAGGCCCGCGGCCTCATCCGCGACCATATCGAGGCCTTCGGCGCCGCCGGCATCGCCAAGCTGCTGCGCCGCGACGCCACCGCGCTCGGCGCCCCCGGCACCTTCGGCCGCTTCGACCTCGTCTTCCTCGATCCGCCCTATGGCCGGGGCCTGGGCGAAAAGGCCCTCGCCGGGCTGGCCGCAAACGGCTGGCTCGCTCCCGGCGCCACCATCGTCTGGGAGGAATCGGCCGATGCCGAGGTGAGCGTCCCCGCCGGCTTCACCCTCGACGACACCCGCCGATACGGCGCCGCCGCGGTCCGCTTCCTGAGCTTCGGATAGCTCTCACCCACCCCGGGGCACGATGCTCCCCTCTCCTTGTGGGAGAGGCCGGATCGGCCGCAGGCCGGGACGGGTGAGGGGGGTGGATGCCGGTCAGGCTCACGCCGCCAGGCACGCCGCGCATTTCCCGCGGATTTCCATGGTCGTGCGCTCCACCTTGAACCCTTCCTGGGCCGCCCAGCCGCCCAGCCGTTCCTCGATCACCGCGTCGGCGAATTCGTCCACCTTGCCGCAGCTCTCGCAGATGGCGAAGGCGATCAGCCCCTTGCGGTGGCAATGGGCGTCGGCGCAGGCCACGAAGGCGTTGAGCGATTCCAGCCGGTGCGCCAGCCCGCGCTCCATCAGCTTGTCCAGCGCCCGGTAGACCTGCAGCGGCGCCCGCAGCCCTTCCCCGCGCAGCCGGTCGAGGATGTCATAGGCCGAGAGCGGGGCAGGGGAGGTGTTGAGCGCGCCCAGCACCAGCTCCTGATTGCGCGTCAGGTCGGCCGGCATCGCGTGCTCATGCGCCATTGTGCTCTCTCCTGCCAAACAGCCTCGCGGTCGGCACCGCCAGCGAGACGAGGAAGATCGCCAGCGCCATCACCACGATGGACGGTCCCGAAGCGGTATCCCAGGTCCGCGACCCGAACAAGCCGCCGGCCACCGACACGGCGCCCAGCAGCGCCGCCACCCCCGCCATGGTCTCCGGCGTGGCGCTCAGCCGCCGCGCCGTCGCCGCCGGGATGATCAGCAGCGAGGTGATCAGCAGCACCCCCACCAGCTTCATGGCGATGGCGATCACGCTCGCCATCAGCAGCATCAGCACGATCCGGCTCGCCTCCGGCCTCAGGCCCTCCGCCTCGGCCAGCTCCGGGCTCACCGTCGCCGCCAGCAGCGGCCGCCAGTTGCGCCACAAAACGATCAGTATGGCCGCGCCCCCGCCATAGATGATGGCGATGTCCTCCGCCGACACGGCCAGGATGTCCCCGAACAGGAAGCCCATCAGGTCGATCCGCACCTGCGTCAGGAAGCCGACGATCACCAGCCCGACCGCCAGGCTCGAATGGCTGAGGATGCCGAGCAGCGCGTCGGTCGACAGCGTGTTCTGCCGCTGCAGCAGCAGCAGCGCCCCCGCCACCAGCGCCGCCACCGCGAACACCCCCAGCGTCATGTTGATCGACAGCAGGATGGAGAGCGCCACGCCCAGCAGCGCCGAATGCGCCATCGTGTCCCCGAAATAGGCCATGCGCCGCCACACCACGAAGCACCCCAGCGGCCCGGTCACCGCCGCCAGCCCGATCCCGGCGATGAGCGCGCGGGAGAAATAGTCACCGAACATGGGAGTTCTCCCGGGAGCGCCACACCCCCGATTCCCCCCTCCCCCTTGCGGGGAGGGTAGCGCAGCCAGGCGCATGGCGCCGTAGCGAAGCTGGGGTGGGGGTGCCGGCGCCCGCCAAGGCCTCAATGCCCATGATCGTGCCCATGATGGTGCCCATGCCCATGCTCCCCCTCCGCCCCCACCACGCAGCCGTCGTCGTGATGCTCGTGGTCGTGATGGTGCTCGTAGATCGCCAGCGTCGAGGCCGCCCGCTCCCCGAACAGCCGCAGATATTCCGGGCTCCGCTTCACCGCGCTGGGCGTGCCGCGGCAGCACACATGCCCGTTGAGGCAGATCACCGTGTCGGTCTCGGCCATCACCACGTGCAGGTCGTGCGAAATCATCAATATCCCCGCCCGCGTCGTGTCGCGGATCTGCCGGATCAGCTCGTACAGCGCCACCTCGCCCGAGAAGTCCACCCCCTGCACCGGCTCGTCCAGCACCAGCAGGTCCGGCTTGCGGATCATCGCCCGGGCGAACAGCACCCGCTGGAATTCCCCGCCCGACAGCTCCTGCACCGCCGCCCGCAGCAGCCGCGATGCCCCCACCGCCTCCAGCGCCGCCTCGATCTCCGCCCGCCCGTGCCGCCCCGTCAGCGTCATCAGCCGCTCGACCGTCAGCGGCAGCGTCCAGTCGATGGAGAGCTTTTGCGGCACATAGCCGATGGTCAGCCCCGGCCGGCGCGTCACCGTGCCCATGGTCGGCCTGATGACGCCGGTCGCCATCTTCGCCGTGGTCGATTTCCCCGAGCCGTTCGGCCCGATCAGCGTCACGATCTCCCCGCGCGCGATGGACAGGTCCACCCCCTCCACCAGCACGCGCCCGCCCCTGCGGACGCCCGCATTGGCGAGGGTGATCAGGATGTCCTTGTGCCTGTGGTCGTGCATCTGTGCTCGGCTCTTTCGCGCCCTCCCCCTCGAAGGGAAGGGCCGGGGAGGGGGTCCGGCGTCGAGGCGGGCAGGCGGTGTGTTTTTGCACAAGCCGCCACGACCCGTCTTGACGTCCTCATTTACGTTATAGCATAACATCCCCGCAAGCGTAATAACATAACATATCGCTTCCGATCCTCCCCGTTCCAAGAGGCCAGACGCCGATGAAATCCGCCCTTCCGCTCGCCGCCCTCGCCACGCTGCTGCTCTGCGGCACCGCCATTGCCGCGCCCCGGGTCGTCGCCTCCACCAAGCCGGTGCATTCGCTCGTCTCCGCCGTCATGGCCGGCGTGGGCGAGCCCGCGCTCATCGTCAAGGGCGCGGCCTCGCCCCACACCTATTCCCTCCGCCCCTCCGACGCCGCGGCGCTGGAAGCGGCCGACATCGTCTTCTGGACCGGGCACGGCATGGAGCTGTTCCTGGCCGATGCGCTCGACACCCTCTCCACCGGGGCCGAGGTGGTCGAGCTGGCGGAAACGCCCGGCATCGAGCTGCTTCCGGTCCGCGAAGGCGGCGCCTTCGAGGCGCATGCGCATGGCGAGGACGAGCACGGCCATGACCATGACGACCACGACCACGAAGGCCACGACCACGAGGAGCACGGTCACGACGATCACGATCACGAAGGGCACGACGATCACGATCACGCCCATGAGGGCGAGGGGGACATGCATTTCTGGCTCGATCCGCACAATGCCGGCCTGATGGTGCGGCAGATCGCCGCCGTGCTGGCCGAAGCCGATCCCGACAATGCCGCCGCCTACGACGCCAATGCCCAGGCCGAGCTGGCCCGGCTGGAAGCGCTCGAGGCGGAAATCCGCGCCAGCCTTGCCCCCGTGGCCGGCAAGCCCTTCATCGTCTTCCACGACGCTTACCAGTATTTCGAGAACCGCTTCGGCCTCGAGGTCGCCGGCACCGTCACCGTCTCCCCCGAGGTCATGCCCGGCGCCGCGCGCATCGACGAGCTGCGCGCCAAGGTGGCCGAGCTGGGCGCCACCTGCGTCTTCGCCGAGCCCAATTTCGAGCCGGCCATCGTCCGCACCATCGTCGAAGGCACCGAGGCCCGGGCCGGCGTCCTCGACCCCGAAGGCAGCGCCCTCGCCGAAGGCCCCGACCTCTACGCCGAGCTGCTGCGCGGCCTCGCCACGGGCCTCGCGGAATGCCTGGAATAGCGCATGGCCGGCCGCCGCGCGCGAAGCCGGCTTCCCGCGCCCCCTTTCACGCCGTGCTGCCCCCGGGCTCGACCCCGAAGGCCGCTCCCGGCACCCCACTCCATGAGGCTTCGAGCCGTCCCGCAGGGCAAATCGCTCCGGTGGAGCGATTTGAGGCGAGAAGGCCATGAGCGCTACGCTCGAATGGCGGGTCGGGGTGGGGGTTCCGGCTCATCAACGACGCCGAACCCGCCCAGGCGTGAGCGGTAACCCCCCCGGAGCGGGCGGAAGCCCCCACGCCACTTCACCCAAAACGCGAACTGCTCCAACCCCCTNATTCCCTAACCCTTCCCCTCGAACCCCCGAACACGCCCCGCTCCCCGAACAANGTAATGTGCTAACATACCGGAGGTANTCCCATGCACATCCGCGCTCTTCTCCCCCTCCTCGCCGCCACGGCGCTGACCGCGCCCGCCCTTGCCGAGGACGTCACCGCCTGGCGCCTGTTCATCGGCGACCACGCCGAGGCCAGGGTCACCGCTGTCGATCTCGGCAGCGGCGAGGCCCTCGCCACCTTCCCGCTCGCCAGCCCGGCCAGCCTCTACGCCACCCGCTCGGGCGAGGCGGTCTTCGCCGTCCAGGGCGAGGGCAACCAGGTCTCCGCCATCCGCTCCGGCATCGCCGTCGACGACCATGGCGATCACGGCGACATCGAGATCGATGAGCCCGCTCTGGTCGAGGCCGCCGTGGCCGGCGAGCGGCCGGTGCATTTCGTCGAGCATGGCGGCCGCATCGCCATCTTCTTCGACGGCTCCGGCAAGACCACCGTTTTGGACGAGCACCACTGGGTCGATCACGCCGAGCTGGAAGCCGTCGAGTTCGACAGCGGCGCGCCGCATCACGGCGTCGCCGTGCCCTGGGGCGAGTTCACCCTGGTCTCCGTCCCCCATCCGGACGATCCGTCCAACCTGCCCATCGGCGTCAACGTGCTCGATGCCGACGGCGCTGTCGTGGGCGACCTGCATGGCTGTGCCGACCTGCATGGCGAGGCCTCCTCGGGCGACCTGTTGGCCATCGCCTGCGCCGAGGGCCTGCTGATCGTCTCCGGCTCGGGCGAGCCGAACATCGAGAAGCTCGCCTATTCCGGCCTGCCCGAGGGCAAGTCCACCACGCTGGTCGGCGGGCAGGGGCTGCAATACTTCCTCGGCAATTACGGGGCCGACAAGGTCGTGGTCATCGATCCGGCCGAGGCCGAGCCCTTCACCCTGGTCGATCTGCCCACCCGCCGCGTCCACTTCGTCACCGATTCCGTGCGGCCGCGCTTCGCCTATGTCTTCACCGAGGATGGCCAGCTCCGCCAGCTCGACGTGGTGAAGGGCGAGATCGTCCGGTCGGTCCGGGTCACCGAGCCCTATTCCATGGATGGCGAATGGAGCCTGCCGCGTCCCCGCATCGCCGTGGCCGGCGACGTCGTCGCCGTCACCGACCCGCTGGCCGGCAAGGTGCACCTGGTCGATGTGGAGAGCTTCGCGCTGACCGGCGAGATCCCGGTCGCAGGCGCCCCCTACAACATCGTCGCCATCGGCGGCTCCGGCAGCCAGCACTGACCCGTCCTGACCTCTCCCCTGGGGGAGAGGTCGGCGCGCAGCGCCGGGTGAGGGGGCCTTCCCCTCACCCCAACCCTAGCGAGATTCCCATGGCCCCTGGAAAACTCCCCGTCACCGTGCTCTCCGGCTTTCTCGGCGCCGGCAAGACCACGCTGCTCAATCACGTCCTCAACAATCGCGAAGGCCGCAAGGTCGCGGTCATCGTCAACGACATGAGCGAGGTCAATATCGACGCCGCCCTGGTGCGCGAGGGCGGCGCCAACCTGTCCCGCACCGAGGAGACCTTGGTCGAGATGTCCAATGGCTGCATCTGCTGCACCCTGCGCGACGATCTGCTGGCCGAGGTCGCCCGCCTCGCCGGCGAGGGGCGGTTCGACTACCTGCTCATCGAATCGAGCGGCATATCCGAGCCCCTGCCGGTCGCCACCACCTTCGATTTCCGCGACCAGCGCGGCTTCTCCCTCTCCGACGTCACCCGGCTCGACACCATGGTCACGGTGGTCGATTGCGCCAATCTGCTCAAGGACTACGCCTCCTCCGATTTCCTGCGCGACCGGGGCGAGACGGCGGGGGAGGGCGACGAGCGCGCCCTGGTCGACCTGCTGGTCGAGCAGATCGAGTTCGCCGATGTCGTCGTGCTCAACAAGGTCTCCACCGCCACCGCGGCGGAGCGCCGGGCGGCGCGCACCGTCATCGCCGCGCTCAATCCGTCCGCCCGCGTCATCGAAACCGATTTCGGCCGGGTGGCGCTCACCGACGTGCTCGATACCGGCCTGTTCAGCCTCGAGGCCGCCGAAGCCAATCCGCTCTGGTTCAAGGAGCTCAACGGCTTTGCCGACCACGTTCCCGAAACCGAGGAATACGGCGTGCGCTCCTTCGTCTATCGCGCCCGCCAGCCCTTCAATCCGCTGCTGCTGCACCGCTTCGTCAATGCCTCCTGGCCCGGCGTCATCCGGGCCAAGGGCTTCTTCTGGCTCGCCACCCGCCCGCATTTCGTCGGCGAGCTGAGCCAGGCCGGCGCCCTGGTGCGCACCCAGCGCCGCGGCCTCTGGTGGGCCTCGGTGCCGCCCCGGCGCTGGCCCGACGATCCCGACTGGCGCGCCGCCATGGCGCCCTATCTCGATCCGGTCTGGGGCGATCGCCGCCAGGAGCTGGTCTTCATCGGCACCGACCCCATGGACGAAGCCGACATCCGCCGCCGGCTCGACGCCTGCCTCGTCCCGGCCCGCGCGATCACCCCGGACGCCTGGGCTCGCCTGCCCGATCCGTTCCCCGCCTGGAGCTGAGCGCGCGGCGCCCCCTCTCCCGCCGAGGCCGGGCGAGGGGGCCTTACCTCAGCGGCCCCTTGAAGATGAAGAACGCCCCCAGCGCGATCAGCGCGAAGCCGATGCCGTGGTTCCAGGTGAACTTCTCGCCGAGATAGAGCACCGCGAACAGCGCGAAGACCGACAGCGAGATCACTTCCTGGATGGTCTTGAGCTCGGCCCCCGAATAGACGCCGTAGCCGATGCGGTTGGCCGGCACCGCCAGCCAGTATTCGAAGAAGGCGATGCCCCAGCTCGCCAGCACCACCACCCACAGCGCCGCGCCGGGGAATTTCAGGTGCCCGTACCAGGCGAAGGTCATGAACAGGTTGGACGCGATCAGCAGCCCGACCGGCGCGAGCGTGGCGAAGTTGAGGCCCATCTTGGTTCCGCGGGGAAAAGCGAATCGGCCGCCATCGGGCCGCCCGATTCTTCCCCCGTCCCCTCCCGCCGCGCAAGGCCCCGCCCTGCCGGCGGGCGCCCCTCTTCCTACCGCAGATGCCGCGTCGGCTGCTCCAGCGAGAAGATCTCGTCGCTGAGCGCGTCGATCTGCTTGCGGATCAGCGCCTGCGCGTCATGGAGCCCGCGATTGTAGAAATAGGCCCCCATCCGCTCGGCGAAGAACTGCATCAGCATCTCCGCCGGCAGCGCCCCGATGCTCTGGTCCAGCTCCTCGCGGAAATAGTCCTGGATTTCCCCGACGATGGCCTTGGTTTCCTCGCGGCTGAACGTGATGGGCTTCATGGCGTGTCTCCTTCAGCTCCCGTTCATACGCTGAGTCGCCAATTGCCGGCCGCCGCCGCTTCGGCCACTATGCCGTCCCGAGGAGATCCCGCATGCCCGCCCGCCTGCCGCTTGCCGTCCTGAGCCTCGTCCTTGTCGCCGGCGCGCCCCTCGCCGCCAGGGAGAAAGCCGCGCCTTCGCCCGCCGGGCAGGTCGCCTGCGAGGGCGCCTTCGCCATCGACAGCTCCGAGGCCCGCCTCCTCGCCATCTACGGCGCCGGCAATGTCTGGACCGGCATCGTCCCGGGTCCCGAGGGCACCGAGATGCTGGCCACCCGCGTCTTCGACGGCGATCCGGAACGCCGGCTGGAATTCGTCTGGTGGGACGAGCAGGCCCGCAAGGACCCGAGCTATATCGAGCTCGGCAACGGCATGGTCGCCCCCGGCGGCGTCCGCGCCGGCCTCACGGTCGATGCGGTCGAGGCCCTCAATGGCGGTCCCTTCACCCTCACCGGCTTCGGCTGGGACTATGGCGGCCTCGCCAGCCCCGAGACCGGCGCCCTTGCCGGGCTGCCGGGCGGCTGCATCCTGTCGATCGTCTTCGAGCCGACCCGCCCCGTCGCCCCCGGCACCGATACCGCCGCCATCGACGGCGACCGCGTCGTCGCCTCCGGCGAACCGCTGCTCGATGCGGTGGATGCGCGGGTCTACAGGGTCTCGGTGGGCTATCCCCATCCCGACTTCCGCGATTGACCCTGCCCGGCCCGAAAGCGTAAACCTGCCGGTGTGACGGTTCCCGGCGTGCAGCGGCACAACGGGATCAAAAGGGAACACGGTGCGGCGTACCCATCAGGGACCAAATCCGTGGCTGCCCCCGCAACTGTAGGCGGTGGGCGCTCCCGAACGCCACTGGGCCCCTCGGGACCCGGGAAGGCGGGGGCGCTGCATTCACCGCGAGCCAGGAGACCTGCCGGCACCCTGAGCCAGTCTCAGGCCAAACGGGCGCGCCGCCCATTGTCTGTTCCGTGCACGGAGGGTGCCACATGAATACCGCTGCCGTTTCCACCGGCCTGTCCTCTCTCACCCTGTCCCAGCGGCTCGCCGCCGGCGGGCTGGCCCTGCTCCTGGGCCTCACCCTGCTGGTCGGCACCGGCTTTGCCGGCGACTACCGCCTGCACAACGGCGCCCACGACACGCGCCACGCCATGGGCTTCCCCTGCCACTGAGGCAGGCCGACAGGGAAAGATCGACATGTTCCGCAATCTGTTTGCCGCTGCGCTGGTCGCAGCCCTTTGTGCTGGCCTCGCCACTTCCGCCTTCCAGGCCTGGCGCGTCACCCCGCTGATCTTCGCCGCCGAATCCTACGAGGGCGGGCAGGCCCACGATCACGGCGCCGAACCGGCTCCCGGCGAGGCCGCCATTGCCGCCGAGCCCCATGCGCATGACGAGGACGAATGGGCCCCCCAGGACGGCTTCGAGCGCACCGCCTATACCGTCCTCGCCAATCTCCTGATGGCCGCCGGCTATGCGCTGGTCGTCGGCGCCGTCTCCGTCGTCTTCAGCCTGCCCGTCACCTGGTCCACCGGCCTGTTGTGGGGCGTCGGCGGCTTCGCCGCCTTCAGCCTCGCCCCCGCGCTCGGCCTGCCGCCGGGCATGCCCGGCATGCCGGTCGCCGATACCCTGGCCCGCCAGCTCTGGTGGGCCGGCGCGGCGATCTCTACCGGCGCCGCCCTGGTGCTGGTGGCCAAGGTCCGCGCCCCCTGGGCGCTGGCCGTCGCCGTGGCGCTGGTGCTGCTGCCCCATCTCGTCGCCGCGCCCCAGCCGCCCGACGATCCCACCGGCGTGCCGCCGCGCCTCGCCGCCGAGTTCGTCGCCGCCGTCCTCTGCAACGGCGCCGTCTTCTGGGTCGTGCTCGGCCTCGCCTTCGGCCGCGCCGCCGACTATCTGGCTGCCCGTCCGGCGGCCCTTCCCGCCGGAGCCAGGGCATGACCGCCAAGATCCCCACCACCGTCATCACCGGCTTTCTCGGCGCCGGCAAGACCACCCTCGTGCGCCATCTCCTGGCGCACGCCCCCCGGGGCAAGCGCATCGCCCTCATCATCAACGAGTTCGGCGATCTCGGCGTCGACAAGGACATCCTCGCCGGCTGCGGCGACGAGACCTGCCGCGAGGAGGACATGGTCGAGCTCTCCAACGGCTGCATCTGCTGCACCGTGGCCGACGAGTTCATCCCCACCATGCAGGCGCTCCTCGCCCGGCCGGAGAAGTTCGATCACATCGTCATCGAGACCTCGGGCCTGGCCCTGCCGCAGCCGCTGATCCGCGCCTTCAACTGGCCCGAGATCAAGGCCCAGGTCACCATCGACGGGGTGGTGACCGTGGCCGATGCCGCCGCCCTCGCCGAAGGCCGCTTCGCCTCCGACGAGGCCGCCGTCGACGCCCGGCGCCGGCAGGACGAGATGCTCGATCACGAAACGCCGCTGGGCGAGCTGTTCGAGGATCAGCTGTCCGCCGCCGATCTGGTCGTGGTCAACAAGACCGATCTGGTCGATCCGGCCACCCTCGAAACCGTCGAGCGCAACATCCGCGCCGAGCTGCGCCCCGGCGTCGGCCTCATCCGCGCCGCCAACGGCCATGTCGACGTCGCCGCCCTGCTCGGCATGGGCATGGAAAGCGAGGCCGACATCGCCAACCGTCCCAGCCATCACGAGCTCGAACATGGCGGCGAGACCCATGAGCACGACGATTTCGACAGCTTCTCGCTGACGCTCGACGCCATCAAGGGCAAGGACGATCTCCTCGCCACCATCGAGGAAACGATAAAGGCCCATGACGTGCTGCGCCTCAAGGGCTTCGCTGCCGTCCCCGGCGCCGCCGCCCGCCTCGCCATCCAGGCCGTCGGNCCCCGCGTCACCGCCTATTTCGACCGCCCCTGGAAGGAGGGGGAGCCCNGGGTCACCTCCCTGGTCGTCATCGGCGAGCAGCCCCTCGACCGNGCCGGCATCTCGCAGAGCCTGCAACAGGCGGCAGCCTGACCGGACGCCCGGCATGGCAGGCGGAACGGCGCAGCGGCGGGGGGATCGGCTGGGGCTCTGGCGCTGGCCGGTCATCGTCGTCGCCGGGCCCCTCATCGGCACCAGGATCATGCTGGTCCTGATGCTGGTCCTGAGTCCCGCCAGGGATCCTGCCTCGCTCTGGCTTGGCCTGGTCGAAATCACGCCCACCGCGCTCGGTTTCGGCTATGCTGCCGGCCTCTTGCCCGCCATCGCTGCCGCCATTCTCTGGGCCGGCATGGTGCCGGCGCATCTGGCCTTTCCGCGCACCCTTGTCATGGCCCTGTTCATCGGCGCCCTGTGCGGCGGCGTCCTCGTGCTGCCGGTGGCTACCCTCTTCGTCGATTTCACCAAGGTCGGCGCCTTGCCCTTTNTCCTCTCCGCCGGGGCAGGGGCCGTGGCCCTGGCCGTCACGNCNTTGCCGGGGNGCGGACGATGACCGCCGCCCGTGCCNTCCCCGGCCGCCTTGCCGCCGCCGCCTTGCCGGGAGGAAAGCGCTGATGCACCTGCTCTCCGCCCAGGCCGGCGCCATCCAGCAGGAAGGCGAGGCCATCGACCTCGCCCAATCCCCCGGCGCCTATGTCTTCGCCTCCTCGGCCGACAGCGAGCTGGCCATGCTGGCGGGCGCGGCCGACCGGGCGGGGGAGGAGGGCCTTCGCCTCGCCAATATCCTGCGCCTCTCCAACAATCTCTCGGTGGACATGTGGCTGGAAAAGACCGTCGCCCATGCCCGCCTCGCCGTCCTCCGCCTCATCGGCGGCCCCGCCTATTTCCAATATGGCGTCGACGAGCTCGCCGCCCTTTGCGCCAGCAAGGGCATCCCCCTCGTCCTCCTCCCCGGCGACGCCAATCCCGATCCCATCCTCGCCGACCGCTCCAACATCCACCCCCACGACTGGCTCGCCCTCCACCGCCTCTTCGTCGCCGGCGGCCCCGACAATGCCGATGCGATCCTCAGGGCCTTCACCGGGCTGGCGGCTCCGTCGCCTTCTCCCCTTGTGAAAGAAGGTGCCCGAAGGGCCGATGAGGGGGTTCTTGCCGCCCTCACCCCGAAACCCTTCCCCCGCTTCGGCCTCTGGCACCCCAAGACCGGCATGACCGACGAAGCCGGATTGCGCGCCTTGCATGTCGCGCTCACCGGCCAATTCTTCTCCCCCCCGGGGAGAAGGTGGCCCGAGGGGCCGGATGAGGGGGATGCCGCGACAAAACCGCCATATATCCCCATCCTCTTCTACCGCGCCGCCCTCGAAGGCGCCGGCACCGCCACGCTCGAAGCCCTGGTCGCCGCCCTCGAATCCAGCGGCCTCGCCCCGGTGCCGCTCCTCGTCTCCTCCCTCAAGGAAGGCCCCTGCGTCCGCTTCGTGCGGAACGCGCTGGCGGCCTTCCCGCCCTCGGTCATCCTCAACCTCACCGCCTTCGCCCTGGGCGTCGCCGATCTCGACGCCGGATCCAATCCCTTCGCCGGCGCCGACGCCCCGGTCGTCCAGCTCGTCCAGTCCGGCCGCTCGGCGGCGCAGTGGGCCGCCGACCCCCGGGGCCTCTCCGCCAAGGACATGGCGATGTATGTGGTCATGCCCGAGCTCGACGGGCGCCTCGGCGGCCTCATCGTTGGCCACAAGGCCGATGCCGTCTGGCACGGGCGCACCCAGTGCCCGCTCACCGCCTATGCCCCCGATCCGGAGGGCATCGCCCGCGCCGCCGCCCTCGCCGGGAACTGGGCCCGCCTCCGCCACACGCCCCCCGCCGCGCGCAAGGTCGCCATCATCCTCTCCAACTACCCCATCCGCGACGGCCGCCTCGCCAACGGCGTCGGCTACGACGCCCCCGAATCCACCGCCCGCATGCTGATGGAGATGGAGAAGGCGGGGTATTGCCTCGCGACCCCCGCCCCTCGAGGGGGTGGGGGTTCAGAAGCCGCGACCTACCCGAAGTCGTCTGCGGAATTGATAAGCCTCCTCACCGCCGGCCCCACCAACGCCAACCCCCGGCGCGGTTCCTCCGCCGCCATCCTCCCGCTCGCCCGCTATGCCGAGCTCTTCGCCCGGCTCCCCGATCAGACCCGCGCCGCGGTCGCCGCCCGCTGGGGCGATCCGGCCGGCGATCCCTTCGTGCGCGACGGCGCCTTCCACCTGCCGGCCCATCGCTTCGGCAATGTCGTGCTCATGCTGCAGCCCGCCCGCGGCTATCATCTCGACGAGACGCTCAGCTATCACGATCCCGCCCTGGTGCCGCCCCACGCCTATGTCGCCGCCTATCTCTGGCTGCGCCACGAGTTCGGCGCCCATGCCATGGTCCACAACGGCAAGCACGGCACGCTCGAATGGCTGCCCGGCAAGGCGGTGGCGCTCGATGGCGATTGCTATCCCGATGCGCTCTGGGGGCAGTTGCCCCACATCTATCCCTTCATCGTCAACGATCCCGGCGAGGGCACCCAGGCCAAGCGCCGCACCGGCGCCGTCATCATCGACCATCTCGTGCCTCCGCTCACCCGCGCCGAGACCTACGGGCCCCTGAAAGATCTGGAAGCCCTGCTGGACGAATACTACGCCGCCTCCGGCATGGACCGCCGCCGCCTCGGGGACCTCAAGCGCCGCATCCTCGATTTCACCCGCGACAGCCGGCTCGATTCCGACATCGGCCTGCCCGAGGACGAGACCGAGGCCCTGATCAGGATCGACAACTTCCTCTGCGATCTCAAGGAAGCGCAGATACGCGACGGCCTGCATGTCTTCGGCCGGTCGCCCGCGGGGGAGCTGGAGCGCGACCTTGCCGTCGCATTGGCCAGAGTGCCACGCGGGGAGGCCCCCGGGGATAACTCGCTCATCCGCGCCCTCGCCGACGATCTCAGGCTCGGCTTCGATCCGCTGACCGCCGCCCTGGGCGCGCCATGGACCGGCCCCGGGGTTCTCGCGGGGGAAATGGCGCCGGATGTTAGCAGTCCGCTAACGGATCGGCTTTTGAAGGGACGGAATCGGCGAATCGGCGACGTGGTTTCGGCACTGGAATCGATGGCGGCGGACCTGATTGACGGAAAAATGCGGTTGCCGCCCGGCTGGACCGCCACCGGGGCGGTGCTGCGCACGGTGGAGACCCTGATCCGCCCCCGCCTGCGGGCCTCGGGACCCGCGGAAATGCGGGCTTTCCTCGCCGCGCTGGACGGCCGGTTCGTCGCCCCCGGCCCCTCCGGCGCCCCCTCGCGCGGCCGCCTCGACGTGCTGCCCACCGGCCGCAATTTCTATTCCGTGGACGCCCGCGCCGTCCCCACGCCAAGTGCTTGGGAACTCGGCAGAAAATCCGCCGAAAACCTCGTGCTCCGGCACCTGCAGGATCATGGCCACCACCTCCGCTCGGTCGCCCTTTCGGTCTGGGGCACCGCCAATATGCGCACCGGCGGCGACGACATCGCCCAGGCCCTGGCCCTCATCGGCGCCCGCCCCGCCTGGGACCCCGGCTCCCTGCGCCTTTCCGGCTACGAGATCGTCCCGCTCGCCCGCCTCGGCCGCCCCCGCGTCGATGTCACCCTCAGGATTTCCGGCTTCTTCCGCGATGCCTTCCCCACCCAGATCGCCCTGTTCGACCGCGCCGTCCGCGCCATCGGCGCCCTGGACGAGCCCGAGGACGACAACCCCATCGCCGCCCGCATGCGCGCCGAGGCGCTGGGCCTCATGGCCCGGGGCAAGTCGGAGGAGGAAGCCGCCCTTGAGGCCGGCGCCCGGATTTTCGGTTCCAGGCCAGGCACTTACGGCACCGGCCTCGGCGCGTTGATCGACAGCGGCCAGTGGCGGGACAGGGCCGATCTGGCGCGCCGCGTGCTCGATTGGGGCCAGTACGCCTATGGTGCCGGGACCCACGGGATCTCCCTCCACGACCGCTTCGCCGCCCGGCTCGGCCAGGTCGAGGCGGTCGTCCACAACCAGGACAATCGCGAGCACGACCTGCTCGACAGCGACAACTACTACCAGTTCGAGGGCGGCCTTTCCGCCGCCGCCGAAACCCTGTCGGGCCGGCGGCCCGTCGCCTACCACAACGACCACTCCCGTCCCGGGCAGCCGCGGATTCGCACGCTGGAACAGGAGGTTGGCCATGTCATGCGCTCCCGCGTCGTCAATCCCAAATGGCTGCGCGGCATGATGCGCCACGGCTATCGCGGCGCCTTCGAGATCATCGCCACCCTCGATTTCATGTTCGCCTTCGCGGCCACCACCGGGGCGGTGAAGAGCCATCATTTCGATCTGGCCTTCGAGGCCTTCATCGAGGACGACGAGGTCCGAAACTTTATCCTCGCCGCCAATCGCGCGGGCTACGATGAGTTGATTGCCAAGTTTCGCGAGACACTCAGGCGCGGCTTCTGGTCGCCACGCTCCAATTTTGCCCATGCCTTTCTGGAGGAGACGCCATGACCGACAAGCCCGCCAAGAAGACCGAGACCATGACCGAGGCGGAGCGCGACGCCTATCACGCCGAAAAGATGAGGAAAAAGAAGGCGGCCCGCGACAAGATCCTTGCCACCAAGACCGAGGAGAAGGGCCTGCTCATCGTCCATACCGGCAAGGGCAAGGGCAAGTCCACCGCCGCTTTCGGCATGGTTTTTCGCGCCATCGGCAACGGCATGCGGGTCGGCGTCGTGCAGTTCGTGAAGGGCGTCTGGAACACCGGCGAGCGCGACGTGCTGCTGAAATTCCCCGATCAGGTGACCATCAGCGCCATGGGCGAGGGCTTCACCTGGGACGTGGCCGACCGCCAGCGCGATCTCGCCGCCGCCCGCAAGGCCTGGGAGCAGGCCAAGGCGCTGATCCTCGACCCCGCCTACGACATGGTGCTGCTCGACGAGCTCAATATCTGCCTGCGCTACGACTACCTGCCCATCGAGGAAGTCGTTGATTTCCTTGAGAAGAAACCCGAGGGCAAGCATGTCATCGTCACCGGCCGCAACGCCAAGGACGAGTTGATCGGGATCGCCGACCTCGTGACGGAGATGACCGAGATCAAGCATCCCTTCCGCGCCGGCGTGAAGGCGCAGAAGGGCATCGAGTTCTAGGGTCGGTGGGGATTTGAGGATTCTGCCCCGGACGTTTTGACGTCCCCCGCCTGACAGCCCGAAGCCGCGAAGGATCGGGTCAGGCCCTGGATCACGCCTTGCATTTCCGCCGTGTCGGTCACCGGATATTCGATCCGGAAGGCCGCATAGCCGGCCGCTTCGCACAGCAGCATCATGCGCTGATGGAGGAGGCGCTGCCCCTTGATGGCCGAGAAATGTGCCCATTGCGGCGTCGTGGTCTGCTCGGTGACGGTCCAGGCGTTCGCGCCGGCCGCGGCCAGCGCGGCCTGGACCTCCGTCTCGAAATCCGCCGTCAGCAGGCCGCCCCAGACGACGAGCCCTTGCGCCCTGCTGAGGTTGTGGAAGCTCTGGCCATCGCCGTTGTCGCTCTCGCCGTCGCCTTCAAAGCCCGGCGGAATGTCGATGCCGTAGCCGAAACGGGCATTGTCGTAATGCGTCCAGTATTGCGCGAGGGCAGGGGACGCCAGGGCGACGAAGAGAAGGGCGATGAGCAGGCGCATGGCACGAGCCTGCCCGCATTGCGGCCGCGCCGCAAGTCGGGGATCGTCAGACCACGACGATTCCGGCATGCTTGGCCTTGTTCTCGGGCTCGACATGGATGGTCACCTGCACGTCCTCCACCGCCTCGCGCAGCTTGGCCTCGATCTGGTCGCAGATTTCGTGCGCCGTATCCACCGTCATCGCCCCCGGCACCACCAGGTGGAAATCGATGAAGGTCAGCTTGCCTGCCTGCCGGGTGCGGATGTCGTGCGCCTCGATGGCGCCGTCGGCGTTGATGGCGATGACCTCGCGGATGGTCTTCTGCGTGTCGGCGGCAACGGCGACGTCCATCAGCCCGCCCACGCTGTCGCGGATCACGCCCCAGCCCGACCACAGGATGTTGAGTGCCACCAGCGCCGCCAGCAGGGCATCGAGCTGCGCGAAGCCGGTGACATAGACCAGCCCCAGGCCCACCAGCACGCCGATGGTGGATACGACGTCGGTCATCAGATGCTTGCCGTCGGCCTCGATGGCCGGCGAGCGCGCCTTGCGGCCCTGGCGGATGAGCACCTGCGCCCAGACCGCGTTGATGATGGTCGCCACCACGCTAACGGCGAGCCCCTGCACCGGCGCATCCGGCATTTCCGGCTCGAGCAAGCCGTGGAACGCCTCGCGCAGGATAAGTATGGCGGCCACGATGATCATCACGCCCACCACCACGGCCGAGAAATACTCGGCCTTGTGATAGCCATAGGGCAGGGCGGCGTCGGCCGGCCGCTGCGCCAGCCGCACCGCGATCAGCGCCACCAGCGCGGTGACGACGTTGACGATGGATTCGAGGGCATCCGAATAGAGCGCCACCGAGCCGGTCAGCCACCAGGCCAGCCCCTTGAGGCCCAGCACGATCAGGCCGATGCCGAGGCTGGCCGCGGCGATCGCCAGTGTCTTGTCGGTGATGGCCATGGCGCGGTCTCCTGCCGGGGATGCGAACCTGCCATAGCCGAGCGATCTGGCCGCGACAACCCTTTGTTTTTGCGAGTGATTTTCAGAAGCATTCCGATCTTTGCCTCGGCGGGCCCAACCCATTGATTGACCACGGCCTTCCCCGCGCCTAGAACCGGTTGCAGCGCAGCGTTCCCATGACGGAACTGAAACAGAGTCCGGTGCGGTCGACCCAATTGCGGGACCAACTCCGGAGCTGAGCCGGTTTTGAGCGAACCTGCCTCGTTGTGACCGAGGCGACGATGAGCGAATTGACTGCCGGCCGATCGCCGGCCCCGACCGCATCCCAGGAGGCTGGCGTCGTCGTCGGCCTGGGCCTGCGCCGCCAAACCGGCGTCGAGGAATTGCAGGCCCTGGTCGAGGCCTGCCTCGCCGCCGCGGGGGTTGCCCCCGCCCGGGTCAGCCGCATCGCCACCCTCGATGCCCGGCGCGATCACCCCGCGATAGAGGCGCTTGCGTGTCGCTACGGCGCCGAAATCTCGGCCTTGCCGCCCCACGGGCTTGCGCGGCGGGTGCCCAACCCTTCGGCCAGGGTCGCCGCGCTCGCCGGCATGCCCTCGGTGGCCGAGGCCGCCGCCCTCGCCTTCGGTCCCCTGCTGCTGGAAAAGCGGCGCTCGCCCGGAGCCACCTGTGCCCTGGCGCTCGACCGTTCGGCCTATGCCGAGAGCGCCTCCCGTGCCGCCTCGACGCTGTCGACCTCCAGCGCCGGGCCGTAGATGGGGCGGGCGATCATGATGACCTTGACCCCCAGTTGCCCGGCCGCCTCCAGCTTGGCGGCCGTCTGTCCGCCGCCGGAATTCTTGGTGACGAGATGAGAGATGCCGTTGCGCTGCATGAGCGCCAGTTCCGACGCCAGGTCGTAGGGAGGCCGGCTCAGCACCAGCCGCGCATGGCGCGGCAGCTCGAAGCGCGGTGCCTCGATCAGCCGCACGATGAACTGGCAGTCGTCGCGTTCGAGGAACGTTTCGAGGCCGGCATGCCCCGTGGTCAGCAGCACGTCGGCATTGGCCGGCAGGCTGTTGGCTGCCTCGGCCGCCGTCTCGACGATGGTCCAGTCCTGGCCCGGCTGCTGCTGCCAGGGGGGCCGCATGTAGCGCACCAGCGGTACGCCGGTGGCCTGCGCGGCGGCGACGGCGTTGACCGAGATCAGCCCCGCATAGGGATGGGTGGCATCCACCATGCGCTCGATGCGGGCGGCGCGCAGATACGCGCAAAGGCCCGGAATGCCGCCGAACCTGCCCATGCGCAGCCGCCCTTCGGGCAGGATGGGATCCTGCGTGCGGCCGGCCAGCGAGGTGATTACGTCATGCCCGAGCGCCACCAGCCGGTTGGCGAGTTCGCGGGCCTCGCCCGTGCCCCCCAATATCAGAATCCGCATGCGCGCCTGCCTTGTCCGTGGGCCCAATGTGCCCGGCCCCCGCGCCCGGCTCAAGGGGCTGCGAAAGCCGGAGGCGGCCATGGCTGACCCCCATTTCGCGCGGCTGGACGGGGCGGATTTCCCGGTCTTCGCGCCGGGCTCCGTCTGGCTGGTGGGCGCCGGCCCCGGCGGTCCGGGTCTGTTGACCCTGCTTGGCTACCATGCCCTCGGCGCCGCCGACGTCATCGTCCACGACGCTCTGGTATCGCCGGATATCCTGGCCCTCGCCCCGGCCGGCACCGAACGCATCCATGCCGGCAAGCGGGGCGGCAAGCCCTCGCCCCGCCAGGCCGACATCACCATCCGCCTGGTGGAGCTGGCGCGCCGGGGCCGGCGCGTGCTGCGCCTCAAGGGCGGCGATCCCTTCATGTTCGGCCGGGGCGGCGAGGAAGCGGGCGAGCTGGCCCGCGCCGGCATCCCCTTCCGCATCGTCCCCGGCATTTCCTCCGGGCTCGGCGGCCTTGCCTATGCCGGCCTGCCGGTCACCCATAGGGAGACCAACCATGCCGTGGTCTTCCTCACCGGGCACGACGAGACCGGCGCGGTTCCCGGCGGCGTGGACTGGCCCGCCGTGGCCCGGGCCGCTCCGGTGATCGTCATGTTCATGGCGGTCAAGCACCTGAAGGCCATCGCCCAGCGGCTGCTTGCGGCGGGGCGGTCGTCCGAAGAGGCCGTGACCATCGTGTCCCACGCCGCCGGCCCGGGCCAGGCGGTGCTGGAAACCACGCTCGGCGCCGCCGGCGCCCTTGAGGACATCCCGACCCCGGCCATAGTGGTCCTCGGGCCGGTGGCGCGCTACCGGCGCGATCTCGACTGGTATGTCGAGGCGGTGCGGAGCCACGTCTTTGGCTAGCGGGCTGGTCGTCGCAGCGCCGCGTTCGGGCTCGGGCAAGACGGTGGTGACGCTCGGCCTGCTGGCCGCCCTGCGCCGCCGGGGCCGCGTGGTCGCGCCCGCCAAGACCGGGCCGGACTATATCGATGCCGCCTTTCTCGGCCGGGCGGCGGGGCGCGAGGCGGTGAATCTCGATCCCTGGGCCATGTCGCCGTGCCAGTTGCGCGCCCTGGCCGGCCAGCAGGCCGCCGGAGCCGACCTGCTGCTGGTGGAAGGGGTGATGGGCCTGTTCGATGCCGCGGCGGACGGGGCCGGCTCGACCGCCGATCTGGCGGAAACGCTCGGCCTGCCGGTCGTCCTCGTGGTCGATGCCGAAAGGCAGAGCCAGTCGGTGGCGCCCTTGGTCGCCGGCTTTGCCAATTGGCGCCGGGGCGTCCGCGTGGCGGGCGTCGTTCTCAACCGCGTCGCCTCGGCCCGGCACGAGCGCATGCTCGTGTCAGCCCTCCGCGCCACCGGCCTGCCGCTGCTCGGCGCCATTCCCCGCCGTCCGGAACTGGCCATGCCGGAGCGGCACCTGGGCTTGGTGCTGCCCGGTGAAATCCCGGCTTTCGATGGCTTCCTCGACCTGGCCGCCGAGGTGCTGGGCGATTTCGTCGATCTCGACGCGCTGTCGTCGCTGGCCGCGCCGCTGCCGCTGCCCGACGAGCCGCCGCCCGCCCTGCCGCCGCTGGGCCAGCGCATCGCCATCGCCCGCGACGCGGCCTTCGTCTTCCTCTATCCGCATCTGCTCGACGGCTGGCGGGCCGCCGGGGCCGAGCTGAGCCCCTTTTCGCCCCTGGCCGACGAGGCGCCGGCATCCGGCGCCGACGCGGTGTTCCTGCCCGGCGGCTATCCGGAGCTGCATGCCGGAGCACTCGCCGCGGCACGGGCTTTTCACGCCGGTCTGGCCGCGGCGCGGGACCGCGGGGCGCTGATCTACGGGGAATGCGGAGGGTTCATGGTGCTGGGGGAGGGGCTGGTGGACCGGGACGGGACGCGCCATGCCATGACCGGCCTGCTGCCGACCGTGGCCCGCATCGACCGGCCCAGGCGCGTGCTCGGCTATCGCCGCCTGCTCCATGGCGGCGCCCTGCCATGGCCGCCCGGCCTCAACGGCCACGAGTTCCACTATTCCTCGGCCAAGGGCAGCGGCCTGCCGCCCCTGTTCGAGGCCCTGGATGCAGAGGGGGTCCGCCAGCCGCCCATGGGGGCGGTGCTGGGGCGCGTCATGGGGTCTTACGCCCACGTCATTGCCGGTGCATAAGGCTCTCATGGCCAAGGCACTGATGTTCATGGGCACCGGCTCGGATGTGGGCAAGTCACTGATCGTGGCCGGCCTCTGCCGCGCCCTCGCCAATCGCGGGCTCGCCGTTGCGCCCTTCAAGCCGCAGAACATGAGCAACAATGCCGCGGTGACGGCGGATGGCGGCGAGATCGGCCGGGCCCAGGCCCTCCAGGCCAGGGCGGCCCGCCGGGCCCCGGTGACGGCGATGAACCCGGTGCTGCTCAAGCCCGAGGGCGAGACCGGATCGCAGGTGGTGGTGCGCGGCAGGCGGCGCGCCAGTCTCAGCGCCCGCCAATACTGGGCCGGCCGCGCGCAGCTGCTGCCGGAAGTCCTCGATGCTTTTGCAGAATTGGCGGCGGACACCAACTATGTGCTGATCGAGGGCGCGGGCAGCGCCTCGGAGGTCAATCTGCGCGAGGGCGACATCGCCAATTTCGGCTTCGCGCGGGCGGCCGATGTGCCGGTGGTGCTGATCGGCGATATCCACCGGGGCGGGGTGATCGCCTCCATCGTCGGTACGCTGGCGGTGGTGGAGCCGGAGGATGCCCTGCTGGTAAAGGCTTGTCTCATCAACCGTTTTTTCGGCGATCCGGCCCTGTTCGAGGCCGGCAGGGCCTTTCTGGCCGAGCGCACCGGGCGCCCCTGCTTCGGGCCGGTGCCGCATTTCGCCGATGCGGCGCGCCTGCCGGCGGAGGATGCGCTGGCGCTGGAAGGCTACGGGAAAACCCGTAGGGGAGGCCGTGTCATAGCGGTGCCGCGCCTGCCGCGCATCGCCAATTTCGACGATCTCGATCCCCTGCGGGCCGAGCCCGATTTCGATGTCGTGCTGGTCCAGCCCGGCGAGGTCATTCCCGCTGACGCGGAAATCGTGCTCTTGCCCGGCTCGAAGGCGACCCGCGCCGATCTCGCGGCGCTGCGCGCCAATGGCTGGGACATCGACATCCTCGCACATCACCGCCGAGGGGGGATAACTCTGGGCATTTGCGGCGGCTACCAGATGCTGGGACGGACCATCGCCGATCCGGAAGGAATAGAGGGAACGCCCGGAGCCAGCGAGGGGCTGGGGCTGCTCGATGTCGAGACGGTGCTGCGACCCACCAAGACCCTCAGGGTCGAGCAAGCCCGCCATGCCGCGACCGGCGAGCGGGTCGCCGGCTACCACATGCATATGGGGGAAACGCTCGGTCCGGACCGGGCGCGGCCCTTCGCCCATGTCGGCGCGGCAGCCGAGGGCGCGGTCAGCGCCGATGGCCGCACCATGGGCACCTATCTGCATGGCCTGTTCGCCGCCGACGGCTTCCGGCGGGCCTTTCTGGGCCGCGCCGCCAGCCCCGACCTGGCCTATGAGACGGGCATCGAGGCCGCGCTGGACGGGCTGGCGCGGCATCTCGAAACCCATCTCGACCTCGATGCCCTGCTGGCCTTGGCCGAACCCGTGGAGCGTGCCCAATGAACCCGCTGATCGCGCCGATGGCCCTGCTCGTCGAGCGTTTCGCCGGCTATCCCAAGCCGCTGCTGGACCGCATCGGCCATCCGGTGATGTGGTTCGGCGCCGCCATCGACGCGCTGGAAAAGCGGCTCAACACGCCCCGGCGCAGCCCCGGCCAGCGGCGGCAGGCGGGCATCGTGGCGCTGGTCCTGCTGCTGTTGGCGGTGCTGGTGGTGACGGTGGGCATCCGCACCGTCCTCTCCTGGCTGCCCCTCGGCTGGGTGCTGGAAATGCTGCTGGCCACGGCCTTCCTGGCGCAGAAGGAGCTGGACCGGGCGGTGACGGCGGTGTCCGAGGCGCTGCGGGTGTCGCTGGCGGCGGGACGCGAGGCGGTGAGCCATGTGGTGGGGCGCGACCCCGAGGCGCTGGACGAGGCCGGGGTGGCGCGGGCGGCGGTGGAGACCCTGGCCGAGAGCACCTCGGACGGCGTAGTGGCGCCCTGGTTCTTCCTGGTGCTGTTCGGACTGCCGGGCATTACCCTCTACAAGGTTGTAAATACTGCCGATTCCATGATCGGGCACAAGGACGATCGCTATCGCGACTATGGCTGGGCGGCGGCGCGGCTGGACGACGTGCTCAACTGGATTCCGGCCCGCCTGACGACGCTTCTCGTTGTTATTGCATGCTTTTTCCTGCCCGGGGCCAGCCCCGGCACGGCCTGGGCCACGGCGCGGCGCGACGCGCCCAGGCACGACTCGCCCAATGCCGGCTGGCCGGAGGCCGCCTTTGCCGGCGCGCTGGGATTTCAGCTTGGCGGACCAAGGACTTACCATGGCGACATGGTGGACCTGCCGGCCTTCGGCAGCGGCCGGGCGGCGCTGGGGGCGAGCGACATATTGCGCGCCGTCCACCTCTACCGGAAGGTTCTCAACGTGCTGCTATCGGTTAGCGCATTGCTAGCACTGATGGCCCTCGCAGGCGGAATTGCGTGAAAAGCGCGGCCGGGATCCGCGTTTTCTTCGCAGGCACTATCCACGGGGTCCCGTCACCCCGGAGGCGGCTCGCCCTTCATGGTGAAGGACAGGCCCGCGGCGATGAAATAGACGTCGTCGCAGGTCTCGGCCAGGCGCTGATGCGCCGAGCCGGCCAGATCGCGAAAGGTGCGGGCCATGGCGTTGTCGGGCACGATGCCCAGCCCCACCTCGTTGCTGACCAGGATGACGCGCGCGCCGCGCACCTCGAGCAGCGTGCCGCAGAGCTCGCTGACCGCGGTGGCGACGTCCTCGCTCGCGACCAGCAGGTTGGTGATCCACAGCGTCAGGCAGTCGACCAGGATGACGTCGTGATGGGCGGCGGCCTTGATGATGGCATGGGAAAGGGCGATGGGCTCCTCGATGGTGGTGAAGCGGCCGGCCCGGCTGGCCTGATGCAGGGAGACGCGCTCGCGCATCTCCGCGTCCAGAGCCTGCGCGGTGGCGAGATAGGCGGGGGCGGAGCCCGTGCGGATGGCCAGCCGCTCGGCAAAGGCGGTCTTGCCCGAGCGCGCGCCGCCCAGAACCAGTGCATGTCGCGTCATGAAAGTTCCCCTTGCTGGACCCGCCGCGGCCCGGTGCGAACCGCCCCGATTTTCGCCTCAACGGCGCGGCGCGGCAAGCCGTTCCGGGCGGGCGGGCCCATGGGGCGGCCCGCCCCGGCGAAACCGCCGCCCGGCTGGTCGATTTTGTCGGCCATGCTACTTTCGTCTTAGCGCCTTTCGCATTATGGTCCGCGCCGAAACCACACCCTAGGGTGGGTCCGGAAAGGGGCAGGAACCGGCGCGGCCGCCTGCTCCGCCGTCCGACTCGTCCCGTCCCATGGAGAAGCCTTTCGTGCCTCGATACTATCTAGGCGTCGATGGTGGCGGCACCAATTGCCGCATACGCCTCGCCAACGAGTCGCTCGAGACCCTCGCCGAGGTCAAGAACGGCCGGTCCAACCTGCAGATCGACGATGGCGAGCCGGCCTACAAGGCCATCAGCGAGGGCACCCGCGACGTGTTCGAGGCGGCGGGCATCGACCATGCCGAAACCGCCAACACCTATGCCTGCTTCGGCATGGCCGGCGGCCGCATGGACAGCGCCCGCGCCGCCTTCGCCGCCCGCCCCTGGCCCTTCGCCGGGGTGAAGGTCTATGACGACATCGACATCGCCCATGCCGGCGCCCTGGGCGGCGGGGAGGGCGGGGTGGTGATCATCGGCACCGGCTCGGCCGCCATGTCCATCGTCGGCGGCACCCGCCACCAGGCCGGCGGCTGGGGTTTTCACATCGGCGACCAGATGAGCGGCGCCATCCTCGGCCGCGAGCTGGTGCGCTATGCGGTGGAGGCCGAGGACGGGCTGGCGGAGGCCTCGCCGCTGACCCGGGCGGTGATCGCCGCCCTGGGCGGGAACAACCAGGCGGCGATGACCTGGTCCTTCGCCACCGAGATGGACCTCAAGCTGCTGAACCGCGACGGCAGCGAGGGCTGCGACGACGTGCTGATCGGCCGCGCGCCGGGCGAGTTCGGCAAGATCATGCCGCTCTGGTTCGACTATCTGGAGCGGGGCGACCCGGTGGCCGGCCGGATGCTCGACATCCAGATGGGCTATATCGACACCTATGTGCGCTGGTTCAAAGCCCATGGCGCCCGGGTGATGGCCGTCGTCGGCGGGCTGGGGCAGCGCCTGTTCCCGCGCCTCAGGGACTGCTACGGCGACTTCGTGGCCCTGCCGCAATACGAACCCCTGCATGGCGCGGTGATCCTCGCCCGGCAGAACTTTTCCGCCTGATACGCTCCGAGAGGGACCGATCACTTGTCCAGCCGCATCATTCCCGTCCAGCCTTTCGACTATGTGGTGTTCGGCGCCACCGGGGACCTCACCAAGCGCAAGCTGATCCCCGCGCTCTACCATCGCTTCAAGGACGGCCAGTTCGACGCGCAGAGCCGCATCATCGGCGCCTCGCGCTCCAGGCTCAGCGAAGCCGAGTTCCAGAAGCTGGTGCGCGAGGCGCTGGAGCAGTTCGTCGAGAAGGACTACCAGGACGCCGCGACCATCGACAAATTCGTCAAGATCTGCACCTACGTGCCGGTCGACGCCAGCAAGCCCGACGAATCCGGGGATCTCGGCAAGGCGCTGCGCAACGACCCCGAGATCGTGCGGGCCTTCTACCTGGCGGTGGCGCCGGACCTGTTCGAGCCCATCGCCGAATATCTCTCCAAGAAGAAGCTCTACCGCCGCGACGCCCGCGTGGTGATCGAAAAGCCCCTGGGGCACGACCTCGCCTCGTCCATCGAGATCAATGACGGCGTGGCCAAGATCTTCAAGGAGGATCAGGTCTACCGCATCGACCACTATCTCGGCAAAGAGACGGTGCAGAACCTGTTGGCGCTGCGCTTCGCCAACACCCTATTCGAGCCGATCTGGAACAGCGCCCATATCGACCACGTGCAGCTCACCGTGGCCGAGAGCGTCGGCGCCGGCACGCGCGGCTATTACGACGAGAGCGGCGCGCTGCGCGACATGATCCAGAACCACATGCTGCAGCTGCTGTGCCTGGTGGCCATGGAGCCGCCGGCCAGCGACGACGCCAATGCGCTGCGCGACGAGAAGCTGAAGGTGCTGCGGGCCCTCAGGCCCATCACCAATGGCGACGTGGCCAGGAACACCGTGCGCGGCCAGTATCGCGGCGTGAAGTCGGAAACCGCCGCCGTCGCCAGCTATCAGGACGAATTGCCCGAGGACAAGAAGGGCAGCCGCACCGAGACCTTCGTGGCGCTCAAGGCCAATATCGACAACTGGCGCTGGGCCGGCGTGCCGTTCTACCTGCGCACCGGCAAGCGCATGGCCGAGCGGGTCTCGGAAATCTGCATCCAGTTCAAGCCCATCCCGCATTCGATCTTCGACCACGCCGAGGGCGCGCCGCGTCCGAACAAGCTCATCATCCGCCTGCAACCCGACGAGGGGGTCAAGCTGATGATGATGATCAAGGACCCCGGCCCCGGCGGCATGCGCCTGCGCGAGGTGCCGCTGAACCTCAGCTTCGCCGAGACCTTCTCCGAGCGCACGCCGGAAGCCTATGAGCGCCTGCTGATGGACGTGGTGCGGGGCAGCCAGACCCTGTTCATGCGCCGCGACGAGCTGGAGGCGGCCTGGAAATGGGTGGACCCGATCCGCGAGGCCTGGGACCGCTCGAGCGAGCCGCCGCAGAGCTATACCGCCGGCACCTGGGGCCCGAGCGGCGCGGTGGCGCTGATCGAGCGCGACGGGCGCACCTGGTACGAGGGGCCGCTGTCGTGATGTCCGGCCCTGGCCACGGAAGCGGCGGTTCCTTCCCACCCTCCCCCTTGAGGGGAGGGCCGGGGAGGGGGACCGGTGAATCACCGATGGACGACTCCCACCCTCGATCCCTCCCCTCAAGGGGGAGGCAAGCAATGGAACCGATCGTTCCCGGGCTATCCCGGAAAGTTAGCCGATGACCATCGACCGCCGCAGCTTCGCCGACAAGCCGACCCTGGCCAGGGAGCTGGCCGAGTCGGTCGCCGACCGCATCCGCGCCGCCATCGCGGCGCGCGGGGCGGCCGCCATCGCGGTCAGCGGCGGCTCGACCCCCGCAAAGTTCTTCCAGGCGCTGGGCAGGACCCGGGACATCGACTGGGACAAGGTGGTGGTGACGCTGGTGGACGAGCGCTGGGTCGACGAGACCAGCGAGCGGTCCAACGCCCTCCTGGTCAACGAGAAGATGCTGCAGGGCCCGGCGGCGGTGGCGCGCTTCTTTCCGCTCTATTCGGGCGGCGAGGAGCCGACCCCCGAGGCGGTGGCGCGCACCAACGCGCTGATGGCCGGGCTGCCCCGGCCCTTCGCCGCGGTGATCCTCGGCATGGGCAATGACGGGCACACGGCGAGCTTCTTTCCCGGCGGCGACACGCTGGACGAAGCGCTGACCGCACCCGGACCCACCCTGGCCCTGCGGGCGCCGGGCGCCGGGGAGCCGCGCATCACCTTCACCCTGCCGCGCCTGCTCGACACCGAGGGCCTGTACCTGCACATCGAAGGCGCCGGGAAGGCCGAGGTGCTGGACAAGGCGCTTGGCGAGGGCCCCGTGGCGGACATGCCCATCCGCGCCGTGCTGCGCTCGGGCCGCGACGTAACCGTTTACTGGTGTCCCTGAGGCCCCTGGGGCGGTCCCCAATCGACCGCCCTGGCCGCCGATGGATGCCAGTCGTTTGAGGCAAGGAAATCCGCGCCAGCGGCCCCCTTCTGGCGCGCCCTTGCGAGCTATGGAGACAAGAGCATGACCGTCCGCCAGGCCATCCAGGACGTGACCGACCGCATCGCCGCGCGCAGCCGGCAGACCCGCCGCGACTATCTCGACCGGATCGAGGCGGCCAGGGAGCAGGGCGTCTACCGCTCCACCCTGTCCTGCGGCAACCTCGCCCACGGCTTCGCCGCCTGCTCGCCCTCCGAGAAGGCGGCGCTGGCCGGCAACAAGTCGCTCAATCTCGGCATCGTCACCAGCTACAACGACATGCTGAGCGCCCACCAGCCCTACCAGTTCTATCCCGACATCATCAAGCAGGCGGCCCGCGAGATCGGCGCCACGGCGCAGGTGGCGGGGGGCGTGCCGGCCATGTGCGACGGGGTGACCCAGGGCCAGCCGGGCATGGACCTCTCGCTGTTCAGCCGCGACGTGATCGCCATGTCCACGGCCATCGCCCTCAGCCACAACATGTTCGACGCCGCCGTCTATCTCGGCATCTGCGACAAGATCGTGCCGGGGCTGATGATCGGCGCCCTGACCTTCGGGCACCTGCCGGCGGTGTTCATCCCCGCCGGCCCCATGCCCTCGGGCCTGCCCAACGACGAGAAGAGCAAGATCCGCCAGCTCTACATGGAGGGCAAGGTGGGCCGCGCCGAGCTGCTGGAGGCCGAGAGCAAGTCCTATCACTCCCCCGGCACCTGCACCTTCTACGGCACGGCCAATTCCAACCAGATGCTGATGGAGATCATGGGCCTGCACCTGCCGGGAGCCAGCTTCGTCAATCCCGGCACGCCGCTGCGCGACGCGCTGACCCGCGAGGCCACCCGCCGCGCCCTGTCGCTGACCAAGGAAGGCAACAACTACACCCCCATCGGCCACGTCATCGACGAGAAGGCCATCGTCAACGGGCTCGTGGGCCTGCACGCCACGGGCGGCTCGACCAACCACACCATGCACCTGATCGCCATCGCCGCCGCCGCCGGCCTGCAGGTGACCTGGGACGACATGAGCGACCTCAGCGACGCCACCCCGCTGCTGGCCCGCGTCTATCCCAACGGGGTGGCCGACGTGAACCATTTCCACGCCGCGGGCGGCATGGGCTTCCTCATCCGGGAGCTGCTGGAGGGCGGCTATCTGCACGAGGACGTCAGGACCGTGTGGGGCACCGGGCTGTCCGGCTACACGGTCGAGGCCAAGCTGATCGAGGAGAAGCTGAGCTTCGAGCCGGCACCGGCGGAAAGCGCCCTGCCCAAGGTGCTGACCGGGGTCAAGGCGCCGTTCCAGGAGACGGGGGGGCTGAAGCTGCTCACCGGCAATCTCGGCCGCTCGGTGATCAAGGTCTCGGCGGTGAAGCCAGAGCACCGGGTGGTGGAGGCGCCGGCGCGGGTGTTCCACGGCCAGGAGGGCCTGCAGGCGGCGTTCAAGGCGGGAGAGCTGACCGGCGACATGATCGCGGTGGTGCGCTTCTCCGGGCCCAGGGCGCTGGGCATGCCCGAATTGCACAAGCTGACCCCGGCGCTGGGCGTATTGCAGGATCGCGGCTTCAAGGTGGCGCTGCTGACCGACGGGCGCATGTCCGGCGCCTCGGGCAAGGTGCCCGCCGCCATCCACATGACGCCAGAGGCGGTCGATGGCGGCCCGATCAGCAAGATCCGCGACGGCGACCTGATCCGGCTCGACGCCAATGCGGGGACGCTGACCTTCCTCGGCGACGAGAAGGAGTTCTTCTCGCGCACCCCGGCCAGCGAGGATCTGCGGCCGCAGCATTTCGGCATGGGCCGGGAGCTGTTCGCCGGCTTCCGCAGCCTGGTCGGCGTGGCCGACCGCGGGGCGAGCGTCTTCGGATAGGGACCGGGGCTCACCCTTGCGGGGCGGACGCGCCCACATAGCGCGCCCGCGGGCGGATCAGGGCGCCGGTCTCGATTTGCTCCAGGGCATGGGCGATCCAGCCGACGCTGCGCGCCAGCGCGAAGAGTTGCAGCGGCGCGTCGGCGGGCAGCGCGAAGGCGCTGGTGAGGGCGGCGAGCGCGAAGTCGATATTGGGCTGCTCGCCGGTGAGGCGGGTGCCCGCCTCGGCGAGCGCCGCATAGGGCGGCGGCAGGGCAAAGCCGGCCAGCAGCGCCGGGGCGCGCACGTCGCCCTCGGGATAGAGCCGGTGGCCGAAGCAGGGCAGGGGCTGGCCCTGGCGCAGATGCGCCGCCACCGCCGCCTCGGCGCCGTGCCGGCCCGCCCGCTCGACCAG